>Ga0181606_10002318_pt1 | contig 16374 bp, 19 predicted proteins | sample 041ome_10_FD_132994 | JGI IMG/M metagenome (GOLD analysis project Ga0181606, IMG submission 132994) | Coastal salt marsh microbial communities from the Groves Creek Marsh, Skidaway Island, Georgia - 041412US metaG (megahit assembly) | ecosystem: Environmental > Aquatic > Marine > Intertidal... | reverse complement strand
TCCAACTTTTTCAAAAATTTTTCCATTTCTTAAAATACATATCTCTCCTCCACCTTCAGGTTTTGATTTGGATTTTTTCCATTTGGTTTTAGAAAATTTTATTGTTTTTTTTGACATTTCTTTTTCTAAATTTTCAAATTCTTTACATATTTGATCTCTGAGACTCCTAAACCAATGGGATGCTAATTTTTTTTTTATATTAATAGATTTCATTTTTTATAAATTTATTTGTCTTAATGCTTCAGATGCTACAATAGCAACTGATGATGCAATGTTCAAAGACCTTGCACTATTTTGCATTGGTATAGTTAATCTATTTATTATACTTTCATGAATTATTGCTGGTACACCTGCACTTTCTTTTCCAAAAATCAATGTATCATTTTTAGAAAAAGAAAACTTACTATAGTTTTTTGTAGATTTGGTTGTAAGTAAAATTAATCGCATTTCTTTTTTATTTTCTATAAAGTTTTCATACGATTCGTAAAATTTTAAATTACAATTTTCTAGATAATCCAAATAGATTCGATCGAGTTTTTTTTTGTCAAAAAAATAGCCGCAAGGTTTGATAATTTCTAAATTAACCCCCAGACATGAGCAAATTCTTATGATTGCAGCAGTATTTTGTGCTATATCTGGTTGGTAAAGAGCAATATTAATCATTTTTTATATTATTATGCGTCATCGTGGCTATCAACTATATTGATATTTTTTCATATATACAGGAAAGTCTATAATTAAAAAATGAGTGAAATAAAAAATAAAGATAAAACCACTAGAAGAGATTTCTTAACAACTGTTACGGCAACTGTTGGTGCAGTAGGAGTAGGGGCTGGGGTTTTACCAGTGATAAGTCAAATGAATCCTGACTCATCCGTTAAAGCTCTTGCATCAATTGAAGTTGATCTTTCCAAAGTAAAGGAAGGACAAGAAATAACAGTTTTGTGGAGAGGAAAGCCAGTTTTTATAAAAAGAAGAACTAAGGAAGAAATTCAAAAAGCACAACAAGCGAATCTTAACGATTTAAAGGACCCTCAGGATGATAAACTAAGAGTTAAAAAAGGTAAGGATGAATGGTTAGTTGTTCTTGGAGTTTGTACTCACTTGGGCTGTGTTCCTATAGCAGGAAAAGGGGATTATAATGGATGGTTCTGTCCTTGTCATGGTTCTCATTACGACACTTCTGGAAGAATTAGAAAAGGACCAGCTCCTACAAATTTAGAGATACCGCAATATGAATTTGTTAGTAATGATAAAATTAAAATAGGATAGATAAATTGAAATGAACGATCAAACATCGAAAACATCTAAAGAACATTTTGAACCAGTGCATACAAATAAAGTGGGAGGATCTCCTTTTACAGGTGTGACCGGATGGATAGATAATCGTCTTCCTATAATAAGAATGTTTAGGCACGAGTATTTAGATTTTCAAGTACCAAAATCTTTGAGTTACTTCTGGAGCTTCGGTGGAATACTTACTATTTGTCTTCTGCTTTTAATCGTTACAGGAATTAGTTTGGGAATGCATTACAAACCTGATGCTAACCAAGCCTTTGATTCAGTAGAAAAAATAATGAGAGATGTAAATTTTGGATGGTTAATTCGATATGCACATATGAATTTAGCTTCATTCTTTTTTATAGCAGTTTATTTGCATATTTTTAGAGGCCTTTACTACGGTTCTTATAAAGAACCGAGAGAACTCATGTGGTTGTTGGGAATAATTATTTTCTTTCTAATGATGGCAACGGCATTTTTAGGTTATACGCTTCCGTGGGGTCAAATGAGTTATTGGGGCGCAACAGTTATAACCAATTTATTTTCAGCAGTTCCAGTTGTTGGTGATTTTATTGTTACTTGGTTATGGGGCGACTATGCAGTGGGAGATGCGGCTTTAAATCGTTTTTATGTTTTACATTGGTTAATTGCTTTTTTAATTGTTGGTGTAGTTGTTTTTCACGTTATTGCACTTCATATTGTTGGATCTAATAATCCTTCAGGTATTGAGCCAAAAGATACTAGAGATACTGTATCCTTTTCTCCATTTACAACCAGTAAAGACTTGTTAGCAATGCTGGTTTTCTTATTAATATTTGTTGCGGTAATGATGTATGCGCCAAATTATTTAGGTCATCCAGATAATTATATTCCAGCCAATCCTTTAGTTACGCCTGCCCATATTGTTCCTGAATGGTATTTTTTACCTTTTTATGCAATCTTAAGAAGTATTCCTGACAAATTAATGGGAGTTGTAGCAATGGTGAGCAGTATAGCTGTTTTGGGGCTTCTGCCGTGGCTAGATTTTAGCAAAGTTAGATCAAGTGTCTTTAGGCCGATATGGAAGCAATGTGTTTTTTTATTTGTTTTAGATTTCTTCGTCCTGATGTACATCGGTGGTGCACCAGCAGAAGGAATTTATTTAGTAATAGGAAGAATTGGAACAGCCTTTTGGTTTGCTTTCTTTTTCATTTTGGCACCACTTGTATCTATAATTGAAAAACCTTTACCGATGCCTGCCAGCATACATGAGTTTGAGGATTGGAAAAAACAGGGAAAAATTAAAACAATTAGATTATTTAATAAATGAATATAAAAGATTCTTTTTTTAGACTTAGATATTTTGTCGTAGCTTGTTTGATATTTTTTTTTACAAATATTTCTATTGCCAAGGAAACTAATATAGAGCTGTTAAAACAAAATTGGTCTTTTGATGGTTTTTTTGGAAAGTTTGATCGAACTTCGTTACAAAGGGGCTATCAAGTCTACAAAGAAGTTTGTGCTTCTTGCCATTCAATGAAGCAAGTAAGTTTTAGAAATCTTTCAGAACCAGGCGGTCCAGAATTTTCTGAAGCTGAAGTAAAAGCACTAGCTTCTCAATACGAAGTGACCGATGGACCAAATGGAGAAGGGGAGATGTTTACCAGAAAAGCTAAACCTTCAGATAAATTTAAAAGCCCATATCCAAATGAAAATGCTTCTAGAGCTGCTAATGGAGGGGCCTATCCACCAGATATGTCTGTTATTGCAAAAGCAAGGCCTGGTGGATCAGATTATCTTTATTCTATCTTAATGGGTTATGAAGATAAAGTTCCAGATAATATAAAATTAGAAGACGGTGTTTACTACAACAAATACATGCCAGGAAATAAAATTAGAATGGCAAAACCAATTAGCGAAGGATCGGTTACTTATTCTGATGGAACTAAAGCTACACAAGAGCAAATTGCAAAAGATGTGGTAAATTTTTTAACATGGGCTGCCGAGCCTCATTTAGAAGCTAGAAAAAAATTAGGATTTAAGTCAGTTGTATATTTATTGATCTTAACTATTTTAGTTTACCTTGTAAAAAAGAAAATTTGGTTACGTGTTGAACCTAAAGTGTAAAACATCACCATCTTTTACCAGATAGTCTTTTCCCTCAATTCTCAGTTTACCTTTATCTCTTGCACCTGTTTCGCCGTTGTAGTTAATGAAATCTTCATAGCTAATTGTTTCAGCTTTGATAAATCCTTTTTTAAAATCTGTATGAATAACTTCAGCTGCATCGGGTGCTTTGCATAAATTTGGTATTGTCCAAGCTCTAGTTTCTTCAGGACCAGCGGTAAAATAAGTGCTTAGACTTAATGCTTTATAACTAGATTTTATTACTCTATCGAGACCAGTTTCTACAATATTTAGTTCTTTCATGAAATCTGCAGCCTCAACCTCGCTTAGTTCTGTTATTTGCTGCTCAATTTCAGCTGAAATATTTACAACTTCTTCATTTTTAAATTTTTCTTTAACCATTTCTGTGTACTTATTTCCTGAAGAGATGCTTTCCTCTCCAGTATTGCATACTAAAATCTTTGGTTTTAATGATAAGATCGATGCACTGTTAATTATTTTTGGGTCAAACTCATTTCTTAAAGGGTATGGATTTTGTCCTTTTTGTAAGAGCTCGTAGCATTTTTCAATTAACTTTATTTGCTCTTCATTTTCTTGAATATTTTTATTTTTCTTTCCTATTCTTTTTTCCAAAGACTCCAGGTCAGCTAGCATTAATTCTGTTTCAATAATTTCAAAATCCCTAATAGGATCAACAGTTTTATTCACATTTTGTATCTCCTCAGACTCAAAACATCTAAGAAGGTGAACAATTGCATCCACTTCTCTAATGTGTGAAAGAAATTTATTTCCCAAGCCTTCACCTTTAGATGCTCCAGCTACCAGGCCAGCAATATCAACAAATGTTATTAATGTTGGTATAATTTTCTTTGATTTCGCAATTTGACTTATTTTATTAATTCTCTCGTCAGGAACTGCCACAACTCCGATATTTGGCTCTATTGTACAAAAAGGAAAATTAGCAGCTTCAGCATTTTTAGACTTAGTTAAAGCATTAAACATTGTCGATTTGCCAACATTAGGCAACCCAACTATTCCTACCTTAAAGCTCATTAAGAATTACTTTTACTTGAAAAATTATCTAAATCTCTTTCAATTAACAAATGAACATTATCCAAAATATTTTTAATTGATTTTGTAATTATTTCAGTTTCTTCAATTGAAAAATCGTTAAGGACATGACTGTCAACCAACTCTTTTTGTCCTGGATGTCCTATTCCAATTCTAATTCTGTAAAAATTTGAACCTATTGCATCTTCAATGGATTTAATTCCATTATGTCCACCACTTGAACCTCCAATTTTACATCTTATTTTTCCAAGTTCTAAATCAAGGTCATCATGAAACACGAAAACATTTTTTGCTATTATTTTATAGTAATCTTGTATTTCTCGAATGCATGTTCCAGAATTATTCATAAAAGTTAATGGTTTCACTAAAATTAATTTTTGCTTATTGATTTCTCCATTTGTAAGTAAACCTTTAAACTTAGGTTTCTGTTTAGATAAATTAAATCGTTTATTAAGGTTATCAATCATCATGAAACCTATATTGTGTCGATTGTTTTTATGCTTTGGATCAGGATTTCCTAAGCCAACAAATAAGAACATTTATTATTTCTTTTTGTTATCAGCAGGGGCTTTAGTTTTATCATCAGGAGTTTTTGCACTAGCATCTCCCGCAGCAGCTGGCTCAGCTCCTTCAGCACCTTCAGCAGCACCTTCAGCAGCAGCAGCAGCTGGCTCTGGCTCTTTAACAACTGTTGGAGCAGCAACTGTAGCAATTGTAAAATCTCTATCAGTAATGGTTGGTTTTACGTTGTCAGGTAATTTTACAGCTGAAATGTGAATACTTTCATTAATTTGTTTCTCTGCAAGATCAACAATTAGCTCAGAAGGTATTTGATCTGCTGGACAGCTTAATTCAACTTTCCTTCTTACGATATTCAAAACTCCTCCCAATTTTAGTCCTGGGCAAATGTTATCATTTATAAATTTTACCGGTATCCAAACGACAACTTTAGTTCCAGCTGATAAAGTTTGGAAATCAATATGAATAGGCTGGTTAGTTAACTTATTAAATTCTATAGATCTTGGTAGAACTTTGTAATCTTTTCCTTCAACTTTAATTTCAATAACTTTGCTCATAAAGTTTCCAGATTTTAGATATTTATCTAAAGAATTCTTTTTTATTGATAATTTAATATTATCTTTAATATCACCATAAAGGACACCTGGAACAAATCCTTCAGATCGTAGTTTCTTAATTTCTGATTTAGATTTTGTGTTTCTAATATTTACTTCTAAAGTGTCGATATTTTTTTCCATAGGAAAAGAGTTTGTATATTAAGCAGGGTATAAACTCAACATTTGTTTTAAAAAAATTGTTATTTAAATAACTTAGAGACAGACTTGGATTCTGATATTCTGTTAATAGCCTCTCCTAATAAAGGGGCAATACTAATAGTTTTAATCTTACTTCCTTTAGTTTTGGCTTCATTATCAATGGAATTGGTGACTACGAATTGCTTAATTTTTGATTTTTGTATTTTGTCTACTGCATTTCCGCTTAATACTGCATGAACTACATAGGCATAGACATCTTTCGCACCTTTCTTGATAAGAGCATCGGCTGCGTTACATATTGTGCCTCCACTATCTACAAGATCATCAATTATTACACAGGACTTTCCTTTTACGTGGCCAATTACATTCATGACTTCAGACTTTCCAGGACCAGATCTTCTTTTGTCTATAATTGCTAAATCAGCATTTAACCTTTTTCCGATTGCCCTTGCTCTTTCAACGCCACCCACGTCTGGTGCGACGCATACAAGATTTTTAGATTTGATATTTTTTTTAATATCTTTGACAAAAATTGGTGCAGCAAAAAGATTATCAACTGGTATATCAAAAAAACCTTGTATCTGATTTGCATGAAGATCTAGAGTTAGTACTCGATTTGCTCCTGCGTTGGTAATTAGATTTGCAACAAGCTTTGCGCTAATAGGTGATCTTGGTGTTACTTTTCTATCCTGCCTTGCATAACCAAAGTATGGAAGAACTGCAGTAATATTTTTTGCAGACGCTCTTCTTAAAGCATCAATACAAACTAATAATTCCATTATATTATCATTTGCTGGATAAGATGTTCCTTGAATTATAAAAACTTCTGATCCTCTCATATTTTCATTAATTTCAATATAAACTTCGGAGTCAGCAAATCTTCTAATTTTGCTATTAACAAGTTTGGTTCTTAGGTGTTTAGAAATTTCCTTACTAAGTTTTGGATTATTAGTTCCAGATACAATTTTCATTTAATTTTTTATATACCTATTAAGATATCTCTTCAATTATATTTTATTATTAAAGACAGATTTCTACCATAATCCTTTTCAAAGTTAAGCCCCGATCTTCTATAACTATAAAATAATTGAGGGTTGGAAAAAGTATCTAAATTTATGTTTGAAATATTATTTTTATTTATTTTTGATTCGATAAGTTTATCTATGATAAAATTTCTAAGGTTAAAAAAGATTTTATTATTCTTGAAAAGAAAGTGCTTAGTATATTTGTTATTTTTGTGCATAAATTTTTTATAAAAATCTTCTTTAACCTCATAACTTTTTTTTCCAATACACGGTCCAATGCAAACTTTGATATCTTTGCTTTTAATTTTGTATTTCTTAAATTTTACAATTGCATTTTTGAGAATATTTTTAAAGGCCCCTTTCCAGCCTGCATGTACGCAGCAAATATATTTATTACTTTTGTCCATTAATAAAACTGGAGCGCAATCAGCAGTTAGAATACCAATTGCGATATTATCTAATTTTGTAAAAATTCCATCAGCAATTTTAATTTTAACTTTTTTTATTTTTAAGTCTTTTTGTTTTACCTCAATTACTTTGTTGCTGTGTTGTTGATGAACTAGAACTAAAAATTTAGTGTTTATCTTTTTTTTAATTATTTCGAGGTTATTCTTTACATTTTTAGGATCATCATTAGAGCCAGGACCACAATTTAGCGATTTGTATATTCCTTTTGATTTCCCACCTTTTCTAGAAAAAAAGGCATGATAAGATTTTTTATTACTTTTAAATTTTTTTGATTGAAATATCACTGTGCAATTTATATTTTATTTTTAGAAACAATTAAAACTTTAAATAAATTTCCCATTTGATCTGGATGTATAAGTCTAAAAATAGATTTTTTTAAGTTCTCAAAATTAAGTTTTTTATTAGCTTGAGGGGCGGTGCTTAATCTTTCCATAATACCATACTGCTGCAAAAATTTAGACTGAGTCATAAAATTATGAAAATATAATTTATTTTTTTTAAATAATTTTATTAGGTGATAAAAATTAACATTATAAGTAATATCACTATTTCCAAGATTTTTTAAAATATTATTTCTTTTATTTTTATAAATTGCTTGAAGCGTATCATTACAAAGTTCTGAGTTCTCACCATAATCTATAGCTAGGAAAATTGAATTTTTTAACTTAAGTATTTTTGAGATTTTGTTTATTAAACTTTCAAATTTAGGACAAAATTCTATAAAATTATTTATTTTTAAATTGTAAATATTTTTAACCTTTTTAATTAATTTTGAACTTGCTTTTACATTTATAAATTCAAACTTATTTGAGTTTTTATTATAACCAACGTATTTTTCAAACCATTGATTATTTTTTTTTAAAAATTGTTTTATTGGTAAGGCATCAAAAAATTCGTTACTAATAATTACTGTATTTTTTTTATTATACTTATTTAAATTTTCTATCCAGTTTACATTATTATATTTTGCAAGTTTTATTTTTTGTTGTTTTTTTAAACTTAAGCTTTTTTCAAGTAAAAAATAATTAATTTTGTATTTAAATAAATTTAATTTATGTAAAGTTGACAAAATATCATAAGCCATTGTTCCATCGCCAGGGCCAAGTTCTAAAATATTGAGTTCTTTGCCCAGATCCTTTTTTTTGCAAAACATCATAATCCAAATAGCTAATATTTCTGAAAAAATACTAGATATATGTGGGGAGGTAACAAAATCTCCCTTGTGTCCAAAAAATTTTTTTTTTTGATAGTAGCTATCTTTAAATTTGTATAAGCAAAAATCGATAAATTGGTCTAAGGGTAGAACTTTATTTTTTTTAATTTTTTCCTTAATCATTTTCTTTTTGTGATTATGAGAATAACTATTCCTATAGAAATTGTTGTTATACTTAGAATAGTGCCCATACTTAGTCCAAAAAATAAATAACCAAGATGCTGATCAGGTTCTCTAAAAATTTCTCCAATCATTCTAAAACATGAGTAAAATATTAAAAAAGCAATCGAAATTTGTCCTTTTTTGAACGTCTTTTTTTCTATTAAGAAATTCATTATATAAAATAAGAGCAATCCTTCTAAAAATGCTTCGTATAATTGAGAAGGATGTCTGGGTTTGTCATCATATAATGGAAATATAACAGACCATGGATGGCTAGAAACTTTTCCTACCAATTCTGCATTTATGAAATTTGCTATCCTTCCAAAGAATAAACCAATTGGTGAAATACATGCCAGCAAATCAGTTAAGGACCAGAATGAGATATTATTTTTTTTAGAAAAAATTAATGCAGAAATGATTATGCCTGCTAAGCCCCCATGGAAAGACATACCGCCGTTCCAAATTATTAATATTTGTAAGGGATTCTCGATATAAAATAAGAAATTGTAGAAGAGAACATAACCTAACCTTCCACCCAGTATTATACCAACAACAGCCCAAATTAAGTAATCATCTAAATTTTCTTCAGATAAATTTAATTTACGATGAAACAATCTTATTAAGTATTTGCCATAATATAATCCTAATAAAATTCCAAATATATAAGCTAGCGAATACCATCGTATTGAAATAGGACCAATACTTATTAATACCGAATTAAAGTCATGTACAAACATTAAGCTGGAAAAGTTAAAATTATTCTTAATCCCCGACCTTTTGGGTTGTCATTTAATTTAATTGTACCACCGTGAGAATTAACTATATCCTGAACGATTGAGAGACCAAGTCCCACACTACCATCTGAAATTTTTCTACTTTTATCTAATCTATAAAAGGGTCTTAAAACTCTTTCTCTTTCATTTGCAGGTATGCCAGGTCCGTCATCATCGACTATTATTTCAATAGTTGAGATATTCTTTTTTACTTGAATTTGTGCATTTCCTGCATACTTAAGAGCATTATCAATAATATTATAAAGACATCTTTTGATTAAAAGTTTTCTTCCTTGAATTAATATTTTTTCGCTACATCTTACTGAAATTTTTTTATTGCTATATTTTAATAATATTTCATTCATCAAATTTGAAAGATTAAATTGAATAGTGCTTTCATTTTCTTGAGAGCTAGAAAAATCAAGATACTCCGAAATCATTTTTTCCATTTCAAGAACATCATTTTTAATTTTGTCTAATACGTTATTTTTATTCAGGATTTCTATTTGAAGCTTAAGTCTTGTAAGTGGAGTTTTTAAGTCATGGCTTATACCAGAAAGCATGGCAGTTCTTTGGCTAATATGCCTAAGGATTCTTCTTTTCATTTTTTCAAATTCTATTATTGCTTTTCTAACCTCAATTGCACCAGAGGGTTTTATTTCTTGTACGTATTGACCTTTGCCAAATTTTTCCGCAGATTCTGCAAGAATAGTGAATGGCTTAATTTGATTTCTTAGAAAAAGAATTGAAATAATTAGTAGAATAATTGAGGGAATGGTAATCCAAAGTATGAATATTCTTGCTGAAGAATTTCTAATACGTGATTTTTCAACAATAAATTTAAGTATAGTTTTGTTGGTACTTACCCTGATATCAACAACGTCTGTTCTACTTTTTGTATCAAACCAAAAAGGATACTTCAGTTCTCTTGATAACTCTTCATCAATTAATTGATCATATAGGTTATAAATTAAAGGTTTTTGCTTTTTTGGGAGTTTGTAGTTTTTTAAGACTTCAACTTTATTAATTAGTTTATTTTCAAATAAATTTTTTACAAAATTAAAATCTTTGCTTGTTTTTGGATCGCTAAATACTTCTGTTAAAGTATTTATTTCTCCAGCCAGTGATCTTACAAGACCCTTATTAGTTTTTATCCATAGGCTATCAAAAAAAACAACAGTGAGAATTAACTGTAAAAATAATATTGGAGCGATAATAATTATTAGATAGCGAAAAAAAATAGTCCTAGGTAAAAATTTTTTAATCATACCTAATCAGTCCAAAGCACATATCCATTACCCCTTACTGTTTGAAGATATTTTGGATTTTTAGGATCTGGTTCTATTTTTTGTCTTAATCTTGTTATCATTACATCTACTGCTCGTTCTTTGGATAGATTTACAATTTTTGAAATCTCTTCTCTTTGAAATATCTGTCCAACAGATAAAACCATTTTTTCTAATAAAGATTTTTCAGCAGAATTAATTTTGACCTCTCCTTTTTTTGAAGATATTAACATTTTTTCTAAATTTACTTTTATATTTCCAAATTTAAGTATTGGGTTAAAATTGTTATTTTTTTTAATTCTTTTTAAAATATTTTTTATTCTAAGCAAAAGTTCTTTTGGCTCGAACGGTTTGGGAAGATAGTCATCTGCTCCAGTTTCTAGTCCAGATATTCTATCAGAACTTTCCCCCATGGCAGTTAATAAAATTATTGGTTGGTCGCTTGAGTATTTTATTTCTTTTGTTAGATCTAAACCATTTTGACCTGGCATCATTATGTCTAAAATTATTAAATCAAATTTAATTAATTTAATTTTATTTTTTGCTTCTTCTGCATCTTTAGCTGTCGTTGTATAAAAATTGTTATTATCAAGGTATTCTTTAATTAATTCTCTTATTCGATCGTCATCATCAACGACTAGAATGTGTTTTTTTTCTTCAAATTCCATTTAATTACCAATAATTTTTTGTAAAACTTTTTTAAAATTCAAAACCTCATTTGAGTTTGATTCTTTAAATGCTTCTAATATTCTTTTTTTTTGTTTATCGAAAATTTCATTACTAATTTTTTTCCCCTTATCTGTCAGATATAGTAACCTTTGTCTGCCATCCTTGTCTCCTTTGGATTGAGTAATTATGTCTTTTTTAATCAATTCTTGCAAAACTCTACTTAAGCTTTGTTTTGTTATTTTTAATTTTTTAATTAATTCTGCAACTTTTATTCCTGGATGAGTATCGACTGTACAAATTAATCTATGATGAGCTTTACCAAAAGAATTTTTTTTTAATATATCATAAGGATCTGAATATGAGTTTGTATAAGCTTCAAGCATTAACTCTATTATTTCCTTGATGTTATTTTCTCTTAAATATAAATAATCTTGCATATATACGTTGATAAAGTCAGCTTTATTGACGTATATTATATTGAAACATAAATAATTGAAAACTAATTCTGAATGGAAAATATACCTTACGACAAAAGAGACGGCAAAATCTGGTTAGATGGAAAACTAATAGATTGGAAGGATGCAAAATTACATGTCTTAACTCATGGTCTTCATTATGCAAGTTCAGTTTTTGAAGGTGAGAGAGTCTACAATGGAAAAATATTTAAACTAACAGAGCATAGTGAAAGATTGGTCTACTCAGCCAGCAGAATGGGTTTTAAAATTCCTTATTCTGTAAGTGATATAGATAAATTCTGCAAAGAAGTTGTTGAGGTACAAAAAATTGAAAATGGGTATGTAAGACCAATTGCCTGGAGAGGAAGTGAAATGATGGCTGTCTCTGCCCAAAATAATACTATTCATTTTGCAATAGCAGCTTGGGTGTGGGGCTCATATTTTGATCCAAAAATAAAACTACACGGAATAAAATTAGAAATATCTAAATGGAGAAAGCCAGCTCCTGACTCAATACCTTGGGATGCAAAAGCTGCTGGAAATTATATGATCAATACACTCTCAAAACACGAAGCTGAAAAAAATGGATACAATGACTCCATGATGTTAGACTATCAGGGCAATATTGCAGAGGCGACAGGAGCTAATGTTTTTTTTATTAACAAAGAACAAACAGAAATTTATACTCCTATTGCAGATAGTTTTTTAAATGGAATTACCAGAAGAACAGTTATAGACATAGCAAAACAGCTCCAAATAAAAGTAATTGAAAAAAAAATAAAACCAGAAGATTTGCTAAATTTTAAAGGTTGTTTTTTAACAGGATCAGCTGCAGAGGTTACTCCAGTATCTCAAATTGGTAATTATTCTTTTGAAGTTTTAGATCTGATAGGAAAACTTTCAGATGAATATCAGGCTCTAGTAAGAAAATAAATTTAATCTATCGCGTGCTCTATTCCTTTTTTAAGATAAGAGTATCCTGTTATTAAAGTTAAAGCAGCTGATATCCAAAGCAATATTATGCCAATCTCGGAACCAAAATTAAATAATAATTTATCTCCTGAGGGTCCAGATAATAAAATAGAAATAGCAAACATTTGAAAAAAAGTTTTTATTTTTGCTAAATTAGAAACAGGCATTCTTAATTTAAATTTAGCTAAATATTCTCTTAGACCAGAGATAAGTATTTCTCTACAAATAATTATAATACATGCAATTACTTCCTGACCTTTGATTTGATCATCCGCAACTAACAAAACAAGTGCAGTGACCACAATAATTTTATCTGCAATTGGATCTAATAGTTCCCCTAGTTTTGATTGTTGTTTTAAAAGTCTTGCAAAAAAACCATCTAAAAAATCTGTAAAACTTGCCAAAACAAATATAGAAAAGGAAAACCAATCACCCAGCGAACCTGGCAAATAGTATGCAAAAACTAGAACAGGAACTAAGATTAATCTTCCAAGTGTTAAGATATTGGGAATTTTAAATATCATAGAAAATTTTTGTTAAGATGAAAATAATTATATATTTTTTGCGCAATAAATTCACTAATTCCCTCTACTTTTTTTAAATCCCCCATACTTGCACCACTTATTTCTTTGGCAGAACCAAAATGATTAAGAAGTAATTTTTTGCGTCCTCTTCCAATACCTGGAATTTCATCTAATAAAGATTTGGTAAAAGCTTTTTTTCTCTTCTTTCTATGGGTATAAATTGCAAATCTGTGAGCTTCATCTCTCAATCTTTGCATAAAAAATAATAGGGAATCATTTTTCGATAGTTTAAATTCCTTATTATTATAAAAAAAGGTCTCATTACCCTCGTTTCGATTCTTACCTTTTGCAATTGCAATTATTTGTAAATCATGAAATCCAAGTTGGTCGAGTTTTTTTCTAACAGTAGAGTACTGTCCTTTACCCCCATCTATAATCAATAAATCGGGAACAGTATCGTTATCTAATTCTTTTTTTACTAGTTTTGAAAATCTTCTATGAATGACCTCGTTCATCATCGCATAATCATCACCAGGTTTAGTAAGAGGATTTTTTATATCAAATTTTCTATATCTATTTTTTAAAAAACCGTCTTCTCCAAAACTTATAAAGCTACCAATTGCTGAAGATCCTTGGATGTGACTATTGTCATACACCTCAATTAGATTGGGAATAAAATTAAGTTTAAAAAATTCAGATAACTTTTTTAAGGAATCGTTATTTTTCTCTGATCCTAATAGTTTTCTTTGTAAATTTTCTTTTGCATTTTGTATTGCTACATTAATAGTTGCTAGCTGATTTTTTTGCCTAGGAATTTTAAAAATAATTTTTTTCTTATATTTGTCTGATAAAGCTTTTTCTAAGAGGTTTGTATTATTTGGTTTTATATTCAAAATAATTTCTTTTGGAGGAATTTTATTTTCATAAAACTGAGCTAAAAAAGACCCGATAACTTCAGTTTCGCTATCTTCTATGTCATGCTTAGGAAAGAAGCATTGGTTTCCCCAGTTTTGTTTTGATCGATAAAAAAAAACTACAATGCAAGTTACATTTTCAATTCTATATGAAACTATTAAGTCGGCATCAACAAAGTTATTTTTATTAATTTGTTGAGATGACTGAATTTGAGTTAATGATTTTATTCTATCTCTCAATACAGCTGCTTTTTCAAAATCTAAATTGTTACTTGCAATTTCCATTTCTTTAGAAAATTTTTTTTGTATGGATCTTGATTTTCCATTTAGAAAATCTACACATTCATTAACTGATTTTTCGTAATCTTCCTGCGAAATCTCATTTGTGCAAGGAGCTGAGCAACGCTTAATTTGATGTAAAATACAAGGACGTTTTCTATTATTAAAATTATGATCATCGCAAACTCTTAGTTGAAAAACCTTTTGCAACATTTTAATGGTCCAGTTTGCCGATCCAGTGGAGGCAAAGGGCCCAAAAAATAAATCAAGTTGGTTATGTTTTCCTCTAAATTTGGTTAATTGAGGCCATTTATCACTTAATCTTATTTGAATATAAGGAAATGATTTGTCATCTTTAAGCAAAACATTGTATCTGGGTTTATATTTTTTAATAAGATTTGCCTCTAATAGTAAAGCTTCCGACTCGTTAGAGGTGGTTATAACTTCTATTTCTTTAATATTAGATATTAGTCTTTGGGTTCTAATAGCCAGTCCAGAGCCAGAAGTGTAATTAAGAAGTCTTTTTGGTAAATTTTTGGCTTTGCCAATATAAATAATTTTGTTTTTATCATCTAAAAATTTGTAGATACCTGGATTATTTGGAATTAGTTTAATTTTAGTTTTAATAACTTCTTGGCCAAAATGTAGAGTGCTCATAATTTTCTACGTATATTCAATTCAAATCCAACAGAACCTTTTTTTAGAATATTTAATTTTTCAATTTTCATTTCAATAGCTTGTATTTTTGTATTTTTAAATATTTCTTTTGTAATCTTATTTGCTAAAGTTTCTAAAAAATTAATCCTTTGGTCTAAAATAGAATGAATAATTTGTATTATATCGTCATAATCAACAATAGATTTTAAATTTGTATCATTAAATATAGTATTATTATTTAATTCTAATTTAATATTAAATTTAAGCTTTTGAGGCCTCTTTTTTTCACCTGGGTAAAAACCAAAAATTTTATTAATTATTAAATCTTTAATAAAAACTTTTTGAACTTTGTTTTCAATGATTGGTTTTTCAAACACTTTAATAATATTATTTTTTTTTTGATTCATATTTTTATTCTTTTATATTTATTAAATCTGGAGTTTTCCAAGCCATACTTTGACCGCTATCAACAGGAATGGCGTGACCAGTTGTTGATTTATTTTTGATAATAAATTCAATCGCGCTACAAATATCACTTATTTCAACTTGTTTTTTTAATAAGGTGTTTTTAAATTGTTTTTTAAAGTGCGATTGTGATTGCCTATAATTTTTCATAACTGGTCCAGGTGCAATTGCATTTACTCTTATTTTTGGAGCAAATTTCATAGCTAATACTTTTGTTAAAGTAAGTAAGCCAGCTTTACTTAATGTGTAAGATAAGAAATAAGGTGTTAGTTTAAAAACTCTTTGGTCAATAATATTTATTATATTTCCATTTTGAATTTTTTTTTGTTTAGAAAAATAAGATGATAAAATAGTAGGTGCTTTTAAATTTACATCAAAGTGAGACTGCCATTTTTTCTGATTGAATTGTTCTACGTCATCGTTTTCAAAAACTGAGGCACAGTTAACCAGGCAGTGTATTGGACCAATTTTTTTAATTGCATTTGGAAATATTTTTTTTACGCTATTAATTTTTGATAAATCAGCTTTTATTATTATGCATTTTGTTCCAATTTTATGAATTTGCTTTTGAAGAGTTAGCGCGCTATTTCTTGACTTATTAAAGTGTAAAACAATATTCCACTTTTTTTTTGCAAAAAATATAGCAATTTCTTTTCCTATTCTTTGAGCCGCACCTGTTATTAAGATAGTATTATTCATTTATCTTTTTTTCTTTACTTTAGTTCCTGCTTTTCCTTGCGTAGATCGTCCAAATAATGAATTGTTTGGGCCATATTTTTT
>Ga0181606_10002314_pt1 | contig 16378 bp, 12 predicted proteins | sample 041ome_10_FD_132994 | JGI IMG/M metagenome (GOLD analysis project Ga0181606, IMG submission 132994) | Coastal salt marsh microbial communities from the Groves Creek Marsh, Skidaway Island, Georgia - 041412US metaG (megahit assembly) | ecosystem: Environmental > Aquatic > Marine > Intertidal... | reverse complement strand
GCTCCACAACTCTAACAATAGCTTTGCAATCTGCACCCTCCGAAGTAATAGAAACAGCCTCTGGCCTTATACCTAGATCATATTCACCGCTTACTAGAGTGTCGTGTGCTATTGAGATTTTGTTGCCATCGGGAAGCTTCGCTTCAAGTTTATTTTTTGCCCTCGTCAATTCCACGGGGAATATGTTCATGCTTGGGCTTCCGATGAAACCAGCGACAAATCGAGTTCTTGGTGTCGTGTATATTTCCATAGGCGTCCCTATTTGCTCAATACGACACTCATTTAAAATGACAATTCTTTCACCTAGCGTCATCGCTTCCGTTTGATCATGAGTAACATAAATCATGGTACTCTTCACCGTCTGATGAAGTTGAGAAAGCTCAACACGAGTTCTAACCCGCAAAGCTGCGTCTAGATTTGACAGTGGTTCATCAAATAAAAAAGCGGCAGGTTTTTTTACAATGGCTCGCCCAATTGCAACCCTTTGTCTTTGACCGCCTGAGAGTTGTGATGGCCGCCGGTCTAACAGCGCATCCATTTCGAGGATGCGCGCGGCATTGAGTACTCTTTGATTGATTTCATCATTGGATAGTTTAATGTTTTTGAGGCCAAACTCCATATTTTCACGTACTGTCATATGTGGATACAGAGCGTAATTCTGAAACACCATCGCGACATTTCGTTGGCCCGGCGCTAAATGATGACTTTGCTCTCCACCAATGAATAAACTACCATCATCAATTGTTTCCAATCCGGCTATCATTCGCAACAATGTGGATTTTCCAGAACCAGACGGCCCCAAGAATACAATCAGCTCTCCATCGTTGATCTCGAGTGACAAATTATCAATTACTTTTACAGCACCATAGCTCTTGGAGACGTTTTTTAAAGAAATGCCAGTCATGTTTATCCCTTTATGCCTGCAGATAAGGTTATTGCTTCTGTTACTTTTCGTTGGAAAAGCAAATATGCCAGCGCGACAGGAAAACCCGCTAGTACAGCCGCTGATAATTGTCGCGCATAATAAACCCCAAAAGCATCATTAACTTGAGTTATGCCAACAGTAATGGTCATCAACTCAGTTTTTGTAACTGCGAGAAATGGCCACAAAAACGCGTTCCACGACCAAATAAACGTGACAATCGACACTGCTGTGGTAACCCCCCAGTTCAAGGGCATATAAACTTTGAAAAGTATCCTAAATTCACCTGCGTTATCCATTACCGCCGCCTCTCGAAAATCCTTAGGCACTTGATCAAAAAATTGCTTATAAATGATAATAATCACGGGATGTATCAATTGCGGCAGAATAATACCCGCCCAACTATTTAACAGCCCTAAGTTTGCGATCAATACGAAGTGGTTAATAATTAAAACCTGAGTTGGCACCATAAAACTAGCCAAAATTATCCAATAAAGTGTACGCCTAAACGGAAATGTTAATTGGCTTATCGCATAGCCGGCGAACATAGAGGTTGTTACAGTAAGAAATGTAACGCCAACTGCCGTACCAATTGAATTAACGTACCAGCGACCAATTTGAGTTTGCGTCAACGCAAACCAATAATGTTGGAATGTAAGAGTATCAGGCCACAACTCTATGAATGGTCGAACAACCTCATCCTCTGGCTTCAAAGAACTTATGATGCCCCAATATATCGGGAAAGCCCATAAGACAGCAGCACAAATTGTTATCAGAGTTATGATGCCTCCTATAAAATTAATTTTTCCAGCGTATTGAGCGTTCATTGTTTTTTCTCCACAAATCTCATTAACTGGAAATTTAGAACAGAGACCACGATTACGATAATGAATAATACCATAGCGATTGCCGCCGCGCGGCCGCCATGATTATTCACAAACGCTCGTTGAAATATGTAATAAACCATCACCAAATTATCATTCGGTCGTCCACCCGTAGAAAAAAGGTAAACTTGATCAAAGATCTTCAGTTGTGAAATTAGCTGAATGGTCAAAACAAGCGCAGTTACCGGCCACAATAATGGCCAAGTAATTTTTCGAAATGTTTGCCACCTTGAGGCATTGTCCAAAGCAGAAGCTTCATAAATTTCAGCTGGTATTGCGCGTAAACCGGCTAGAAAAAGAAGTATTGAAAAGCCGGCAGTCCACCATATCGTGACGAGCGCTACTGCAGGCATGAACCAACCCGTTACTTTAAAAATTGGAATACGATCAAATCCAATCCAATCAAACAGGTGCATAGCAATACCAAATTGGAAATTAAGCGTCCAATCCCAAATCCTGTAAACGACTGAAACAGGCAAAATATATGGAAGAAAGAATAAAGCTAGTACAAATGCTTGAACACGTCCGCTAAGGCGATAAATCCCGAGGGAGATAAATAAAGCGACGAATGTTCCAGGCACTACCGATAGAGCAACAAAATACGCAGTATTCCAAATCGCGGTATCAAATTTTCGGTCGCTACCAAGGCGTGTATAATTATCAATTCCAACCCATTTTCCATCACCGATCAGTGGAGCTTTTTGAAATGACAACATAAACATGTCTATAGTTGGATAGATAAAAATTAGTCCATATATAGCGACGAACGGTGTGATCAATATCATCGCAACAAAGGTTTCGCGCCTATAATTTCTGAGCAATTTGAATTCCTCCAAAGAAAATGAGGCGGCGTTGCCGCCTCACCAATAGTGTAACTACATATCGCTTAGATCTTCTTTGATTGCGCTTACAGCCTCCGCAGGATCCATCTCGCCATTTAATGTTGGCACGAAATGCGTCGACATAACGTCAAAAATTGGTCCAGCCACACCAGCCAGTGGCGTTTTTGGATCATAGATCATGTTTGCCGTTAAGCTAGAATAAGTGGCATTTGGCTCCATAGACTTGTATTCTGCAGAACTAGTAACGGCATTATTTGCAGGAATATGTCCAGCCGTTGCCCAAAATAGAGATTCGTTCAATATACCAGCCATCACTTTTAAAACAGCGGCACGCTTTGAAGGATCTTGCGCACTTCCTTTTGGAATAGCAAAAACATGACTATCTGAATAGGTGGAGGGCTTATCAAAAATCACAGGCAATTCGACCGCACCCCATTCAAAAAGTTTGCCTGACGCATGGAGGTCTGTCATCGTAGGGACTTCCCAAACACCGTTTATCATCATGGCTGCCTCTCCACTGGTAAAGAGCGCAACAGTAGCGGGGTAATCCGTGTATGTGGACTGCAAACCAGCATTAGTCCATTCTTGCAGGACACCGAGTGCATTCTCCAGTTTTTTCGCATTGTCCCCTACGAGAAACTCTCCATCCGTCATCAATTCACCATTTTGTTGACCAACAAGTGAATATATTGTTCTGAACATGAAATTCCCGTCTGCTGTTACAGAACCGAGCGGGAATTTAACACTACCGGCATCCGCAATCGCCTGAAGCATTGCCGTAAACTCTTGCCGACTGCCCATTCCCTTAGGAGTGCCATCAGCATTTAACTGTCCCGCAGCGCCCAAAACATCTTTATTATAGTAGAGCACAATTGGATGAGTATCTAACGGAACACCATAAATTTTGCCATCCGGACCTGTCACACCGTCCCAAATTTGTTTGGCAAAGTCTTTTTCTCCCAAACCCATAGCCTTCCAGTCTGCAGGAGTGATTTCGTCCAGGACATTTTGCTCTAAGGCCAATGGAATACGTGACGCATGATACGTCATTACATCTGGAGCCTCACCCACTGCAACAGAGGTTTGCACTTTCGTATAAAATGGTACACCCCATTCAAGTGTTGTTGCATCAATTTTTACCTGACCCGAATTGGCCTCATTAAACTCGGAGATAAGCTGTTTCATACGAACCCCATCACCTCCACCTAAGAAGTCCCACCAGACCACATTTTCTTCAGCATAAACGGTGGTTGAAACTCCAATCATCAAGGCAGCTATTGCCGTGATCTTTTTAATATTTTTCATGGTAATTTTCCCTCTGTTGGTTGTTTATTTTATTTTATGCGTCTTGCGATACTTCATTCTCGAAAGTCGCCCATCTGTCGCAGCAAGTATCTTGAGCTATCCTCCTGAGACAAAACTTTTACTAAATTGATAGGCGGATCAAATTGTAAGAAAACGGGAGTAATCTTCCACCAATTGATCCTGCCTCTACACCAAGCCCTTTTCCATCGCGGGGAACAACTTGATGCAGGTTGTCACAGGAGTTAAACTTTCGAGCATCGCTCGAGTTACCACCTATCACTTTATGTTCAATCAGCTTAACATTTTCGAACCCTATTAAGCTCAGATTGATATCCATTTCTTGATCGAGACAGCGGTTTATTGCAAAAATGGTTAATTCTCTCATATCGCTTGATAATACTGCCGCAATATCAAGATAGTTCACATCATGCGCAATCTCAGTGTCGTAAGTTGGTCCTGATTGAGCGACATTCAATGCAGTGCCACGGCCATACAAACTTGCAAATTGATAAGGGTAATAAATAGTAGCGGCCCAAGCCGGCCCTCCATTTATAGTTCGAATTGGAGAAATAACATTTACAAGTTGTGCAATGCAGGCAATTTTGACGCGATCAGATCGACGGATGAACTCATTAAGTAATCCTCCGACAAACAACGCGTCTTCAAGGTTATAATCTTCTTCCAACAAAGCCGGAGCTTCTGGCCAATCCCAAGTTTGTATATTTTGATGGTCCTGCTCGCGATTGTGGTACCAAACATTCCATTCATCAAAACAAATAAATACGTCATTTTTTGCCCGTTTCTTGGCCTTAACAAAGTCAATGATACCAGCAACTGTTTGAATATAACGACCTGTTTCATCAATCTTTGAAAAATAGTTCAAACTATCATGACTTGAATTTCCAAAGTATTTATGCAGCGAGATATACTCTACGTTTTCGTAACATTCTTCGAGTACGACACGTTCCCATTCGGGATATGTCTTCATTTGGTCATTCGAAGATCCACACACTACGGTCTCTATGTTTTTACTAAATGCCTTGATAGCTTTTGAAGTTTCATCCGCGAGTCTTCCGTATTCTTTTGCCTCCATGTGCCCGATCTGCCACGGCCCATCCATTTCATTGCCCAAGCACCACATGTTTACGTTATAAGGTAACTCCGCCCCATGCTCTCGACGGAGATCGCTCCAGTAGCTACCCTTAGGGTGATTGCAATACTCTACAAAATTTCTCGCTTCTTCGATGCCTCTTGTGCCAAGGTTTACGGCTAGCATCATTTCTATGCCGGCTTGCTCAGACCAACTTGCGAATTCGTTAATGCCAACTTGGTTTGTCTCTTTTGAGCGCCAAGCTAGATCCAACCGGGTTGGGCGCCTATCTTTCGGTCCAATTCCATCTTCCCATTTATAGGCAGAGACGAAATTGCCACCGGGATAGCGAATTAAAGGAATCTTTAAAGCTCTGACAAGCTCCAATACATCAGTCCTGAAACCATCTTTATTTGCTTTTGGATGACTTGGCTCATAAATTCCGCCATATATCGCTCGCCCCATATGCTCTATAAATGCTGAATATAGGCGGTCATCAATTTTTGCGATGTCAAAGTGATTATGAATCGTAGCCGACGCTTTCATTAGAAATCTCCACAAAGGAATATAAAGAAAGCTTACGAATAATTAATATTAACGTACAATTAATAAATATGGAAACCAAGTTGCGAAATTGTTAACATAAAAATGCAAGTTATCAAAAATTCATGAGTAAAATCTAAATTTCTGCATGGATTTTAATATTTTTAAAAAGGGTTCCGTTACAGGGTTTTCCATAGAATTTCTTTGAGACACCAAATAATACGGTTCAACTATCGGATCGACACCAGTGTTTAAAACTTTTAAATTTGTGAAAGCTCCACTATCTTTAAGTAAATTAATTACCTCCTCAGTTAAGATGGCTACCACATTAGTGTTTATTAAGAGGTGTAAGATGGCCATCACCGAGTCAGTTTGTATTAAATTTTGAGGAATTTCTAATTTTTTTTCTTGAAATAATTTCTCAATTGTTACTCGTAACGGTGAACCAACACCTTGCATTGTCCACATTTGATCTTGGAGTTCGTTTAAATTAACATCAGGGCTGTCAAAAAATTCGTTTTTTCGACCTACAACAAAATTTAGTCTTTCTCCCAAAACCTTTTCAAATTTTAGTCCTTCAGAAAAATGAATATTTGCAAGGCGCGCAAATGCAAAATCATACTCTCCACGTAACACGCCTCTCATCAATTTATCAGATGCGGCAACGTCAATGCTAATTTCAAGTAGCGGTCTTTCAGTTTTGAGTTGAGTAATAGCTGGCAAAACAAAATTTAATGCGGCTCCTGTAACGGCAGCAACTTTCAATTTTCCAGTATATCCCATCTTCAAGTCAGAAACATTTTTTGAAAAAGTGTCTATATCTCGAATGATTTGCCTTGCGTCTTCTATTACACCTGCGCCCAACTTTGTAGGCGTCATGCCCAGAGATGAGCGATCAAATAACATTATGTCTAGATTTTTTTCTAATTCACTTACTATACGTGATGCTCCTGGCGTTGTCATATTGCACAACTTCGCGGCCACACCCAGCTTTCCAGTATCTGCTATTGTAACTAACAGTCGAAGCTGCACTGATCGCAAGTTTTTCAAATAGGCTTCAATTGGCAATTTAGTCTACCTTTTATCATTATAATATTGATTAAACCTAATTAATAATGATTTTGGCTACTCACGTATCCATACTTTCATTTTATTTGGTTCGCGATTACACCATAAATAATACGGTATCGCAGTTATATTTACACTAACTTCATTATGCTTTTTATTTCGATACAATTCAGAAGACCAATCACTGGTGTCTGCGGCACTGCCGTTCGTTTTAATTAAATTAACTATACCCAGATCCCCATCCTGCAGCTCCAAAACTAATTTGGCATCTGGTGGTATTCGAATTACGTCCAGGTCATCTTGATGATCGTTTTGCTCAATACAATAAATTAACGGACCACATTGCAAAGCCACGCGTCCCAAGTTTTCATTTACATTTGGATGCGAATAAATACGTTGCGGTTCCATTTTAAGGTACAGTTTTACTTCATCTCCAATTTTCCAGGTTCGGTGAATTTTAAAATAACCGCGTTCAATTCTACTCCCACAGTCTTCGCCATTCACCGTTACTTTTGTTGAAGAACACCAATAAGGAATTCGAAGTGACAACAAAAAAATTCACAGGGAGTTTCGGGCTCTAAATGTATCGTTATATCACCATTCCAAGGGTAATTTGAGGCTTCTTTAATCAGAACATCACTCTGCGAGGGGGCACTCTTAGTGGAAACCTCACATATAACATAACTGCGAGTTGGATGATCTCGGGGCTGGTTTTGAAATAGCGGAACGATACTGGATTAGGCATGGCCAAGACGCTAATACTCAGCATGCTGTCGGGCAAGGCGGTTTATTCTGATAGTGCCCGCGTGACAATTGAGGCAAGCCGTGTTAGTTGAAACAAATGTCAAATGCGATGCGCATATGTAATGGCCCCTTCGGACGGGTCGCTTTGTTGGATATGGACCGCTCACTGGTGCGCCATGCCCATCCGCATTGCCATGTTCTTCTGAAAGTTGATGGCGAGGATACGTCCTTTCTGGTTGGCGACGAGGTTGTCCGCCTGACCGATGAAAGCGCGGTTCTGATCAACGCCTGGACCCCGCATGCCTATGTGCATGACCCGCACAAGCCGCGGACCATCATTCTGGCGCTTTATATCGAACCCAAGTGGCTAGCCGAGTTCCGGCCCAATTGGATGGCCTCGGGCAGTTCGGGATTTTTCACGCGCTCGGTCGGCAGGATCAGCGAAAAAATTCGCAAGATGACCAGGGCCCTTGCAGCCAGCATGGTGCATGCGCCCACAGCCTCGGCCGATCACGAGGCGCAGCTTGGCGCGCTGATGATTGCGGTGATCGAACATTTCACCGACTGGCGGAACGTGGGCGACAGTTTGCGCTCGGCGGCGGCCAATTCGCTGGACTGGCGCGTCAGCAAAGCGGTTCGGGCGATCCGCAATGATCCGGGCGGCGTGGACAATATGGACTATCTGGCCGAAATCGCGGGCATGAGCCGCGCGAACTTCTTTCGGGTGTTCGAAGCCTCGACCGGTGTGACGCCGCGCGTGTTCCTGAACATGATCCGCGTCGAACAGGCCGTGACGGTCGCCACAGGCTCCGACCTCAGCTTTGGCGCGCTGTCCGACCGGCTGGGATTTTCGACGCAAGCCCACTTTACGCGCTTCTTCCGCGACCACGTCGGCGCGACTCCCAGCAATTTCCGCTCGGTCTCGCGATTGGGTCAGGAAACAGATTTCCTGCGACTTTGAGACTCCTTGGTAAATTGTTGGACGCCTGACAATCGTTTTCCACAAATCGCCTCGCTAGCTTCGAACGACAAGGTGCAGACCTATCGTGGAGGAGAGGCAAAATGCCCAAGGATCAACGGTCCCCGTCCGGGGCCTCCGTGCGCGTCGAGGACGCCGCACTGCTGACCGGACGCGGACGGTATTTTGATGATCTGCCGGCGCCGGGGGGCGTTTTGCATGCTGCTGTGGTGCGCAGCCTGCATGCTCATGCCCGCGTTCAATCCATTGATATTGCTGCCGCTTCCGCCCTGCCCGGCGTGCGTCGCGTGATCACTGGCGCGGACTATGCCGCCCTTGCCGCGCCGCTGATGGTGGGTCTGAAACTGCCCATCGACTGCTGGCCCATCGCGCAGGACAAAACCCGATATGTCGGTGAGCCTGTCGCCGTGGTTCTGGCCGATGACCGCTATATCGCCGAAGACGCCGCCGATCTGATCGAGGTCGACTATGACCGCCTTGCGCCTGTGATCGACCCCGAGGGCGCATTGGTCGAAGATGCCCCCGTTCTGCATGACGGCATGGGCCACAATCTGGGCGCCGACCGCCACTTCCGCTATGGCGATCCCGAGGCGGCCTTTGCCGCCTCCGACCGTACGGTCGAGATCAAGGTCCGCTATCCCCGCAATTCCTGCACACCGATCGAGACCTATGGCGTGTTGGCCGAATACGATCCCCACGAAGACGCCTATGACGTCACCGCGAATTTTCAGGGGCCGTTTTCGATCCATCCGGTTCTGGCCCGCGCCCTGAAGTTGCCCGGCAACCGTTTGCGCCTGCGCACCCCGCCGGATTCGGGCGGCAGCTTTGGCGTCAAACAAGGGATCTTTCCCTATATCGCCCTGCTGTCCGTTTGCGCCCGTATTGCAGACCGCCCTGTAAAGTGGGTCGAGGACCGGCTGGAGCATCTGACCGCCTCGGTCTCGGCCACCAATCGGGTGATCACCCTGCGCGCTGCAGTCACGAACGACGCCCGCGTGTTGGCGCTGGACTATGACCAGATCGAAGATGTTGGCGCCTATCTGCGCGCGCCGGAGCCGGCGACGCTCTACCGGATGCACGGCAACCTGTGCGGGGCCTATGACATCGCGAACCTGTCGGTGCGCAACCGCATCGTCATGACGAACAAGACGCCCACTGGCCTGAACCGCGGCTTTGGCGGACCGCAGATCTATTACGCGCTGGAACGGCTGATGCAGCGGATCGCGCGGGAACTGGATATGGACCCGGTCCAGGTGATCCGCCACAACCTGATCGGCGCGGATCAATTCCCCTACAAGACCGCCAGCGGGGCCACCTATGATTCCGGCGACTATCAAAAAGCGCTGGAACTGGCCTTGACCGATGGCCGCTATGCCGACCTGATCGCCAAACGCGACGCCGCGCGGGCTGAGGGGCGGATGTACGGCATCGGCCTTGCCGCCGTGGTCGAGCCTTCCGTGTCGAACATGGGCTATTTGTCGACGGCTTTGACGCCCGCCGAGCGTGCTCGGTCCGGCCCCAAGAACGGCGCGCAGTCCTGCGCCACGATCACCATCGACCCTGTCGGCACGGTTCTGGTGCAACTGGACTCGGTCCCGCAGGGTCAGGGCCATCGCACCGTTGCCGCCATGATTGTCGCGCGCGAGCTAGGCCTGAACCATCAGGACATCCGCGTCACCTCCACGATGGACACCGCCAAGGATGCATGGTCCATCGCCGCCGGCAACTATGCCAGCCGCTTTGCCGCTGCCTCGGCAGGGGCGGTGCAACTGGCCGCCCGCCGTCTGCGGGATCGTCTGGCTCAGGTGGCTGCGGATCAATTGGGCTGCATGCCCGATCAGATCACCTTTGACGGCAGCAAGGTTGGTGCAGATGGCGTGGACACCGCCCTGCCCTTCGCTCGGCTAGCATCGGCCGCGCATTGGGCACCCGCGACGCTGCCGGACGGCGCCGCGCCCGGCCTGATCCGCGAAACCGCCATCTGGACCGCGCCGGAACTGGCCGCGCCGGATGAAGACGACCATATCAACTCGTCACTCTGTCACGGGTTCATTTTCGATTTCTGCGGGGTCGAGATTGACCCGATCACTGCCGAGGCCCGCATCGACCGCTATGTCACCACGCATGACTGCGGCACGATCCTGCACGAGGGTATGGTCGAAGGCCAGATCCGCGGCGGTTTTGCCCATGCGGTTGGCGCATGCCTGCTTGAGGAATACGCCTATGACGCGGATGGCGCGTTTCTGGCGGGGACCTTGGCCGATTACCCTGTGCCTACCCTGCACGAGATCCCCGATCTTCAGATCCTGCATATCGAGACCCCATCTCCGCTGACCCCACTCGGGGCCAAAGGCGTGGGCGAAGGCAACTGCATGTCGACGCCGGTTTGCCTGGCCAATGCAATCGCGGATGCGCTTGCGCCGGGTGGCGCTCATATCGACCTGATCTTGCCGCTGTCGCCCGCCAAGATAACCGAATTCCTGCCCGCCGAGCCTGTCGCGCCCGAAGGCCAACCTGTCAAAGCGCCCTCGGGCGGCAAGGGCCTGACCGGCGCAGGACAGGCGCAGGTCGCCGCCCCGCCGCAACAGATCTGGGATCTGTTGATGGACGCCGACCAACTGGCCGCGATTATCCCCGGCGCGCACGGCGTTCGAAAACTCTCGCCCACGCGCTTTTTGGCCGATGTCACGCTTGGCGTTGGCCCAGTCAAAGGCCGCTACCGGGTCGAGGTCGCCCTGTCGGATCTGGATGAGCCGCAATCGGCCACCCTGTCGGGCAAGGCCAGCGGCGCACTTGGCACCGGCGAAGGGACGGGCCGCGTGACCCTGAAGCCTGATGGCAAGGGCGGGACCGTGATTGGCTATGAGTATGAGGCCGCTGTCGGGGGCAAAGTAGCATCGGTCGGTGGGCGACTGCTGGATGGGGCCGCGCGCATCGTGATCGGACAGTTTTTCGCCGCGCTTGGCCGCCGCGCCGGTGGCGGTGGCGATGCCCCGACTGGCCTGATCGCCCGCATCCGCCGCCTGTTGGGGGGACGCGCATGAAACCTGCAGCTTTTGATTATCTCCGCCCCGAGACGCTGGACCAGGCCGCCTTCGCAATTGCCGAGGCCGGAGATGAGGGCCGCATTTTGGCGGGAGGGCAGTCGCTGATGGCCATGCTGAACATGCGGCTGGCCCGCCCGTCGATTCTGGTGGATCTGATGCACGCCTCCGGGGCCAACACTATCGACCAAACAAAAGATGGTCTGCGCATCGGTGCGGCTGTCCGGCAATCAGATCTGGCCGAATGGGCCGAGTTGGTCAACGCCACGCCACTGCTGGCCAAAACCCTGCCATGGATCGGCCACCCGCAGACCCGTGCGCGCGGCACGGTTGTCGGCTCGATCGCTCATGCCGATCCGTCGGCCGAGCTGCCCCTGACGCTGGCCGTGCTCAAGGGACAGGTGCATCTGCGCCGCGGCAAGTCCCGCCGCGCCCTGCCCGCCCGCGATTTTTTTCTCGGCATGATGCTGACCGACAAAGGTCCCGATGAAATCATCGAGGCGGTGACCTTCCCGACCCTGCCTGCGCACAGCGGCACGGCCTTCCGCGAGGTTGGCCGCCGCAAGGGCGATTTCGCCATCGTCGCCGTCTCGGCCATCGTGACTGGTCGGCATGTCCGGCTGGCTATCGGCGGGGTGAACGACACGCCCCATGTACAGGATTGGGACGGCCTGGATACGGCTGATGAGGCCGAGGCGCTGAACGCCCTCGCATGGTCGCTGGACGCCCGTGACGATCTGCACGCCACAGCCCGCTATCGTCGTGATTTGGTGCGCAGTCTTGGGCTTGATGCATTGAAGGAGGCCCGCGCATGCGCCGTTTGACCGCTAATCAAACCCACCCTGTCACCTTGACGCTGAATGGCCGCGCTGTCACCGGACAGGCCAGCCCGCGCATGCTGCTCAGCGATTTCCTCCGCCTGCACTTGCACGCCACTGGCACCCATGTGGGCTGCGAGCACGGCGTTTGCGGTGCTTGCACGGTGCGCATCGACGGCACCATGGCACGGTCCTGTCTGACCTTGGCTGTTCAGGCCGATGGCGCCCGAGTGGACACCGTCGAGGGGCTGGCCACCGCGCCGGACCGCTTGTCCATCCTGCAGGAGTGTTTTCGCAAGCATCACGCCCTGCAATGCGGGTTCTGCACCTCGGGCATTCTGATGTCGCTGGACACGCTGCTGCGCGCCAAGCCAGAGGTGGACGAAGACCGCCTGCGCGATGTGATCTCAGGGCATCTGTGCCGCTGCACCGGCTATCACCCGATCCTTATGGCCGCGATTGAAGCGGCAGACCGACTGAAGAAGGAGGCTGCAGATGCTTGATCTTGGTCGCAGTTTTGTCGCCAGCGTCGCCCGTGCGCCCGATGCTTTGGCTCTTGTGGATGGAGATCACCGCCTGAGCTATTCCGCGCTCTACGGGCGCATCTCGGCCCTTGCGGCGCATCTGCGCGAGATGGGGCTGCATCACGGCGACCGGGTGGTCACTGCGCTGCAAAACCATCATGTCGCGGCGACGATCCATTGGGCATGCCAGCTGTCGGGAACCGTGATTGTGCCGGTGAACTGGCGCGCAACGCCCGATGAAATCGATTTCTTCATCGAAAACGCCGAGGCCAGCGCCGTTGTGCTGGACAGCACCAGCGGCGCCGCCATTGCTGCCTGCCCACGCGCGATGTCCCTGCCTCGGATTGCCTTTGAAGCGGACGGTATGGGTGACGATATTCAGGCAATCACTGCGGCCTCGTCACCAGACATCACCCCGCAGGCCAGCGCCGAAGACTGGTCGCTGATGCTTTACACATCCGGCACCACCGCCAAGCCCAAGGGCGTTCCGCGCCGTCACCGTGCCGAACGGGCCAGTGCCGTTGCCCATATCGCGCAGAACATGATGCCGATGAGTGATTCGACGCTTGGGGTCATGCCGCTTTACCATACGATGGGTGTACGCTCGCTGCTGGCGATGACTCTGGTCAACGGCACCTTCGTTTGCCTGCCCCGCTTTAACCGGGCCGAGGCGCTGCGCCTGATCGCATCGGAATGCATCGGCTCGCTCTACCTGGTGCCGACGCTGTACCACGACCTGATCGAACATCCCGATTTTGCAACGACTGACCTATCATCTGTCCGCCGTCTCGGCTTTGCGGGTGCGTCGATGACAGACGGGCTGCTGAAACGGATCGACGCGGCCTTCAAGCCGGATCTGTTCGTGAACCATTACGGCTCGTCCGAGATTTACACCTGTTCCATCGAACAGGACGCCGTCGCGCGGCCCGGATCGGCGGGCAAAGCGGGCCTGAACCAGCATCTGCGCGTCGTGCAAATGGGCGGCGGCCACCCCGAGGCGCAATGCGCCCCCGGCGAAGAAGGCGAGATCATCGCGCTGCTGACAGGCGACGAGGCCTTCGAGGGCTATTGGCGCCGGCCAGAGGCCAATGCCAAATCCCTGCGCAACGGGTGGTATTTCACCGGCGATTGCGGGCATTTCGACGCGGAGGGCAATCTCTATGTTACGGGCCGCGCCGACGACATGATCATCACCGGCGGCGAGAACGTCTCGCCGGTCGAGGTGGAAAGTTGCCTGTCGATGCACCCCGGCGTGATCGAATGCGCTGTCGTGGGACTGCCGGACGAGCGGTGGGGCAAGGTCGTCACCGCCTTTGTCAAACGCCGCGCGGGCACCACCGCCGACGATCTGAATACCTATTGCCGCGCCTCGACGCTGGCCAATTTCAAACGCCCCCGCAGCTTTGTTTTTGTCGACGAGCTGCCCAAATCCCCGGTCGGCAAATTGCTGCGCCGCCTCTTGATATCGGGCGATTACTCACCTGAATCCGGCCAGACGGCCCCCAACTAAATGACCAAAGAAGGAAAAGTTTCCATGACCTCAACCACCCTTAACCTCCCCGTGCTGCAAGACCTCGACGGTTTTCGTATCGAGGTCGACGCAGACAGGGAACGCGGTGACATCATTCTGGACCGCGCCCCGATGAACGTGATTTCGATGGCCGAGCGCGATCAACTGCGGCTGGCTTTCGAAGCGCTAGACAGTGATGACAGCGTCCGCGTGATCGTGCTGCGCGCCGAGGGCGAGAATTTTTCGTCCGGCGGCTATATCAAGGGCTTCCTGGACGCCTCGCCTGAAAATGTCAGCCATCTGGCAGAAAACGTCGCCGCCCCGTGGCGCTGTGCCAAGCCGGTGATCGTGGCCAACAAGGGCTATACCTTTGGGGTCGGGTTCGAGATCTCGCTGGCCTGCGATTTCCGCATCGCCGCCCGCTCGACCCAATATGCGCTGCCCGAACAGAAGCTGGGCCAGATCCCCGGCTCGGGCGGCTCAGCCCGCCTGCAAGCGCTGGTCGGTCTGGGGCGCACCAAGGACATCGTCATGCGCTCGCGCCGTATTTCCGGCCAGCAGGCCTATGACTGGGGCATCGCGGTGGAACTGGTCGAGGATGACCAGCTGATGGCCGCGACCGACAAGCTGGTGGACGAGCTGCGGGCCTTTTCGCCCATGGCGCAGCGCACCGCAAAAAAACTACTCAACGACAGTGAAAACGCCACTGTGGCCACCGGCATCGAGCTGGAAGGCCATTGCTACAGCCGTCTTCGCCAGTCCGACGATTTCGCCGAAGGGGTCAAAGCCTTCCACGAAAAACGGAAGCCGAACTTTATCGGCACCTAAGAATAAAATCAGACATCTAAGGGAGGAATCACGATGTCCAAACTCACCACACTTGCAGCATCCACCATTCTGGCCGCTGGCTTTGCCAGCATCGCCATGGCCGAGGGTAACGCCATCCGTATCGGCGTCGTCACCCCGATCTCGGGCACCTATGCCGGTATCGGCCAACAGGTGACCTGGGGCCTGGATATGGCCGCGGCGGAAATCAACGCAAACGGCGGCATCATGGGCCGTCAAATCGAACTGGTCTATGAGGACAGCGAAGCCAACCCCGCTGTGGCCGTTCAGAAAGCGGAGAAGCTCTATACCTCTGAAAACGTTGACTTCCTGACCGGCACCGTGAACTCGGGTGCGACGCTGGCCGTGGGTCAGGTTGCCGAACGCGCAGGTAAGCTGCTAGCCACGACCGTGTCGTTCTCGGATGCGATTACGGGAGACAAATGCTCGCCGAACGTTTTCCGCGTGAATGCCCGTGCCGGTCAGCAGTCCGCTGCCTTGGCCGCTTGGGTCAAGCAGGAAAAGCCGGGTGCCAAGATCTTCTATCTGGGACCGGACTACGAGATGGGCCGCTCGACCGTCGCTGCGTTCAAAGAGAACGCCGAACTGGTCGGCGCTGAATCGGTTGGCGAGGTTTTCGCTCCGCTCGATTCCAAGGACTACAGCCAATACTTCGGTCGCGTCCGCTCGGCCCGTCCCGAGGTTCTCTATACCTCGGTCGCCGGTAACGACACCGTCCGCCTGTTCACCCAGATGAAGGATTTCGGCGTTCTTGACGGTCTGACCGTTCTGGGCGCATCGGGCACCGTGACGGGCCAGAACATCGGTGCAATCGGGGATGCAGCCGAAGGGTTCATCACTGGCGTTGGCTATTCGCCGCTGATCGACTCGCCTGAAAACAAAGCCTTCGTCGAGAAGTTCAACGCCGAGAACGGCGCCGATCCCGACCTTTATGGCGCTGACAGCTATGGCATTCTCTTTGCCTATAAAGCCGCTGTCGAGGCCGCAGGCTCGACCGAAACCGACGCCGTGCGCGCCGCGCTCGAGGGCCTGACCTGGGACACGCCCCAAGGCCCGAAAACCATCCGCGCCGGGGACCATCAGGCCATCCAGCCGATGTATGTCGTGCAGATCGAAAACGGTGCCTTCACTATCGCTAATCTGATTGCCGGTGAAGACGCCATCGGCGCCGATACCTGCGAGCGTTTCTAAGGCGCGGACTGGAGACCTCTTATGGGTGACTATATCTATTTTGTTCTGGCACCGCAGATGCTGAACGG
>Ga0181606_10002277_pt1 | contig 16480 bp, 14 predicted proteins | sample 041ome_10_FD_132994 | JGI IMG/M metagenome (GOLD analysis project Ga0181606, IMG submission 132994) | Coastal salt marsh microbial communities from the Groves Creek Marsh, Skidaway Island, Georgia - 041412US metaG (megahit assembly) | ecosystem: Environmental > Aquatic > Marine > Intertidal... | reverse complement strand
CTGGCGGAGCAGGCTCCCGATGCCGCTCTCTATCCCGAAGCGGACCCGGCTCTGCTGGTCGCAGGATCCTCTGTCTTCACCCCGCCGCGCCAGGCTTCGCCAAGGATGAACCACATGATGTGGTGGTCTTATATTGCCGGGGCCGACTGGCGGCATCCGCTTGGCCCGAAGAGCGGCATCGCCGACAAGCAGGATCACCCCGCTGTCCATATCGCCTACGAGGATGCGGAAGCCTACGCACAATGGGCGGGCAAACGCCTGCCGACCGAGGCCGAATGGGAATTTGCCGCCTGGGGCGGGCGCGAGGACGGCGCATATGCGTGGGGCAATGAACTCGCCCCCGAAGGCGCGATGCTGGCCAACTACTGGCAGGGCAGGTTCCCGTTGGAGAACACCTTGCTCGACGGTTACGAACGAACCTCTCCCATCGGCACCTACCCGGCCAACGGCTTCGGCCTTTTCGACATGATCGGCAACATCTGGGAATGGACGGCAGACTGGTATGCCATTCCATCGGCTGCCCCCAAGGCGTGCTGCGCACCGGAGGCGCATGGTCGCGGGACGGCTGACGCCAGCCGCGATCTCAACGATCCGGGGCGCAACTTCCCACGCAAGGTGCTGAAAGGCGGATCGCACCTGTGCGCGGAAAACTACTGCAAACGCTATCGCCCCGCGGCGCGCTATCCGCAGACAGTCGACACCTCGACTTCACACATCGGGTTCCGCTGCGCGCGCGACATCTAGGCGCGCAGCGGCCAGCCGGTCCGACGATCAGCCGGCGGGTTCGGCGAGGATCGAGCGGGTTTCGATCACATGCTTGAGGTAGCAGTAGTGCCCCGCCTCATCGCCGGGCCCGGACGCGGTGCCATCATAAGCGCAGGTAGTCGGCATGGAGAGCGGGTATTCTTCCAGCGGATCGGCCGTCAGGTCATAGAACTGGCAGCCGTTGCCCCGCCCGCTGTCGGTGCGGGTGCACAGAACCTTGTATTGCCCGTTGCGCACTGCAACCTGCAGACGGTTGCCTGCCAGCGGCGAACTACCCTGTGTGATGACATAATCCGCAAGCGGATCGCGAACGTCCTGCTGCTGCCCATTCAGGATCGGCAGCAGTGATACCGAATCGATCGGGATCATGGCGTCACCTTCCCGGTTGGGAACGCTTTGCGGAGGTGTCGCGCCGCCAAGCTCGGCGATTGTCGAGAACAGGTCCACCGCGTGCACCAAGGCATCGTTGCGTTCGGCTGCAATGCCCGGTCCGCGAATGATTAGGGGGACGCGCACACCGCTTTCGTATCCCGTACCCTTTCCGCGCCCATCATAGGTTATGTACAGATTATCGAGGAAGTTCACCTGGGGCCGGCCATACTGGCCGGTGCCGTTGTCACCGATCACGATAATCACGGTGTTGGGATCAAGCTCGTCCACCGCATCGAACAATCGCCCCATCACGGTGTCTGTCGCCGTGGACATAGCGCGGTTGAGCGATGCAGGCGAACAATTGCCCAGGTTTTCGCTGCCGAATTCACCGCCGCAGGCTTCCATCTCCGCAATCGCCACGGCATCGAGCGTATCCCTGTTGGGCACCACCACCGGTGGCTGGCTCGGAAGGATATGCGGCATGTTGAAAGCCAGCCATGCGAACCACGGCCTGTCAGGATCGACAGCCTCCTGCTCGGTGATCCAGTTGATCGTATCGGCCACCTTCACCACTGGGGCGAAAGTGGTGGAAGCGATCCCGGGAAGCGAACGAGGCGCTTGGATTTCGACCCGCCATTCGTTCGCGGGCGTATCCGCGTCCTGGATCGACCGTTCGTATTCCCAGTAATCCGGCAAGGCGCCGTTGAAATCGCCCAGGAACAGGTCGAAGCCCGCTTCCTTCGGCTTCATGCCCGGAAACAGCGGCCCCTCGTGCGGCGGGGCATCGGGACGAATATCGTTGAGGCCGGAAAGGTGCCACTTGCCGAAGAGCGCGGTGGCATAGCCCTGTTCGTGCATGATCGAGCCAAGCGAAACGTGGTTCTGCGTCAGCCAGTCAGTGTAATCGAGCACCCCGGTACTCTCCGGATACAGGCCAGTAAGCATGGCTGCACGCGTTGGCGAGCAGAACGGTTCCGCCCAGGCATTTGCGAAGACAAGCCCTTCCTTTGCAAAGGCATCGAGCAGCGGCATGGAGGCAGGGCCGCCGTCTATACGCGCAGCATCGGGATGGTTGCGACCCTCGGGACCGTAAAGCGCGAGCATCCGCTCAACCTCGCCGGGGACGATACCCGTCGTCATGTCGAGCCCCACATCGTCAAGCACAACCAGCAGCACATTGGGGCGCGGATCGGCTTCCTGCTGCGCCAGCGCGGGGCTTGCAGCACAAAGCGCCAGAGCGGCTACGCTGACGGATGCCATGATGTTAAACTTCGACTTGGGATTGGTGGACATGGGATTTGCCTATCTGGTTCGATCTGCTTGCAGGAACGTCAATCTTGCACTGCGTCGTGCAGCGCTTCGCTCAGCAGGCAGTAGTGCCAGGCGTCATCTGCCGGACTCAAGCTGCCTTGCGCATATGCTTCACAACTTGCCGGAATGGCCAGCGCATATTCTTCCAGCGGGTCGCTGGCGAGATCGAAGAATTCGCAATTGCCTGACCCGATCCCGCCAACGCACACCAGCTTGTGGGTACTGTTTCGCACGCCGGCATGCACGGTTCCTTCGGTCATCAGGTTGACCGTTTCGGTCACCAGCGTATCGTTCAACGGATCGCGTACTGCTTCCGCTTCGCCGAAAAGGATGGGCGAAAGTGACCTGGAATCGATCTCGACCAGGCCATCGTCGGCTGCGTCCGGCACCATCTCGGGCGCGGCGATACTGGCGAAATCGAGGATGGTCGAAAACAGGTCGAAGGCATGCACGAACTCGTCGCTGCTCGATCCCGGAGTAATGCCGGGGCCGCGTACGGCCATGCCGACACGCAGTCCGCTTTCGTAGGCGGTCCCCTTTCCGCGTCCGCTGCGCGTGATGTACATGTTGTCGATGAAGTCGAGCCCGGGCCGGCCGTACATCGGTGTGCCATTGTCGCCGACCACGATGACATAGGTATTGGGATCAAGCCCGTCGACCGCTTCGATGACCTTGCCGATCACGGTGTCCATCGAATTGGTCATCGCCCGTGCCAACTGCTCGCCTGAACAATCACCGGGATCGGCAGTTCCGAAATGTCCTCCGCATGCCTCCATCTCGGAACGGGCGACATCGTCGAGCGTATTGGCATCAGGCACGATCATCTGCGTGGGATCGGAACTGATGGTGGCATGGGCAAGGTTGAGGGCCAGCCAGGTGAACCACGGCCGGTCCGGCTGCGCGGATTCCTGCGCGGTGATCCAGTCGATCGTATCGGCGGCCTTCACGATCGGGGCGTAGGTCGTGGGTTCGATGCCGGGTAACGAGCGCTCGGGCGCGGGCACCGTCAACCATTGATCCGGTCGGGTTGTCTGGTCCTGGATCTGATAGTCGTATGACCAGTAGGTCAAAGGAGCGGCATGCAGATTGCCGCGAAAGATATCGAAGCCTGCCTGAAGCGGTTTCATGCCGGGATAGTCCACCGGCTCGCCCGGCAAGCCCGCCATATGCCATTTGCCGAACGCCGCGGTGGCATAGCCGTTGTCCCTGAGCATGCCGACAAAGGACGTGTGATGGGTCGCCAGCGCATCCGCATAGGTCCGCACGCGCATCTTGGGCGTCGAAAGGCCGGTGAGGATGGCTGCGCGCGTGGGTGAACAGAATGGTTCGGCCCAGGCATTGGTAAACACCATTCCGTCAGCGGCAACCCCGTCCAGTACCGGGGTCGAGGCGGGATGTCCGGCGATCCGCTCATAATCGGGATGGCCGAGGCCGTCCGGCCCATACTGGCGGCTGAGGCTGTCGATCAGTCCCGGATACATGTCCGAAGTCATCTCCATGCCGATGTCATCGATGATGATCAGAAGGATATTGGGCGCCGCGCCGCCTGCATAGCCAGCCGGGCGATCGCCGGATACAGGCAGGGTTTGTGCCGTTTCGGCGGAGATCCCGGCATCCGGAGCGCTCTGTGCCGTGGCTGGCCCCGCGACGATGGCGCTGCCCAAAGCCAGCAGTGTTCCTCCAAGCAACAACTGCTTGCGATATCGTTTCAAAGTTCTCTCCCCAAGCCAGCCGGCCGATGGCCTTCGCGCTCTCGTCCGGGGCCTATATGGCCGATTTCCAAATGGCAAGAATCTCGCTGTTCAAGGCCCGTGTTGTAGCCCTCAGCCTCAGGCAAAGAGCCGCGTAGGCGAACAGGAGGCCCTTGCCCTTCACGCACAACCGATTTGCTTTGACAGTTCCCTCTGATACCATCTCGGCGCCACGGAACACGGGCTGCAAGAATGCGTCCGGGCTTTGGCAAAGGGGGGCGGAGCGGCGGCGAGCGCGCTGGAACATAGTCCCGGCCCCGACACACCGCCGGGCGTGCGCGCTTTCCTTGATACATGGGACCCGACGCTGAACGATCCGCTGGCGGTGGCTGCCGTGCTGCGCCGCCCGGCCAACCCCGAACTGGCCGAGAGCGACGTCAGCGCGATCACCGCGCCCGTCTGCGTGGTGAATGGTAGCGACGACTTCGTGATGACCATGGGCACAAGGCTGTTAGCTGCCCTCGACACTCAACCGCAGATATTGCCGGGTTTTGGCCATTTCGATCTGACCGGGCAGGCCCAATTGCGCGAAACCGCCATGAGCTCTCTGGGAGAGTGACAGAATGAAACTGGCATCGATTCATGCCGCTGGGGCAGACCGGCTGGCGGTCCTGGCAGAAGGGCAGCTGGTCGATCTTGGCAGCTTCACCCAATGCCCCGCAGATATGATCGCGCTGATCGAGAGCGGCCGGAGTGATCGCATCGCCGCAGAGCTCGCCACTGCCGATCCCGCAGCGCTTGTCTCGTTCGACCCTGTCGAAGTGACCTGGTATCCGCCTGTCCGCCGCCCGTGCAAGGTGGTGTGCGTTGCGCTCAACAACCGCAGATCAAGGTGCGTGCGCCGACCGATCATCCGGCTTTCTTCCTAAAGCCCTTTACCGCCCTCACCGGCCATCTTGGCAAAATCCGCATCCGCGACGAATAGGGCTTCACTCACCCTGAGCCGGAGCTGGCGGTGATCATCGGACGCACGCTTACCGATGCCTCGTCGGAAGAGGCGATGGCCGCCATCTTCGGCTATTCAATCATCAATAATGTCACCTGCACGCAGATGCGCGAGGAAGACAGCTTCACCCTGCGCATAGATCGCAAGCAACCCGACGGCTCGCATATCGAGGACTTGCACCACACGTCCTACCCCGGCCGATACAAGGGGGCCGACACCTTTGCCCCACTTGGCCCGTACATCACGACGGCGGACGAAGTGCCGGACCCGTCAGCTCTTGCCATCCGCTGCTTCATGGACGGACAGCTGGTCGCATCGGATCATACGGCCAATTATGTGTGGAGCGCGGCCAAGGCGCTGTCGCACATCAGCCGCACGAATACGCTGTTGCCGGGGGACGTGGTGGCGATGAGGACTGCCGTGGGGATGGAGAGCGCCGACCCGGACGCGCCCAACCTGCCCGGCATCACCCGTTGCAACATCCACGGCTATACCGGAGATGTGACGATCGAGATCACGGGTCCGGGCATGCTGAGCAACCCCGTCACCCAGCTTCAGCCTGGCAGTTCCTTTTCACCGAATGACAATGTGTGGGCGTGGATGCCTATCTGCTGACCGTCATGCTGGCTTGCATATCCAGCGGACGAACCGGCATGGCCGGAGGATCGGTCACCACCAGTTTGACCCATAGGGCATCCCCACTCCTGAACCAGGATGTCTTGTCAGCCTCGCGCAGTGCATCGATGCTGTCCGCTTCCGTTCCGGAGGCAGCATTGGCGAAGCCTGGCAGCTCGAAGATCACCCAGGAACCCTGGTCCATTTCACTCAGGCTGAGCGAGACTTCCGGCCTTTCGGTTTGCACCTGAAGCTGGGTGCCTGCCCGCACGGTGCTCTGGTTGCCCGTAACATGGAATTGGGTGCCATTGCGGACGAGCGCGATAGGCTGCTCTTCTGGAGTGCTCATGGCACCCAATCGCCCGTTTCGACGCGCCAGATAGAGGCGTCCGACATCACCGGTACACGCAGACGCGTTCCACGTGGGATGGATAGCGCAAGTATCGTCCGTGACGGGGCTGTTGTTCTCGCCGTCGTGGAGCATGATATGCGAATTGGGCACGCCGGTTACGGAACCGTCCAGATCATGGATCGACAGTGTCCTGTATGCCACCCCGCCGCGGTTGTCGTTATCGAACCGGGGATCGATGTTCGGGAAGTACACCGGCTTGGCGTTGACGAATTCCGCCCTCTCGATCGTACTTGCGGTTGTGACACCCGAACTGGTGAACAGCAGCCAGGAAAGCGCGCCTGTCTTGCGCCGTTCGTTGTCCTGGTAATTCACGAATGTGGTGTTCACCACCTCATCCCGGTAATCGTAATATTCGTAGGCCCGTATCGGGAAATCCGGGATTGAGGGTTTTGGCAGGCTGCGGCCATAGGCCAGTTCCTCCGGGGTCGACGGATTGCCGATATTTGCGGTTTCGCCAACGATCAGCGAATCTTCCAGACGCGAGGTATACCGCTGGCTGCCGAAGTCACCGGAAGAATGGGTCATACCGATGGCGTTGTCGGCAAGCCTCATGTTCCGGAAGATGTGCAGCTCTCCCCGCCCCCAAAGGCCGCCGTTACGATTCTTGTAGCTGGTCAGGTCCTCGAAAACCGTCTCTATGAAATCGCTGTCCGGGTCAGCAGGGTTTTCCCGCGGCATGAATGCGTTTCCGGCCAGCCCGAAGGTGTTGTCCTCGTTGATATTCCGGTCGAACATGAACCCGTCGAAGTTGGAATGTGCCGTGTTGCCGTGGAAAGCGCGCATCGGCGTGCGCCGCGGCCAGGTAGCAAGGCTGATCTCGGTTCCGAGGAAAGCGCCGTTAGGATGTTCTGGCAGCGAGAGCCAGAAACCGGTCGAGTCCGAGCCCGCCGCGACATTTCCGATGTAGCTATTGTCCGGGTTGGTAATCCAGAAGGATGCTACCGTGTTGTCCGATGGCAGCAGCGTGACCCCACCGGCGAAACTGATCTGCCGCATGGTCATGCGGTTTGCGTAGGTGTAGTTGTTCTCGCCATTGGCTGCGAGATTGGTCGGCACGCAATCCAGCGTCGGATGGCACTTTGTCTGGATGGCGAGGTTGCGGGAGAACACGTTGCCGGTCTCGATGCCGTCTTCCATGAAGAAACAATGGCCCACCGTGTTGTAGGTAACGTTGTTGTCCAACTGCAGGTTGTTGGTGCCATGAACGGTCACGCAGCGGTTGTAGGTATCGTGGATGGAAGCGTTGCGGATGTATTGTCCCGCGCCTTCGCCGATGACGTGCCAGTGTATGGGATAGCGGGCGAGAGTGAGATGCTGGCCCATGCGGCTTAATTCGACGCTGTCGACGAACAGCCTGGAGCCTGCCATCGCCATGATGTGTCCGCCGAAAAAGCTAGTCTCCGCATCTTCGGATGCCTGGACACGGATATTGCGCGTGAGGTTCGCCACTTCGCCGCGCTCATCCACGCCGAAGGTGATCTCGCCGAAATGCATGTACTGCAGCGGGCGGTCGATGGTTAGCGTGTTGCCATTCACCCCCGTGATTGTGCGCCGCTCTGCCTGACGCGGATTGAAGTCGGTGGAAGCGAGAACGACTTCGTCGCCAGCGCGCCAGCCACTTGCATCAAGCACCGTGAATGACGTTCTGCCGGCTTCGGCCGTGGCGGCAAGCTTGCTCCATGTATGCTCGCGATTGCCATGCAGGTTCAGGGTTCCACGCAGCAACATGATGCCGCGATCGCCCATGGTGTTGACGTCCTCGCCCTTGACGGTGTCAGTCAGCGTAATCGTGGCCTTGTGCCGGAAGGGATTGGCCTCGCTGCCGATCTGCACCTCCCCTCCGGGGACGTAGATCCAGTCGGTAACCAGTTCGAGATCGCGCTCGTCGGCAAAGGTCAGCTTGCCTTGCACCGTAAGGCTGCGGAGCGCGGGCGGGCTCACGTCGAGCACGATCTCCGTGTCGCGGGGAATGGTCACTTCCTCGCCCGCTACAGGCAGGCGGCCCGAAGGCCATGCAGACGCGTCGGACCACCTGACCGTGCGCGTAATAGCCCCGACCGGCGCTGCTTGCACCGCCATGCCGGCATGATCCTCGTGGCCCATCTGCGCTTCGGCAGCCACGCCGGTCGCAAGCAGAAGCGCGGCGGGAACCAGGCGAGTGCAAAGGAACAGGCGAGACTGCTTGCGCATTGCTGGTTTCCCCTCCCGGAAAATAGGTCCTGTATTCTCTTCTTGTGCGGCGGATTGTGCAGCGAATGAGCGTATTTGCCAAGCGTTCGATCAGTGCGCCGTCAGCCCGGCGCCCCGCAATGCTAAGATCCTTCATCGCTGACAGAAAACTCGGCCCGCCGGTGATGGTCAGGGCCGGACGGCCATGCCGCTTCAGCGCATACTCGAAGAACCGCAACTCAGCGGCTTTTTCCCGTTTCTTGGTAACGCAGCTCTCCAGGACTTCTCCGTCGCGATCGACCGCACGCCACTGCCACGTCTGGCAGACAGTGCCCTGTTCTGAGCTCTTCTAGTCAGATCCGGCTTCTGCCCTGCTCCGTTTCACGCAGAATGCGGCAGAAGTTCTGGCCGATGACCTTGCGGATCGTGGCAGGCGGGCAACCCTGTTCGCGAAGCTCTTCAACAACGGCATACAGGAAACCGCCGCGCTGCTCGGGCCAGCGTTGGTTGGCGTTGTACATCTCGCCAGCAACCCCGGTGTCACTTCCGATGCCCACGTGGTCCTCGCCCACGGTGTTGACGAGATCGATGATCGCCGCCGCATAGGCGCTCACGGTCGGGAAGAGGTGCCAAACGCCGATCACGCCGCCGCCATCTGCAATCGCGCGCGCGGCATCAGGCCGTAGCAGGCGCATGGGCAAGCGCGTGTCCGGCCAGGTGGGTACCGCGCCAAGGCCAGCAGGAGAAAGCAGCGCGGCGTGCGAGAAGATGATCGGAACCGATGACACCTCCAGCGCGTCCCTCACCGTATCTCCGCTCGAATGCGAGAGGTCGACCACGATACCGAGGCGATTGCACTCCTCGATAACGGAACGGCCAAATGGTGTCAGTCCATCGAACTTCGGCTCCAGAGTCTGCAGGTCGCCCAGCGGCGCAAACGGATCCCGGAGTGAGTGGCCAAGCTGGAGATGACGAAGTCCGTCATCATATGCTGCGCCAAGCCGTTCCAGCCGACCTTCGAGAAATTGTGCCCCTTCGGTATTTTGCAGGATTCCCGGGACGCGATCACGATGACAGGCTTCAAGATCGGCCAGGCTCGTAATTTCGCGGATGCCGGCATCGCTCGCCAGCCTCTTCATGTTTTGCACCCAGTCCAGGAACACCTGGTACCACTGGCCTTCTGCCCGCCATGGTATGACATCGACGGGAAAACCCGCAGAGATCGCGGTCAGTCCGGCCTGTTCCATACCTTCCCTGATCGCGAAGTCTGCCACGGTCACATCGGGTGAGAAGTGGCTGTGCATGTCGATCGTGATCGACGAATCCACCAGCTCGCGCGTCGCATCGCTCACGCCAGGACTGGCGAGCGTGCGGGAAGCGGCCAGCGTTGCTCCCGCTGCGAAACATGCCTGCAACAGGTTGCGTCTGTTCATCTCGGATCTCCGGCTATGGATTTACGCATGACTGTCCAATCAGACGCGGTACACAGTCCGCATTCCTCGCCAGTGAACAGCTCGCCGGCTCGGCTTGAATTGCGCAATTGCCAATCGAGCCAGGCAACCGCGAGGCGCGCGCCTTCTCCACCATTCGGTTGGCGGAAGGTGCCGCCGTGGCCAACATCATGGCTGGCAATGACCACCGGTTGCGATTCCAGTGCGGCAAAGTCATCGAGCGCGTTCTGCCAAGCGATGTCGCTCTGCCCACCCATGATGTAGATCACCGGTGTGTGCAGGCCATCCAGCAGGTTCCGGCTGCCGTCGACGCCGCCGACCATAATCTCTGTGCCGACAGGAAAGGTTCCGCTGTTATGGAGCACCACCGCTTTTACACGCGGGTCCGCCGCAACACGCAAGGCCAGCAGTCCGCCGCAACTGCGCCCCGAAACGGCAATCTGCTGCGTATCGATTAGCCCGAAATACTCGCTTTCCCTTCGGGCGTTCTCCGCCAGTGCCCAGTCAATGCCCGCCGCAAGATCGCCCGCTGATACCGCCGCAGCGGGGAGCGCGCCATCGGCAGCAGGCTGGGCCACAGTCTCGCGAGCATCGGCTGCGCCGGGGCCGCTCAGTATCCGACCCGCGGCGATGACAAGATATCCGTGTGAGGCGATCTCGAGGAGATGCAGGCGCGAACTGGCGGCGTCCGCGCTGCAGCCACCATTACCCCATACGACGACCGGCAGCGAGCGGCCATCAAGCCGTGAAAGATCCGCGGGTCTATAGATCACATGCTCAGGCAAGGCAGGGTCAACCACCATGATTGCCGGGAAATTACCTGAACCAGGCCCATTGGGCATGGCTGCATAGGCATCCAGCTCCGCATCGGCGACTTGCACCTGCGCGGAGTCGGGAGCGCTCGCAAACGAACTGCACGCGCTCAAGAGTGAAAGCGCGATCCCAAGCAGGCCAAGCCGCGCAAGGCGCCGTCGGTTCGCGATCGGCCTGGTTGACGTCTTCACCCTAACTCTCCCGACCTAACGAGTGGCCGTACATCTGCTGAGTACGGTCGCGATGATTTCGTCACGCCGGACACGCATCTGCTCAGCTGAATGGGCGTCGATCTCGAAGACGTGCCCGAAGGTGTGAACATTGGCGATGTAATGGAAGCACAGCGCGCTGACCGTCAGGTGGACCTGCAAAGGGTCCAGCCCGCTCTTCAGCGTTCCTTCTGCTGCGCCACGATCGAGGATGCGGCGCATGGTATCAACGGCAAGTTCACGTTGCTCGAAACTGTCGATCAGCTGTATATGTTGGCCGCGATTGATGTTTTCCGCCATGATGATGCGGACGATTGCCGGATGCGCGGCATGCACATCGAAGGTGGCGCCAGCCAATGCGGCAAGAGCTTCAAGCGCCGGTAGATCATCATAATTGACTGCCCCTTCGGCAACGCGGAATTCCTCGTAAGCCTGCTCAAGCACAGCACGGTACAACCCGTCCTTGCTGCCGAAATGGTAGTAGATCATGTGTTTGCTGGTCGCGGTTCGCATGGCGATTTCCTCGACCCTTGCGCCGGCCAGGCCCTTTTCCGCAAATTCGTCGGTAGCAACGGCAATGAGCTCGGCCCTTGTGGCCGAGGCATCACGCTTGCGCCGTTCCTTTGCAACTGCCTGTGCCACGATCCTCACCCTCGTCTCTGCCCGGCTACCACAGATGTCATAGCCGCCTAAAGTCACCAGAGGCAACAACCTGCTGGCGCTGCAATTGCCCGAGCTGGCCCCGATTATGAACCTCAATCCGACCGATGCCGAGCTGAACGCGATCATCGCACAAGGGCTGTTCAGTCGTCCGCCTTCCCCGCTTGAACTTGAAACCACCGTCATCGTCGATGGCCGCAAGGTCAACCTGGGCGCGAACAAGACGGACGGGCTGGAGTTTATCGGCAGCTACGAGAGCTTCGAGGATTGGGGCTCCTGGCGGATAGGTGTGAATGCGACGAAGATTCTCTCCTTCGATCGCTCGATCATTTCCGGCCAACCCCTGCGTGATGTGTTGAACACGATCAACAATCCTGCTGCCTTCATCGCTCGTGCCTAGGTCGGCACGGAAGTAGGAGGCTTCTCGGGCACGGTGTTCGTCAGTCAATACGGTGGCTATGACAATGACTCGGTCACCCCAGTTCAGAATGTGCCGTCTCACACGGAGTTCGACCTGGCCCTGCGCTATACGCTGGAACAGCCGATCACCTTTGTCGAAGACCTGACCTTCTCTCTCGACGTGCAGTACATCTTCGATAACGATCCGCCTTACGTGCAGAACGGCAACCTGGCGTTTGATCCCAACGCCCACAGCCCGATCGGACGAACAGTCTTGATTGGCGTGCGCGCAGGGTTCTAAAGAAGAAGCGGCCGGCAAATCTCCCATTGCCGGCCGCTTTTTTATCAGCTTGAGGAACGAAGAATGAAGATCGCATCGCTGCAGCCCGCTGTCCTTGTTCTGGCCGCCATTCTGGCAGCTTGCACACCTGCTAGCCAGGAAGCGGCGGAGCCCGAAACGGGCGAAGATGCGGCAGCGCGCGAAGCTTCCGATGCCGCGTTCGCCGTGGCACCCGATCTGCCCGGAACCGGACCCCATCCTGCCGAGCGTGACGTTCGCCCGGACCTTCCCGATCACATCGTCTATCGACCGCGCGATCTGGACGCGATTTCAGATGGCCAGCTTGGCGTGCTGTTGTGGGGCAATGGCGGCTGTTCTGACAATGCGGCATCTGCCCGTTTCCATCTGCTTGAGATTGCCTCGCACGGCTATGTCGCAATTGCGCCGGGCAAGGCCTACAGCGGCCCGGACGCACTGCCCGAACCACCACGCGAAGCTGCACCCAGCGAAGACAGCTTCCCGCCCGTTGAAACCTTGCCTGCAGACCTGCTGTCCGGGCTCGACTGGATCCTCGCCGAGAATGACCGCGCCGACAGCCCGTTTCATGGGTTGATCGATCCTGAAAAGGTCGCGGTTGCAGGGCATAGCTGCGGCGGTTTGCAGGCGATCAGCGTTTCCGCCGATCCGCGCATTGCAACCACCATCGTGCACAATAGCGGCGTTCTGAATCCCGGCTCGTTCAATCCCATCACGGGCTTTTCCGTCGCCAAGGAAGAGCTGGGCAACATCCACGCGCCGGTGCTCTATATTCTCGGCGGCGAAGGTGACATCGCCTACCCCAATGGCACGGATGATTTCTCCCGCATCGATCATGTGCCGGTGGGCCTTGCCAATCTGGACGTCGGCCATGGCGGCACCTTCCGCGAACCGAACGGCGGCAAGGTTGCCACTGTAGCGGTGCAGTGGCTGGAATGGCAGTTGCGCGGCGACGAAGCCGCATCGCGCTGGTTCATCGGCGAGGAATGCGGCCTGTGCCAGAATGCTGAATGGACTTACGAATCGAAGGGCCTCTGACGTGCTTTGCCGCCGGACTATATTGACCACACTTGCTACGGCCTGCTTCGTAATATTGCCCGCCGCACCTGCGCTGGCACAGCAGCAAGTGCTGGACCTTTATGACGGCCCCGCACCCGGCTCGCAGGACTGGGACGAGCCGCTGGTCGTGCATCCTACCGTTGGCGGGGAAGACCGCTACAACACCACCCAGCCGCGCTTGCAGGTGTTCCTGCCGGAAGCCGAAAAGGCCAATGGCGCTGCCGTTGTCCTTCTGCCGGGCGGCGGGATGCGGGTTCTGGGTATGGGCTGGTATATTCAGGAAACCGCGGCCCTGCTGAAGGAGGCAGGCGTAGCGGTGATCGTTCTCGAATATCGTACGCTGCAGCGCACGCCGGAAGAAATCGCCCAAGCGACAGCGCCGCGACCATCTGCGACGGGACCGATCGTGTTTCCCAGCATGGAAATCCGCAACGCCAACGCCAACCCCTCGCCGAACGATCCGGCGCTGAACGAGGTTTTGCGGTTGGCTGTGAATGACGCGCAGGCAGCTTTGCGCCTTGTCCGAAGCAAGGCTTCGGATTGGTCTATCGATCCAGATCGCGTGGGGATGTTCGGCACTTCTGCTGGCGGCGGCGTAGCCTTCGGGGCGATGATGGCCGGCGAGGAAGGCGCGACGCCTGATTTCATCATTTCCAATTTCGGCCCCGCCCTGCAGGACATCACCGTGCCGCAAGACGCGCCGCCGCTGTTCCTGATCACGGAAGCCTGGCACGGGCCGGTGACCGATGGGCTGATCGCGCTTTTCCAGATGTGGATCGAACAGCGCGAGCCTGCCGAACTGCACGTCTATGACGTTCCAAATTTCACGATGACGCCGGAACTTTGGGGCCCGCGCATGCTGGAGTGGATGGAAGAACAAGAGTTGCTGGAGGTGTCGCCGGATGCCTAGTCTGGCCTTTTGCTACGAACCTCTGCGGAAAGAAGGATTGTGAGCCAGTTTTCACTTCATCGGATGTCGACCGTCCTGCTGGTCGGTGCATCGCTGGCAGTTGGCGTCTCCGCCATGAGCCGGGCCGCCGAGGATAGGGGAAGCCAATGGTGGGGACCGGGCGAGGAACACCTGATCGGGGAGGAGTTGGAGTTCGCCAATGCAGACGGCCGCCTGCGCCTGATCAATACGGGCGATCCCATCAACACGGCCGGCCATCCTTTCTTCGAACCCCTTGGCCAAAACGGCCGCGCCTGTGTCACCTGCCACCAGCCATCCGACGCGATGAGCCTTTCGGTCACGACCATCCGCGCGCAATGGGATGCGACCGATGGCAAGGACCCGCTGTTTGCGGCGATTGACGGCTCCAACTGCCCGAGCTTGCCGCAAGGTGTGGAGGCATCCCATTCCCTGCTACTGACCAAGGGCCTGTTCCGCATTCCTCGCCCGTGGCCGCCAAAGGCTGCGGACGGCAGCGATATCGAGCCGGAATTCGAGCTGGAAGTAATCAGCGATCCGACGGGCTGCAACCTCGACCCCGAATACGGCATGTTCAGCGATAATCCGGCAATCTCGGTTTTCCGCCGGCCGCGACCGGTGGCGAACATGAAGTACCTGCTAACGCTTCCCAACGGCGTGGCCCCGCACGAATACTTCATGTACAACGACAAGAGCCTGCTGCCCAAGGATCCGGAAGCCGGCGAGTTTGTCTCCGTGCAGCTGATGTCGGATGGCAGGCTGCCTACCCTGCGGGGTCAAGCGACCGACGCGGGTTTCGGGCATCTGGAAATGTTTGCCGCACTGACTGAGGATGAGCTGCGCCAGATCGAGGCATTCGAACGTGCGATCTACGTTGCACAGGGCTTCAGCAACCAGGCAGGAGAACTGAGCGTCCCCGGCACTCCGCCAGGCCTCGGCCCCGAAGCGATGCGCGATGGCCCTCCCGGCGAGCTTGGCAATAATCCGGTGAACCGCGTGTTCGGCACCTTCGCGATGTGGCTCAACCCGCGCGGTGAAGGGGACGGCGAACCGACGCCCCAGGAAGAATTCCGGGCATCGGTGGCGCGCGGTGCCAATGTCTTCTTCGACAAGCGCTTCCTCATTCAGGATGTGGGCGTTTACAACGACAAGGGCCTTGGCAATCCCTTCAAGCGCAGCTGCGCATCGGGTTGCCACAACACGGTACTGGCAGGCATGGACCTGGCACCCGGCTTCATGGATCTGGGGCTGAACAACTGGCCCTGGAACCGGCGGGAAGACCTGCCCCTTTTCAAGGCCACCTGCCGCGATGATGCTGTGCCGCAATCCTATCTCGGAAGGGTCATTTACACGCATGATCCGGGCCGCGCGCTGGTGACAGGCAAGTGCAGCGATATCGGTGCCAGCATGACCCAGCAGATGCGTGGACTGGCTGCCCGCGCGCCCTATTTCATGGGCGGCGAGGCTGACAATCTGCGAGAGATGGTGGACTTCTACGACCGGCGCTTCAATATCCGCTACACCGAGCAGGAAAAGCAGGATTTGGTCAACTTCATGAGTGTCTTGTAATCATGCGGTTTGTCCCAACAGGCCCACTGCTTGCGTTTGGCGCGCTGGCCGTATCTGTCCCGGCGGCTGCGCAGCAGCACGTCAACTTCATCGCCTGCCCGGTGGCGCAGGATACCGGCGAGCGTAGCGACGTGTGTTTTTTCGTGCGGCATGAAGGTGTGCGCTACGGACTATCCAGCCCTCCGGACTGGGGCAATCCGCAGCTGGGCCATAAGCTGCTGGTGGAAGGCGTTGTCACCGACGGACCGCAGGCATGCGCTGGCGTGACGATCGAGGGCAGGGCATCGGTCCTGCCGGAACTTTCGCCAGAATGTGACGAGATCGCGCCTGCCACACCGGAAATCCTCGCGCTCGAGCTGGGCCGCAGGCCTGACATCACCGAAGAACAGCGGGCGATGATCCTCGCCGATCCGTCCAGCTCTTTGCAGATCGTGCGGCTGCGCGCGCTGCCCGTGCCCGAAGTGGCACTGGACCGGACGGAAACGATCTACTTCCCCTTCGAGCGCGACCGTGCTTCCGGGCCGGATGCAATGGTAATGCTGGAACTTGCCCGCCTTGCTGAAGCGACGCCCGGTGTGGAGATTTCAGTGCGCGCGTTTCGCGGTGCCACCTTGCTGGACAACGGCGAGACCCTCACCGAGCGGGAAGATATGGCGCAAATGCGGGGCGAGAAGCTTGTTGGCATCCTCTCGGGGCTGGGCGCGCCGGAGGGTTCGATCCACCTCGAGATTGTCG
>Ga0181606_10002276_pt1 | contig 16483 bp, 12 predicted proteins | sample 041ome_10_FD_132994 | JGI IMG/M metagenome (GOLD analysis project Ga0181606, IMG submission 132994) | Coastal salt marsh microbial communities from the Groves Creek Marsh, Skidaway Island, Georgia - 041412US metaG (megahit assembly) | ecosystem: Environmental > Aquatic > Marine > Intertidal... | reverse complement strand
GGATATGTTCGTTGGAAATGAATCCTTCGGTTTTATTGACGTATTTGGCAACTTTGATCTGGGTGTCATCGGCCACCGCGATACGGGCATGACCGATTTCCGCGGGCGGAACAAAAGTGCCATTTTCGGTGTGATACACAGGTGCCGCGTTAAACCCTGTGCCCATGCCAATCACGATTTGCGTGTCATTTGGGCGGGGCGTATGCGTCCCGCGCAGGACGGTTTCGTAATCGCCTGTGTGCAGCGATGTCAGGCAATGGCCTTGGGCCTGTAGGTCATTCAGTAACCCAACTTGGGCCGCATTGGACGCGGCGGCGATATCGGCGCTTGCAATAGTCCAATCCAGATTGGTCATTTCGGCGCGCCCATCCACAACGGGACCTGCCGCCGCGACACAGGCGCGATCAATCCCCGTGATGCCCGCATCCGCCAGATAACGGCGCACGATATCGGTGAATTCGGCATAATCGGCATTCTTGAACCGCGTAATGGTGTCGGACCGCACGGTTTTGCTATCAGACAAGGCCATGCGCGTATTCGTGCCGCCGATATCGGCCAAAAGACAAAGAGGATGTGCCATGGGGAACTCCGCGTTCAAAATTCCCTGTCGGTTTATGCGCAAAATCAATGTGCCGCAAGGGATCAGCTGTGAAATATGTTAGCGCAAACGTTATTTTAATCTGACGGTCAAGACCGCGCACGCGGGCGGGAATAATGGCTGAGTGAAACGAATCCCCCGCCCGATGGGGCGTGCGGGGGCTGGATCATGCGCAATGCAGTCGCCGCGATGCGCCGACCGCGCATGATCCCGTGGCGCATAATTTCCAACCATGTTCCGCTTTCGTTCTTTATAGTTGGCCTTTGGCGCAAAACATATTATGTGTGCGTTAACCATTTAGGATTGAATCATGGCTGAGCTGAAACAAATTCAAGTGCGCGGCGCGCGCGAACATAATTTGAAATCCATCGACGTGGATATTCCGCGTGACCAATTCGTCGTGATCACGGGCCTGTCGGGGTCGGGGAAATCATCGCTGGCCTTTGATACCATCTATGCCGAAGGGCAACGCCGCTATGTCGAAAGCCTGTCGGCCTATGCGCGGCAATTCCTTGATATGATGGAAAAACCCGACGTTGATCATATCTCGGGCCTCAGCCCTGCGATTTCGATTGAACAAAAAACCACATCGAAAAACCCACGGTCGACCGTCGGCACAGTGACCGAGATTTACGATTACATGCGCCTGCTGTTTGCGCGTGCTGGCACACCCTATAGCCCGGCAACAGGCTTGCCGATTGAGGCGCAACAGGTCCAAGACATGGTGGACCGCATCATGACGATGGAGGAAGGCACGCGCGCCCATCTGTTGGCGCCCATCGTGCGAGACCGGAAGGGCGAATATAAAAAAGAATTCTTGGAACTGCGCAAACAAGGGTTTCAACGGGTCAAGGTCGATGGCCAATTCTATGAATTGGACGAACCGCCCACATTGGACAAAAAATTCCGCCACGATATCGACGTGGTTGTTGACCGCATTGTCGTGCGTCCCGAATTGGAAACCCGTCTGGCCGACAGCTTGCGCACCGCGCTGGATCTGGCCGATGGGATCGCCATTTTGGAAACCGCGCCGCGCGACGGTGACCCAGAACGCACCACGTTTTCGGAAAACTTTGCCTGCCCTATCAGCGGCTTTACCATTCCCGAAATCGAACCGCGCCTGTTTTCATTCAACGCGCCCTTTGGGGCCTGTCCGCAATGTGACGGCTTGGGGATGGAGCTGTTTTTTGACGAACGTTTGGTGGTGCCCGATCAGATGTTGAAAATCCGCGATGGGGCCTTGGCACCATGGCGCAAGGGCAAATCGCCCTATTTCCTGCAAACCATCGAAGCGATTGCAAAACATTACGAATTTGACCAAAACGCACGGTGGAAAGATCTGCCTGCGCATGTGAAACAAGTGTTCCTGTTCGGATCGGGCGATGATGAAATTCCGTTCCGCTATGACGAAGGTGGCCGTATTTATCAGGTCACCCGCACATTCGAAGGCGTCATTCCCAATATGGAACGCCGGTACCGCGAAACCGATAGCAATTGGGTGCGCGAAGAATTTGAACAATTCCAAAACAACCGGCCCTGCGGCACCTGTGACGGATACCGTTTGAAACAAGAGGCGCTAGCCGTCAAAATCGCGGGTCTGCACATTGGCCAAGTGGTCAAAATGTCGATCAAAGAGGCCTATGAATGGTGCAAAACTGTTCCTGATCACCTGAGCAACCAAAAAAACGAAATCGCCCGCGCGATTTTGAAAGAAATCCGTGAACGGCTGGGGTTTTTGAACAACGTCGGTTTGGAATACCTGACACTGTCGCGCAACGCGGGTACCTTGTCAGGCGGCGAAAGCCAGCGGATCCGTTTGGCCAGCCAAATTGGGTCAGGCTTGACCGGTGTTTTGTATGTCTTGGATGAACCGTCAATCGGGTTGCATCAACGCGACAATGACCGTCTGTTGACCACGTTGAAAAACCTGCGCGACCAAGGCAACACCGTGATCGTCGTCGAACATGACGAAGACGCGATCCGCGAGGCGGATTATGTGTTCGACATCGGGCCAGGCGCGGGGGTGCATGGGGGGCAGGTGGTGTCACATGGCACGCCTGACCATATTGCCGCCGACCCGTCATCTTTGACGGGGCAATATTTATCGGGCAAACGCGAAATCTCGGTTCCTGCGGTGCGGCGTGATGGCAATGGCAAGGCGGTGGCCGTGGTCAACGCGGTCGGCAACAACCTGCAAAATGTGACGGTGGATTTCCCGCTGGGCAAATTTGTTTGTGTCACGGGCGTGTCAGGCGGCGGTAAATCAACGCTGACGATCGAAACCCTGTTTAAAACCGCATCCATGCGGTTAAACGGCGCAAAACAGGCACCCGCAGCCTGTGACACGATCAGAGGGTTGGAGCATCTGGACAAGGTCATCGACATTGACCAACGCCCCATCGGGCGGACCCCACGGTCAAACCCCGCGACCTATACCGGTGCCTTTACCCCGATCCGCGATTGGTTCGCGGGCCTGCCCGAGGCGAAAACACGTGGCTATAAACCCGGTCGGTTTAGCTTCAACGTCAAAGGTGGCCGGTGCGAGGCCTGCCAAGGCGACGGTGTCATCAAGATCGAAATGCATTTCTTGCCCGACGTCTATGTCACCTGCGAAACCTGTCATGGCAAGCGGTATAACCGCGAAACACTTGAGGTCAAATTCAAAGGCAAATCTATCGCTGATGTCTTGGATATGACGGTCGAGGATGCGCAACAGTTTTTCCAAGCGGTGCCATCCATTCGCGAAAAAATGGATGCGCTGGTGCGGGTTGGTCTGGGGTATATCAAGGTTGGTCAACAGGCAACGACCCTGTCGGGCGGCGAAGCGCAGCGGGTGAAATTGTCAAAAGAACTTGCACGAAGATCGACGGGTAAGACATTGTATATCTTGGATGAACCGACAACGGGCCTGCATTTTGAAGATGTGCGCAAATTGTTAGAGGTCCTGCACGAACTGGTCGAACAAGGCAATTCGGTCGTGGTGATCGAACATAATCTGGACGTGGTCAAAACCGCCGATTGGGTCATCGATATCGGGCCCGAGGGCGGCGATGGCGGCGGTCAAGTGGTCGCAACCGGTACGCCCGAACATATCGCTACCGTCGCGGCCAGCCATACAGGTCATTACTTAAAGGACATGTTGGTGCCCAAGAGACGCGCGGCTGAATAGGGCCGTGCGGGTTCCGTATCTGTGCACGCATCGCTTTCCACTAAAAGACAGGCAGTGATTCTTTCGCAATGGGCCGCAGCCTTGGTTTTGTTAGTCTTGATCTCAAACTAAGATCTTAGAACCAGCTTCTTTATTGCTTTTTTGACTGCTCACTCTGTGAGCTGGCAGGATTTTTGATAAGTTTTTTCTGATTTCTCAAAATAAATGTACAAAATTTTTTAGTATTTTGTGCATTTTTCCTTTTCGGCATCACAAAGTTAAAATCTTTGCACGGTTGGGTGCGGTTCCGCCATTGCTGCCAGTTGACCAAAATGTCAATTTGGGTATAGCCTATATCACTACTTGGGGTTTTGGGGGCAAAGAGCCGGTGCCAAAATCCATACTTAGGGAGAGAAGTAATGAATAAATTTATGATGGCCGCTGCTGCTTCTGCATTGATTGCGGGCACTGCATCTGCCGAAGACGTCACAATCGGTGTGTTCTTGGGCTTTACGGGTCCAATCGAATCTTTGGTTGCAGAAATGGGCCCAGCGGCTGAATTGGCGATTAAAGAAGTCAGCGATAGCGGCAAATTCTTGGGCGGTTCAACCGTTTCATCCGTACGCGGTGACACCACTTGTGTGGACGCAGGCGCGGCAACCGCGGCAATTGAACGTTTGATCACAGCAGACGGCGCAAAAGGCATCGTTGGCGGTGACTGTTCTGGTGTAACAGGCGCGGCGTTGATGAACGTTGCATTGCCAAACGGCGTTGTGATGGTATCCCCATCTGCAACAAGCCCAGCCTTGTCGCACAACAACAACGAAGATAACGGCCTGTTCTTCCGTACAGCGCCTTCTGACGCACGCCAAGGTGTTGTGATGACCGACGTTCTGATGGAACAAGGCATCAAATCTGTTGCGGTCAGCTATACCAACAACGACTACGGCAAAGGTTTGGCGGACGCGTTCCAATCTGCATACGAAGCAGCAGGCGGCACAGTCACACTAAGCGCGCCACACGAAGATGGCAAAGCGGATTACTCAGCTGAAGTTGGCGCATTGGCTGCAGCAGGCGGCGACCGTTTGGTTGTTGCAGGTTACGTTGACCAAGGTGGCGCAGGCATCGTACGCGCGGCAATCGACACAGGCGCGTTTGACACGTTCCATTTCCCTGACGGGATGATCGGCGACGCATTGACCGATACATTTGGTGCCGACATTGACGGTTCCACAGGTCAGCACCCAAGCCCATCAACAGAATTGGCTGACGCGTTCACAGCGCATGTGAATAGCGCATTCAATGCAACATCACCTTTCGCACCTGAAGCATACGATTCAGCGGCGTTGATTTTGTTGGCGATGCAAGCGGCGGGTTCTTCTGATCCAGCGGCCTACAAAGAGAAAATCTTTGACGTTGCAAACGCACCAGGCGAAAAAATCGCAGCGGGTGACTTGGCACGCGCCTTGGAAATCTTGGCCGCGGGTGGAGACATCGATTACGTTGGTGCGTCCGGTGTTGAATTGGTTGGCCCAGGTGAAGCGGCAGGTAACTACCGCGAAATCACCATCGACGGAGGCAAAATCGAAACAGTTAAATTCCGCTAAGGCGGTCTTGAACGAAGAAGCACAGCCTAGAGCAATCTAGGCTGTGTTTCATTTAATAGACGCAGTTTAATTCAGGAGTGCGGTGTTTTGATTAAGGTTCAGAACCTTCACAAGCACTTTGGCGGTTTTCATGCCGTTGATGGTGCCTCATTAGAAATCGAACAAGGTTCGATCACGGGGTTGATTGGTCCGAATGGTGCCGGCAAAACGACGCTGTTTAACGTGATTGCTGGTGTGCATGAACCGACCTCGGGTCAGGTTTTGTTGCAAGATCAGGATATTACCGGCCTCCCACCGCATGAATTGTTCCATCGCGGCGTTTTGCGCACGTTCCAGATCGCCCATGAATTTGGATCCATGACGTGCCGCGAAAACCTGATGATGGTGCCTGCGGATCAGCTGGGGGAAACCTTGTGGAACACATGGTTTGGCCGCAAACGTATCGCCGATCAAGAACGTGCCTTGCGCGCCAAGGCGGACGAAGTGTTGGAATTTCTGACCATTTCGCATTTGGCCGATCACAAAGCGGGGCAGGTGTCCGGCGGGCAAAAGAAATTGCTGGAACTTGGCCGCACGATGATGGTTGACGCCAAGATTGTGTTTTTGGACGAGGTCGGTGCAGGTGTGAACCGCACCTTGTTGAACACCATCGGCGATGCGATCATCCGTCTGAACCAAGAACGCGGATATACATTTGTTGTCATCGAACACGATATGGATTTCATCGGCCGCATTTGTAACCCCGTCATTTGTATGGCCGAGGGTAAAGTGTTGGCCCAAGGCACCTTGGATGAAATCAAAGCGAACGAACAGGTGATCGAAGCCTATTTGGGCACCGGATTGAAAAACAAACAAAAGGATGCGGCATCATGAGCGACCCGTTCCTGATTGGCGATTGCATGACCGGCGGATATGGCAAAGGGCCAGATATCCTGCATGAGTGCACTATCGCCGTGGAAAAAGGCGAAATCGCCGTCATCGTTGGCCCGAACGGGGCTGGGAAATCAACCGCGATGAAGGCGGTCTTTGGCATGCTGGACGTGCGCCAAGGGGCCGTCCGTTTGCAAGGCCAAGATATCACAAAATTATCCCCCCAAGACCGCGTGTTAAAGGGGATGGGATTTGTGCCACAAACGCACAATATCTTTACCTCGATGACGGTCGAAGAAAACCTAGAAATGGGCGCGTTCATTCGGACCGATGATTTTCGACCCACGATGGAACAGGTCTATGATCTGTTTCCCATTCTGCGCGACAAACGCAACCAACCGGCGGGCGAATTGTCGGGTGGTCAACGTCAACAGGTGGCCGTGGGCCGCGCCTTGATGACAAAACCATCGGTGTTGATGTTGGATGAACCGACCGCGGGCGTGTCGCCCATCGTGATGGACGAACTTTTTGATCGTATCATCGAAGTTGCCCGCACAGGAATTTCCATTCTGATGGTCGAACAAAATGCCCGTCAGGCGTTGGAAATCGCGGACAAAGGATACGTCCTTGTCCAAGGGCGCAATGCCTTTACCGGTACGGGCCAAGATTTATTGGCCGACGCCGAAGTGCGCAAATCATTCTTGGGGGGCTGATCATGGATTTTCTGAACGCTCTTGTCGTTTTGGCAAACTTTGTTGTGATCCCCGGGATTGCCTATGGCAGCCAGCTGGCGCTTGGCGCGCTTGGGGTGACGTTGGTGTATGGCGTGCTGCGCTTTTCGAACTTTGCCCATGGCGATACCATGGCCTTTGGCACAATGGTGGTCGTCTTGGTCACATGGTGGATGCAAAGCGTTGGCATTTCCTTTGGCCCATTGCCAACCGCGCTTTTGGCATTACCTGTCGGGATTGCAGCGACAGCGGTATTGATGATCGGAACAGACCGGATGGTTTACCGATTTTACCGCCAGAAAAAGGCGGAACCGGTCGTGTACCTGATTGTGTCCCTTGGTGTCATGTTCATCATGGCGGGCTTGGTGCGCTTTATCATCGGGCCAAATGATCAATCCTTTTCGGACGGGGAACGGTTCATCATCAAGGTGCGCGATTTCAAACAAATGACGGGTTTGGACGAAGGCTTGGCCATCAAAACTACCCAAGGAATCACGGTTGTCACAGCCATTGTCGTGGTCGCGGTGTTGTTTTGGTTCCTGAACAACACGCGCACGGGAAAATCGATGCGTGCCTTTTCCGATAACGAAGATTTGGCATTGTTGTCGGGCATCAATCCAGAACGCGTCGTTCTGTATACATGGTTGATTGTGGCGGCATTGGCGACGATTGCGGGCACATTGTACGGGTTGGACAAAAGCTTTAAGCCCTTTGTGTATTTCCAATTGTTGCTGCCGATTTTTGCCGCGGCGATTGTGGGCGGCTTGGGCAATCCACTTGGGGCGATTGCGGGCGGTTTTGTCATTGCCTTTTCCGAAGTCACGGTAACCTATGCGTGGAAAAAGGTCATCACCTATGTGGTCCCCGATGCGTGGGCCCCCGAAGGATTGGTGCAACTGTTATCTACCGAATATAAATTCGCCGTCAGCTTTGTGATCTTGGTGATTGTATTGCTTATCAAACCGACGGGTCTGTTTAAGGGGAAAGCGCTATGAGCGAGACAGGAAAAACATATGCATTGTTTGCGATGGTCGTCGTCTTGATCATCGGAACAGGGGTTGTCCAAAGCTGGAACTCGGCGCTGTTTATCCTAAACATGGGATTGATCAGCGCGATCATGGCGCTGGGTGTCAACCTGCAATGGGGCATCGCGGGGTTACTGAACGTCGGGATCATGGGCTTTGTCGCCTTGGGTGGGTTGGCGACGGTGCTTGTGTCGATGGATCCTGTGCCTGACGCGTGGGACGCTGGTGGTCCACGTCTGTTTTTGGGGCTGGCCTTGGGCGCGGCGTCCATTTTGGCCGTTGTCATGGCCTATGCCAAATTGCTAAAGGGCTGGGCACGGATCATCGGCGTCGCAATCGTTGCGATCATTGGGTTCAATATCACCCGTGGCGTATTGGACCCCGCGGTTCAGGCGGTCGAGGCGGTGAATCCCGCGTTGACAGGGTATCTGGGCGGGCTTGGGTTGCCGGTGTTGATTGCTTGGCCTGTGGGCGGATTATTCGCCGCCGCCGCCGCGTGGGTGATTGGCAAAACCGCGCTCGGTCTGAGATCAGATTATTTGGCGATTGCGACCTTGGGTATTTCGGAAATCATTATCGCGATTTTGAAAAACGAAGATTGGATGTCGCGTGGCGTCAAAAACGTGATCGGTATTCCACGGCCGTTGCCCTATGAAATCGATTTGCAAGCGGACCCAAGCTTTGTCGAACGCGCGGCGGGATTGGGGTTGGACCCGATGTCCGCATCGACGCTGTATGTCAAAATTGGCTATGGCGCATTGTTCGCCATCGTTTTGGGCATTTTGCTGGTTCTGTCTCAATTGGCCTTGAACAGCCCTTGGGGCCGCATGATGCGCGCAATTCGCGACAATGAAACAGCGGCGCGTGCGATGGGTAAAAACGTGACAGCGCGTCATTTGCAAGTGTTTGTGTTGGGCTCTGCAATCTGTGGCATCGCGGGTGCGATGATGACGACAATGGACAGCCAGCTGACACCAGGATCGTATCAACCACTGCGCTTTACCTTTTTGATCTGGGTGATGGTGATTGTTGGCGGATCGGGAAATAACCTAGGGTCGATCTTGGGCGGGTTTCTGGTGTGGTTTTTGTGGGTTCAAGTTGAACCATTGGGTGCGGGGTTGATGAATATCATCACCATGCCAATGGCCGAAGACAGCGCAATTCGCGCTCAGCTTTTGGAAGGCGCGGCCTATATGCGGTTACTGACAATGGGGGTGTTTTTGTTGGTCATGCTGCGTTTTAGCCCAAAGGGGTTGATCCCAGAAAAGTAAAGATCTCGAATTGCTTCGCAATCCGACAAACGCGCGGGCCGTTGGCCCGCGCGTTTTTTTTGAGTATTTTTCAAAGATGAAAGCAGATATGGGTTATGCACCCAAAGCGCAGGCCTGTTTTGCCAAGTCTGTGATCGCCGCCCAATTACGCGCATCGATCAGGTTTTGGGGCGCAACCCAGCTGCCGCCCACGCACAGCGTGTTTGAGAGGCCAAGATATGTTGGGGCCGATGCAGGTGTAATGCCGCCTGTGGGGCAAAATTTGACCTGAGGCAAAGGGGCACCTATCGCTTTTAGCGCGGGCGCGCCGCCGTTTGCTTCGGCGGGAAAGAATTTTTGCACCGTATAGCCGCGTTCCATCAATCGCATAACTTCGGAGGAGGTTGCCGCACCAGGCAACTGCGGAAGGTCAGCATCTTCGCAGGCTTGCAAGATCCTATCGGTCGCCCCGGGCGAGACGCCAAATTTCGCGCCCGCTTTGATAGCGGCATCGACATCGGCAGGTGTTAAAAGGGTGCCGGCCCCAACAACGCCGCCGTCGACCGATGCCATTTCGCGGATCACGTCAAGGGCTGCAGGGGTGCGCAATGTGACCTCAAGCGCGGGCAGGCCGCCTGCGACCAACGCTTCGGCCAAGGGGCGGGCGATGGATGCGTCATGGATCACCAAAACGGGGATCACCGGGGCTAATTCGCAAATTTCGCGTGCTTTGATGGATGCGTGTTCTGGTGTCATAATAGGGTCCTTATACCACGACGCCGGCACCATTCGACGACGGGCCAACATTCTTGCGGAACACGTCGAACAATTCACGACCGATCCCAGAATGAGAGGTCGAAAGATCAATGCTGACGCAGTCACGTGTTTCAAAATCGTCCACCAGCACATTCAATGTGCCATTGGTGGCGTCCAAGCGCACCAGATCTCCGTCGCGCAATTTTGCCAATGGACCACCGTTTGCGGCCTCGGGGCTGAAATGAATTGCAGCTGGCACTTTGCCTGACGCGCCTGACATGCGCCCATCAGTGACCAAAGCAACCTTGAGACCACGATCTTGGAGCACTGCAAGGATTGGTGTCAGAGCATGCAACTCGGGCATGCCGTTGGCGGATGGCCCTTGGAAACGGACGACGACCACAGTGTCTGTTGTGAATTCGCCCGCCTTAAAGGCGGCTTTAACCGCTTCTTGGGTGTGGAACACCCGCGCAGGAGCTTCGATCACGTGACGGTCTGGCGCAACGGCTGATATCTTGATCACACCAGTTCCTAGGTTCCCTGTCAGGTGCTTTAATCCACCTGTCTTTTTGAATGGATCGGATGCAGGGCGCAAAATCTTGTCGTTGAGCGTTTCGTTTGCGCCGTCGACAAAGGTTAATTCGCCATCGATTAATTTGGGTTCACGGCGGTACAAATCCATCCCATCGCCAATGATTGTTTTAACATCGTCATGCAACAAACCTGCGTCTAATAGTTGACCGATCATGTATCCCAGACCACCGGCTGCGTGGAAATGGTTCACATCCGCCAAACCGTTTGGATAAACCTTTGCCATCAAAGGAATAACTGAGGAAAGATCATCAAAATCTTCGAGTTCAAGGATCACACCCGCCGCCCGCGCCATCGCAGGTAAATGCAGCACCAGATTGGTTGAACCGCCTGTCGCCATCAGACCGACCAAACCATTCACAAAGGCTTTGGCATCCAAAATGTCATAGGCAGGGCGGAAATCATTACCCAAATTTGTAATTTGCATCGCGCGTTTTGCGCCATAGGCGGTTAACGCGTCGCGCAGGGGCGTATTTGGATTAACGAATGATGACCCAGGCAAATGCAGACCCATGAATTCCATCAACATCTGGTTGGTGTTTGCAGTGCCATAAAACGTACAAGTGCCGGGTGAATGGTAACTGGCCATTTCGGCGGCCATCAATGCATCACGATCACAAGCGCCAACCGCAAAGTCTTGGCGGACCTTGGCCTTTTCATCGTTTGGGATTCCTGATGGCATCGGACCGGCGGGCAAAAATACGGCAGGGATAAATCCAAAGGTTGCGGCCGCGATAATCAAGCCGGGCACGATTTTATCGCAAACGCCCAAATATACCGCTGCGTCAAACGTATTGTGCGACAGGGCTATGCCCGCGGCCAATGCGATTGTGTCGCGCGAAAACAACGATAATTCCATGCCAGCTTGGCCTTGGGTAACGCCGTCACACATTGCAGGAACACCACCTGCAACCTGTGCTGTACCGCCGTTTTGGCGCGCAACCTCACGGATCAGGGCAGGATAGGTTTCATAGGGCTGATGCGCAGAGAGCATATCATTAAACGCCGTGACTATGCCAAGATTTGGACCACGCGTCGTTGCCATCGCATTCTTGTCCGATCCCATAGCCGCATAGGCATGGGCTTGGTTGCCACAGGTTAAATGTGCCCGTCTTGGCCCATCTGCAACGGCTGCGCGCATTTTTTCCAAATATTGACCCCGCGCTGTTTCTGAACGGTTTATAATTCGTTCGGTCACGCGCATGAGTGTTGGATTGATCGACATCGTTTGCCCTTTGATTTAACCACAGTTTTCACGCTTACCTTGTTGTATGTTAGCGCTAACGACCATCAATTAACCCAAAAGAAAATGTCATGCAAGGAATAGTTTGCTTTAGTTCTGAAATTTGCCATCTTTCCAAAATAGAAATTAGGACGTAAGGCAAACCTATGACACAGACACACACATACCCCGTCGTTCGCTTGCGCCCCACAGCCGCTGCAAAAGCCATCCGCCATGGATTTCCATGGGTTTACGATAATGAAATGGTCCTAGACCGGCGAACCAAAAAACTTGATCCTGGCGCGATTGCGATCCTAGAAGATGCCGAACGCGCGCCAATTGCATTGGTAACCGTCAATCCAAATTCCAAGATTTTCGCCCGTGTTTTGGATCGCGAGATAACTGCAAACATTGACCAAAGCTGGATGGAGCGCCGCTTGCAAACTGCGCTGTCGCTAAGGATGCGTTTGTTTGATGCACAGTTCTATCGCTTGGTCCATGCCGAGGCCGATGGGTTTCCGGGTGTTATCGTCGATCGATTTGATGACGTTGTTGTTGTGCAACCCAATGCCGCTTGGGCAGATTCCATGATCAATGAATTGGTGGCTGCAATTATTGCTGTTACGGGTGTTAAAACGGTCATCAAAAACGCATCTGGGCGCGCACGAGCGCTTGAGGGGTTGGATGATGAAACCGTAGTGATGGCGGGACAAATGCCCGATGTTGCAATCCCTGTACCCATGAATGGTGCCATCTATATGGCTGATGTCGCGGGTGGGCAAAAAACGGGTTTGTTTTTTGATCAACGCCCCAATCATGAGATGGCCGCACGTGTATCAAAAAATGCGCGGGTTCTGGATGTATTTTCCCATGTTGGTGGCTTTTCCCTGGCCGCGCTTGCCGCAGGCGCATCTTCGGCACTTGCGGTTGATGGATCGCAAGCGGCGCTTGATTTGGCCGAACGCGGCGCGGCTGCGATGTCTGCATCAGACCGGTTTTCAACGCGCAAGGGGGATGCTTTTGATGTTTTAAGCGCACTGGCCGAAGAGGGCGCGCAATTCGATGTCGTCGTCTGCGATCCTCCTGCCTTTGCATCTTCAAAATCTGCACTCGATGCAGGTTTGCGTGCCTATGAACGCGTCGCGCGCCTCGCAGCTCTCTTGGTGGCTGAGGGCGGCATTTTGGTTTTATGTTCCTGTTCGCATGCTGCGGATTTGACTAAATTCCGCACCGCTTGTGTACGGGGCATTGGTCGGGCAGGTCGCCAAGCTGCGCTGTTTCACACTGGATTTGCGGGACCTGATCATCCGCTGCATCCGCAACTCGCTGAAAGTGGTTATTTGAAATCATTGTTTTTCCGCTTATGAAATTGCTCTTTGACACTTGCGTGTTGTACCCCACCGTGATGCGAACAGCGTTGATGGGGGCGTGCCGTGTGATGGGTTGGACACCGCTTTGGTCTGATCGGATATTAGAGGAATGGGCGCACTCCGCTAGAAAACTTGGCCCCCTCGGCGAGGCGCAGGCACGTGCCGAAATTTCACTTTTGCGCACGCAATGGCCAAAGTCATGTGTCACTTATTCGCAAGGCCTAGAAGCACGTTTATACTTGCCTGACGCTGCCGATCGCCATGTTTTGGCAGCCGCGATAGCAGGAAACGCAGATAAAATTGTCACATTGAACAATAAGGATTTCCCGAAACAAACGCTCTGGGACGAAGGTGTCGATCGTATTGACCCAGATCGTTTGATGTTTGATGCAACACAAACCCATCGAACCGCGATGCGTCAAATTGCAGAGCACATTGTTGCAGACGCTCAAAACATTTCGGATGCAGAATGGACAAAACGCGCCCTGTTTAAAAAGGCGCGTCTTCCCAAATTTGCAAAAGCTATCTCTGATTGAAACGGCGACGACCCGAGGCAGGAAGGTTATCGAAAATGAAATCATCATTTTCTGTCTAAAAATATCCTCGCCGAAGGCACGCGCAAAGCGCGAAAATTAGGCGCGCCCCAGAGGGGCGCACACTGTGATTAACCGCGTAGAATTGAACGCCCAGCATAGATCGCTGTTTCGCCCAGTTGCTCTTCGATGCGGATCAATTGGTTATATTTCGCCAACCGATCAGAGCGTGCTAAGGAACCGGTTTTGATCTGTCCGCAATTGGTCGCAACTGCCAAATCTGCAATTGTTGCATCCTCTGTTTCACCAGAACGGTGTGACATCACGTTTGTATAACGGGCACGATGCGCGATTTCTACGGCACGCAGTGTTTCTGACAAAGATCCGATTTGGTTTACTTTGACCAACATCGAATTTGCACATCCTTGCGCTATACCATCTGATAAACGAACGGGGTTAGTTACGAACAAATCGTCACCGACCAATTGAACACGATCGCCCAAGGCGTCGGTTAAGGCTTTCCATCCGTCCCAATCATCTTCGGCCATGCCGTCTTCGATTGAAATGATCGGGTAATCATTCACCAAGGCTTCGAGATAGGCGACGTTTTCCGCCGACGTCAGCGATTTACCTTCGCCTTTCAGTTCATACTTCCCATCACGGTAATATTCTGTCGACGCACAATCCAAGGCCAAATAAATATCTTCGCCTGGAACATAGCCCGCTTTTTCGATCGATTTCAGGATGAAATCCAGCGCGTCGCGGGTGGACGACAGGTTGGGGGCAAAGCCACCTTCGTCTCCGATCCCAGTTGAAAAACCGGCCGCAGAAAGTTCTTTTTTCAACGTATGAAAGACTTCTGACCCCATGCGCACCGCGTCGCGGATATTTTCCGCAGACACAGGCATGATCATGAATTCTTGAATATCGATCGGATTGTCCGCATGTTCGCCACCGTTGATGATGTTCATCATAGGCAAAGGTAAAACCCGCGCCGAGGTTCCGCCAATATATCGGTAAAGCGGTTGTCCGGTAAACTCTGCCGCTGCTTTTGCCACAGCCATAGAAACCCCCAAAATCGCGTTTGCGCCGAGGCGTCCTTTGTTCGGTGTGCCATCTAATTCGATCATTGCGGCGTCGATTGCTTCTTGTTCGGTGGCGTCAAACCCGACCAAAGCGTCAGCGATTTCACCATTTACAGCTGCGACCGCTTCCAATACGCCTTTTCCCATATAACGTGATGTGTCACCGTCACGTTTTTCTACGGCCTCATGCGCACCTGTCGAAGCACCTGATGGCACAGCTGCCCGACCTAATGTGCCGTCTTCCAAGGTAACGTCGACTTCTACGGTTGGGTTGCCGCGGCTGTCCAGAATTTCGCGGGCGTGAATGTCAATTATGATGCTCATCTTAGGTGACCTTTAAAGGTTGAAATGAAATGTCAGGCGCCACTTATCATGGGGTTCGGTAAAAGAAAACAATTTTGTTACCGCTAACAGTTATGTTTGCGCAATCTGTTTGCGTAAACATGCTTTAAACGGATTTCGCACCCAGTTTGTTTTCACGCCAAAACGTGTAGAGACCCGAGCCAATGACCAAAATGATCCCAAACACTGTAATTTGGTCAAGTCGTTCGCCCAAAAACGTCATTGCTAAAATTAAAGCAAAAACCAATCTTGAATACCTAAACGGTGCCACAACCGAGGCGTCCCCGATGCGTGTCGAAATCACGATGCAAAAATAAGCCGACGTCGCAAAGAGAATTGCAAATCCGAACCACAACATTTGCTTTGTATTTAAAGGCACCAATGTGGTGTCTATCCCCAAGCTGATGATCCCCGCGGCGCCAAAAGCCAAGAACGCATAGATTGAGAGGGTAAGAGAGGGCAAATCAGATTTCATGCGCCGCGTTGCCAAGTCCCTGATTGTCAGTGATGCAACCATAAATAGGGCCAATATCGCGCCGATTTCAAATCCATCGGCACTTGGTCGAATGATTATCATGACGCCGATGAATCCTACGAAAATTGCGCTCCATCGCCGCAAGCCAACCTTTTCCTTTAGAATCAGTGCCGCACCCGCGGTCACAGCCAATGGAATGGCTTGGATAATGGAACTGAGGACAGTCAGAGGCAGCAAGACCAAGGACCAAACGAAAAATATAGATCCTATCAAATCGGCCAAAGTGCGGATAACGACATGTCTGTTCCAGATTTTTGACGAATAAATCGGCGCCCCAGAGGCAAGCGCGGCAATCACCATTACAATTGCGCCACCAAAGCCTGTGATCATCATGATCTGCGCCGCGGGCACATCCGCAGATAGAAATTTAAGAAAGACGTCTTCTATTGCAAATCCCGCCATTGAAACGACCATCAAAATGATGCCACGGATATTTGCGCTTTGCATGATTGGAACCCAATAATAAACTTACCTTGCCGATATGACCTGCGCCGCTGGCGGGGTCAATTGATCAATTGTCTTTGCAGCGATAATTTATACCCATCCCGTGCATGCACTATCACCATAGCAATCCCCAATCCGAGAGATCCAATAGAATTGAGGCAACAATGATAGTTGTTTCGGTATGGAAATCCCACTTGCATAAAGCCCGCCAGTCAAATCAATCAAATTTGTGATGGTTTGCGTAAATACACAGACCGCTCAAGGCCTTGATGGTAAATCAGTATAAACATAAAAATAGGAGCGTTGGCCTTGACTGTGGGTGGGCTTTCCTATCGAGTGGCGCTTATGATGACACGGACTTCTATCGATAAAAATG
>Ga0181606_10002266_pt1 | contig 16542 bp, 14 predicted proteins | sample 041ome_10_FD_132994 | JGI IMG/M metagenome (GOLD analysis project Ga0181606, IMG submission 132994) | Coastal salt marsh microbial communities from the Groves Creek Marsh, Skidaway Island, Georgia - 041412US metaG (megahit assembly) | ecosystem: Environmental > Aquatic > Marine > Intertidal... | reverse complement strand
TCTTCAACTACATCACTGAATAAGAAAAGATTAGGGTCTGTCTTTTGTTTCTTAGCTTTTTGCTTCTTTTCAGATGTTGTTGGAATATCAGTTTCTTTAACTTTTTCTTTTTCGCTTGAAGACATAAGACTAGATAACATACTGAAAAAACCTGTTTTTTTCTTTTCTTCTAAATTGGTATAATTTACGTTGCTTTCAGTAGATTGCTGAGAAACCTCAGAAACTTTAACATTTTCCAGTTCATCGCTTATATCGTTAGACTTATCATTGTCTATCATTTCGTCTAAATTATTTTTTTCCACAATTTGTTCATTTGTAGACTCGATATCTTCTTCATTAATATTGTTTTGGCTTTCTGAAGTGTTTGAGTCTATTTTGCTTTGAAGAGAGGTAAAACCGGATGTATTTTCTGACTCAGGATAATAAAGAATTTTTTTTCCAGTAGCCTCTATACCTGTTGCAAAGATGCTAATTTTTAATTTTCCTTGTAAGTTCTCATCAATTAAAGATCCAAAGATAATATTTGCTTCAGGATTAACGCTCTGTCTAATGATATTAGCAGCATGATCTACTTCTAGAAGGGTCATATCACTTCCTCCAGAAATATTTACAATAACTCCTTTTGCAGTATTCATGTCTATATTTTCAATTAAAGGATTTGTAAGTGCTAAATTTGAAGCTTCAACGGCTTTATTATCGCCCTCAGCAACAGCAGTTCCCATCATGGCAAATCCCATTTCTTTGATGACTGTTCTTACATCAGCAAAATCTAAATTAATTAGACCAGGTTGCGTAATTAAGTCTGTTAAACCTTTAACCCCATCAAATAAAACATTATCTGCTTTCTTAAAAGCTTCAGCAAATGATGTTTGTTCATTTGAAACTTTAAAAAGATTTTGATTGGGAATTATTAAAAGTGTATCAACATTATTTTTAACTTCTTCAAGACCTTGAAGTGCAAGATTCATTCTCTTAGTACCCTCAAAATTAAAAGGCGTAGAAACTATAGCGACTGTAACAATACCTAATTTTTTAGCAATGCTGGCAATAACAGGCAATGCTCCAGTGCCAGTTCCACCACCTAAACCAGCAGTGATAAAAAGCATATTAGTGTGTCTTAATTCTTCAGAAATTATATCTATACTTTCTTCGGCAGCTTCTTTACCAATTGTAGGATCAGCACCAGCGCCCAAACCTTTTGTCTTTTCAAGACCAAGTTGAATTCTGTTATAACATAAAGAATTTTCTAATGCCTGAGCATCAGTATTAGCAACTATAAATTCAACATTGTTTAAATTAGATTGAATCATGTTGTTTACTGCATTACTACCGGCACCACCTACGCCCATTACAGTTAAAGAAGGTTTTAAATTTTTTTGATCAAGTATTGGTTCTATATCTAGTGTCATGTTATCCCCGCAAAAATCTACCTATAGTAGGTCCACGAATCTTTTGTACCATATTTTGTTAGAAAAAGAATCAATTTTTTTTAAAAAGTCATCTTTTTCCGTACTTTTTAAAGTTTGAAGGTAATAGGCACAATATATAGACATAAAACTTGAGTCATTCAAAACTTTAGGAATACCAGAGGAACTAGGGGGTGTTAAAAATTGTATTTCATGACCAAATTTAGAGCGAAAATAAAGCTGAAAATTTTTAATTTGAGACCCACCGCCTGTGAAAAGATATGAGAAGAAGTTTTTATCCTGAGGGAGGATTTTAAAAATTGAATTAAATATTTCATCAAGACGTGATGTAATTATTTTTTTTATATAATCGTGTTCAATTTTATTTTTTATATTATTTCCAAATTCTTCCCATACTGGTATCTCAATTACAGGGTTTCTATCATCAAATAAATCAATTGTAGAAATTTTAAGTTTTTCAGCAAAATCAAAACTAATGTTCAACATTTTTACAAGATCATCTGAAATCAAACGACAACCTATTGGTAAAGTTTTAATAAATGAAATCTGTTTATTTTTTATGACTAATATATTGATATGATTAAAACCAAAATCAATTAAGATTAAATTTTTTTTACTTAATTTTTTTCCTTTTAAATATAAAAAATATGAAGTTGTAGAGTCCATAAAATTAATAATTTTAATTTGAAGCTTTTGAAAAATATTTTCTATTAAATCAACCTGTTTTTTTTCAATCATTGAAACAAGCGATATTCTTGAAATTTTTTTACAACTTAAACCAATTGGATTGTCAGTTATAAGGTCATCATTTATTTGGTAATGAGAAGTATGAATATTTTGTAAAAAATCTTTTTGGGGTTTTAATTTTATTTTTGATAATTTACGCACATCATTATTTTCAATTATGGAGTCATTAAGCATAAGACTATTTTTAAATTTATTGATTTTTATACTTTTATTTGCGAGCAGAATAAAACATTCTTTGATGATGAAGTTTGACTGTTTTTCAGCTTGAACGACAGATTTTTTTATACTATCTATAAACTCGTCGAAGCTCGTAACATTATTTCCATCAAATCCTTGGGTGTTTGATTTTCCAACACCCTCAATTTTGGGAGCATTATTTTCATTTGAAAATATAATAGTTTTAATTGAAAAAGAGCCAATTTCTATAATAGAATTAAATTGTTTCATTATTTACTTTGCCCTAATAGTCTTTTCATGAAAATTTCTTAAATCAAGATAATCTTGAAAATTAGAATTTTGCTTTAGAAGATTAAAATTTTCTTCAAGAAATATTAGTAATTTTTGATCAATTTTTTTAGGCAACATTATGCGAAGATTGTCCTCAAGGTATAGATCATATCTCCTACTATCAATGAACTTTATTTGATTTATGTTAAATATTCTTTTGAGATAAACGATAGATTTATCTAAATAATCATTAATTTGTAGTGTTTCATTGGATGAGTCTACTAAATCGATAGTGTTAATAAACTCATTATTAAAATAAGAAAAAGATCCTATTGACCCATCTTTAAAAATTATTTCTTGGTTTAAATTGTTTTTAGCGAAAGGTTCTTTAAGAATAATTTCAACATTTAAATCATTGTCATTTAATCTAATTAAATAACTTTTGATGAATTCATAGTTAATTAAAAAATTCTCTATATCTTCAATATTATTTGAAATATCTACTTCAAAATTAATGCTAATACCACTTGGTGCAAATTTAATTAACTTAGTTTTTTCTTTAAAGAGATATAAATATAAATAAAAAAAACTGCCTATAATTATCAAAAAAGAAATAAAACTCAAAAAAATATTTTTATTTATGTATCTCATATTGCAGAGATAATTATATTTTCTATAAGTTTCAAATAACTCATTTTTTGATAATTTGCCTGTTCAGGAGCTAAAGATATTTTTGTTAATCCTGGATGTGTATTCAATTCTAAAAAATAAAATTTCTGGTTCTTTTTACTTAAAATAAAATCTAATCGTGCAATAGATCGACAATTACATGCTTCAAAAATTTTAACAGATAAGTTAGATAAATATCTATACTGATTTTTTGTAATTCGTGCTGGTAGAAAATGTTTGCTTTTATTCTTTGTATACTTTGATTTGTAGTCATAAATTTCACTGTCAAATTCAATTTCTGTCACACCTAAACACTCTATTTTATTTTCATTATTTAATACTGTTACTGTTAATTCCTTGCCAAATATTACTTCCTCAAACATCAAACTTTTATCATCTAAAAAATTCTTATGAGATTTCCAATTTTGAACTAAATTAACTCCATTCGATGACCCACCCCTGAAAGGCTTTGATATAATTGGATAAATAATTTTATTTTTTTTTAAATTTATTTCTTTAGGAAAATCTAAATTAATTTTCTTTTTTAAAAAATTTTTAGTCAATTTTTTATCAAAACATATAGCTGATGTTAAATCATCAGAGTGCGTAATTGGAATCTGATATTTATTTGCAAGATTTGACAATGTTCCATCTTCACCAAATTCTCCATGAAGAGCATTAAATATCAAATCAGGCTTTTTTTGAAAAATCTTAAAAACGTTATCTCTATTTAGGTCAAATATTTCTACTTTATAGTTATTGGCTTTGAGAGTGTGATACACATTTTTTCCACTTTGAATAGATACTTGTCGCTCATCAGACCAACCACCTGAAACAATTAAAATATTTAATTTTTTTAGATTCACTTAATCTCTAGCTCTGGTTCAAGATCTATATGATGTTTGTTAAAAACTCTTTCTTTAATTTGATTTATAAATGAGATTATTTCATCTGAATTAATATTAGGATCATTTTCAAAAAAATTTGAATGTTTTTTAGATAATTTAACTGGACCCTGATAAAAACTTTCGTCAATAGATGATTTAATTAACTTCCATGCATTATGACCAGGGGGATTTTTAAAAATACTTCCACAACAGTTAACTCTTTGAGGTTGGGTTGAATTTCTCATTTCTTCATATTCTTTCATTTTAGCTTTAATTGAGTCTTGATTCCCATATTCAAGTATAAATTTACCATAAAGAATAATAGTGTTTTTGATTTGAAATCCTTTCCTATAACTGAAATTTAAACTTTCTATATTTTTTTCAAAAATTTTAAAAGATGAAAAATCAAAATAAATGACACTAATCAATTTATCTTTAATTTCGCTACCATAGCATCCAGCATTCATAAAGATATTACCGCCAATAGAACCTGGAATAGTATGAAGAAATTCATAACCAGTTATTTTATGGCGATAACAAAATTGTGCAAAGAAACTATCAATAACACCTGCTCCTGCTAAAATATAATTATTCTTTATCTGCACCTTAGCAAAATCGCCAATTAACTTGAGTGCAAGTCCATTATATCCTTTGTGATTAATCAGCAAATTTGAGAAATTTCCAATTGGTATTATTTTATCTATATTAAATTTATCTATATTTTTTATTTGTAGTAATTCATTTTCGTTTTTAACTTTAATTAATTTCTCAATACTACCGCCTGATTTTAACCATGATAATTTTGAAGTATCAAAATTATTTTGGATATTATTTTTTTCTTGACTCATAATATGATTTAATTTGATTTGAAATACTTCCTGCTCCAGCACATATAACAATTTTTTCAATAGGGCTTTTAATAATTGTATCTAAAGAATTAAACATTTCTGCATAATTATCCAAATAATTTGTATTTTGACGATATTTAACATTTAAATCATTTACTAAATTTTTGGAGTCTTTCATATTTCTTTTGATAGTTTCTCCAGCTGGATATACTTTTAAAATATAAAGATTTTCAATATTCTTTAGTGATTTTAAAAATTCGTCATACAAGTCATTCAACCTAGAAAATCTATGAGGTTCTATAATTAAAAAAACAGATTTTTTTTTAAATAATTTACTTACTTCAATTAATTTTTTTATTTCTGTTGGATGATGGGCATAATCATCAAAGAAAATTGCTTTTCCCAACTTTCCTAATTTATTCATTCTTCTCATCGTTCCCTTATATTTCATAATTGCATTATTATTAGTATCAAGATTTAAATCATGCAAAACAGATAAAATAGCAGCAAGATTTTGTACATTATGTTCACCAAGAAGAGGGGAATTAATATCTTTTTTGATTTTCTTATTTTTAAAATAGAAATCGAAAATTGACTTTGTTTCACTTAAATTTTTAATTTTATATTTATAAGTTGATTTAGACTTGCCGCTAAAAGTAATGATATTTTTGCATGAGGATGTATTAAAAGTGCTTAAAAAATGATCATCAGTATTAATAAATACTCTGGATTTTTTTGAAATTTTTAAAATATATTTTTTTATTTTACTTTTTAGAGCCTCATAGGTTTTATAGAAATCTAGATGTTCTTGATCAACATTAAGATAAATTAAGTAATTTGGATTTAGTTTAAATAAAGTCCCGTCACTTTCATCAGCCTCTACTACAACATAATTACTATCAGTAAGGTATATATTTTGACCAAAATTATTCATTATTCCTCCAGATATAATTGTGGGATTTAATCCACTTGCTATTAGTAAGTGTCCCAGTAAAGAAGTAGTTGAGGTTTTTCCATGAGATCCTGAAATAACTATTGTAAATTTATCCTTACATATAAGTTGTAATAATTTTGATCGACTAAAATGTGGGATTTTACTTTTTTTTGCCTCAGTTAATTCAGGATTATTTTTAATAGCGGAAGAGTAAAAAATTATATCTTTGTTTTTTACATTAGATGACTTATGGCCAATTGTGACTTTAATATTATGTTGATTTAATATTTTTGTATTTGAATTTTTTGCAATATCACTTCCAGATACATCTATATTGTTTTTTTTTAAATAAATGGCTAATGCGCTCATTCCAATACCATTAATGCCAATAATATGGACTTTTTTGGTTATGAGATCTGAAAATTTCATCGGGTTAGATAGCAAACCATTTTATCAATGGAAAAAGGATTTATAAGATTGTTAAAATAAAATGTATCAGGAATAGTTTTTTGACTAGGTATTTTTAACTCCAAAAGAGACATATTATAATTTTTAAAAAAATTAAGATTCAACTCTTGATGTCTATCACGAGAATGGAGGTGAGGTATAAAGTAAACATTACCAGTTTTATATAAGATATCATTTAGTGAGCCCGAACCAGATCGAGAGATAATTAAATCATACTCTTCAAATCTAAGATTATCATTATAGGAAAAAAAATTTATATTATTATTTATTGATAAATACTTTGATTTGTATTCTTCGAAATGTGACCGTGGTATTTGGACTGAAAGTTGAATATTTTTTAAGTTATTACTGTTTAATTTGTTTAATTCTTTTATAAGTATTTTATTTAATTCTAAAGACCCTGCGCTGCCGCCTAATAATAATACTTGAATAGCAGTTGTCTTGTTATCAACTAGATTGCTCATGGATTCATTAAAATAATTTCCAACAAAAATTTCTTTATCTTTAAGTTTTTTAGAGGGAAAAGATGTAAAAACTCTATCAGCAATAAAATAATTAAATTTATTTGCTAATCCAAAGACAATATTTTGCTCATGAATATATATTTTGTTTTTTTTAAACAAAAATAAACTAAATATCTTGGATAAATATAAAACTGGAGAAGTGATAAAACCACCAAATCCTAGACAAATTACATTTTTGTTCATAAATAAAATCGGCAAAAGAAAAGTAATAATCTTCATTATATATGAAATTTTATTAGAAGAGCCTATCTGTATTTTTTTAATTTCTTTTGAAGAAATTTTATTTATAAAATTTTCACCAATTTTATTGGTTATAAATAAAATATTATTTGGATTTTTTACTTTAGATAAATTATTTATAAATTTAATTGCGGGTAATATGTGACCACCAGAGGAACCAGCAATGACAATATACTCTATTTTATTTTTCAAGAATTATCTCTTTTTGAATTTTGCCTGATTTAATATCAATTACCTGAAATATAATTTGATCATTTTTATCAATTTTATGTTGAAAATTTTTGTCATCAAGTAGATAGACATTATCATAATTTAAATCAACTGAGTCTCTATCTAAAGTATTTCTTTTATCGCCGTATTTATAGAAAACACCAAAGATTATTGCTATAATGGCAGCTAATATTAAGATACCTTGAAATACAATTAAACTTACTAAAAGTTTTTTTTTTAACATCTGTTCAATGAATAACTCATACAGTTACGATAAATTTATTATAGAAATATTATATGAGGACGACCATATAGCAATATTAAATAAACCATCGGGCCTACTAACTCATAAAAAGAATACTCATGACGATAGTCCTAACCTCCAAAGTAGCCTTCATAATAAATTTAATATTGACGATGATGAGGAATTAAAAGAGGGAATTGTTCATCGATTAGATAAAGATACAAGTGGTATAATTATAATTACAAAAAATAAAATAATTAAAAAATTACTTAAAGATAAATTTCAACTTAGAGAATTAAAGAAAAATTATATTGCCTTTTCTTTTGGTATTCCTCAACATAACAATCTTGAAATTGACAAAAATATTGTAAGACAAAAAATACATAGAACTAAATTTGAAACTTCTGAGATGGATGGAAAAAATGCTTTAACCAAAATAACTAATATAGCGAATTATTTTGGTTCCATTAGTAAGCTTGATTGTGAAATTATTACTGGACGAACACACCAAATCAGAGTTCATTTAACGAGCTCAGGATTGCCGATAATTGGTGATAAAAACTATGTCTTTGATAAAGAACAAAAGTTTAGATTAAATAATATTCCTCATAATATCAGAGAATATTTATCAAATTTTCCAAGACAGGCTTTACACTCCTATAAATTAGAATTTATTCATCCAATTTCAGAGAAATTGATTAAAATTACTTGTGAACTGCCTATTGACATGAAAGATTTAGAGTCAAAATTAAAATGAATGTAGAAAATAAAAATCTCTTACCTGTTATTACTTCTGAAAATGATGTCTATCCATATCTAAAGAAAATTAATCAATTTCCCATCTTAACTGATGAAGAAGAAAAAAAACTGGCTATTGATTGGTTAAAAAAAGGAGATACAAAAGCAGCACAAAAACTTGTAACTAGTCATTTAAGACTAGTAGCCAAAATAGCTATGGGCTATAGAGGCTATGGACTACCTTTATTTGACCTTATCTCAGAGGGTAATTTGGGACTAATACAAGCAATAAGAAAATTTGATCCTGATAAGGGTTTTCGATTAGCTACTTATGCCATCTGGTGGATTAGAGCTTCTATCCAAGAATATGTTCTTCATAGTTGGTCTTTAGTAAAAATAGGAACAACTGCAGCTCAAAAAAAACTGTTCTTCAATCTCAGAAGATTAAGAAATCAGTTAAAAAAATATGAAGAGGGATATCTAACAAACGAACAAATAAAATCAATTTCTGATGACCTTGGAGTAACAGAAGAGGAAGTTAAGCAGATGGAAGGAAGAGTTTTTCATCAAGATTTTTCCCTTAACACTCCCCTGAATGATGAAAATGACTCTGAGTGGATAGATCAAGTAGAGGATGTGAGTACTGACCTAGCCTCAAGAGTTGAGCATTCTGACGAATTAAACAAAAGAAAAGAATTATATAATCAAGCAGTAAAAAAATTAGAACCTCGTGAAATGGAAATACTTACTGCAAGAAGACTAGATGAGGAACCTAAAACATTAGAAGACTTGAGTCAAAAATATTCAATAAGCAGGGAAAGAGTTAGACAAATAGAAAACAAAGCTATCAAAAAACTACAAGAAGAGATTAAAATAATCTCAGAAACAAAATTATTAGAAAAAAAATAAATTTAACTATTTAATTATTGTTTGGTTTCTTTCAGGGCCTAACGAGATAATTTTAATTGGTATATCTAAATAATTCTCAATATAGCTTATATAATTTTTTAAATTTTCAGGTAAATTTTGATAATCATTATTTTCTAAATTTCCCCAACTTGGAAAAATTTCATAATCTGACTCTACTAAATTACAAGTATCAAGAAAATTACTATTACTAAAATTTATTTCATTAAAACTTTTACCTTCGTAACTTTTACAAACTTTAATTTCTTTAAGGTCATTTAATACATCTACTTTTGTAATGCATAACTCTTTTACTCTATTTATCTCACAACTGTATTTTAGAGAAACTAAGTCAAGCCATCCACATCTTCTCTTTCTCTTAGTGACTGTTCCAAACTCGACTCCTTTTTCTGCAATATAATCACCTACGGAGTCAAATAGCTCAGAAGGGAATGGCCCATTACCAACCCTTGTAGCATATGCTTTGAAAATTCCTAAAGTCTCGTAGTTTACTTGTAGCCCTGACCCTATAACTATATTTGAAGAAATAGTATTTGAAGATGTCACAAATGGATACGAACCATGATCTAAATCTAAAAGCGCTCCTTGAGCGCCTTCAAATAAAATTTTCTTTTTCATAAAATTTTGTTTTATAAAATTATTATCAACAATAAGATTTTTTATTTCTTGAAAAAAATTTGATAAAATAATAATTGTTTCATCTATATCAATTGGTTTTTCATCAAATGCAATCAATATAGGATCATAAAATTTCTTTATTGTGTATAATTTATCTTTTAAATATTCATGATTTTCTAATTCATAAAGCTTTACACTTTTTCTTCCAACTTTGTCTTGATAAGCGGGTCCAATACCTTTGGCGGTAGTGCCGATTTTACTTTCACCAGATAGAATTGACTCATTTATTTTATCGAGTTGTTTGTGGTAGTGTAAGATGAGAGGAATATTTGAAGATAGAAAAATTTGGGGATTGTTTATTTTTTCTGAAATTTTCTTAAATTCATTCATGAAATGCTCAGGGTCTAAAACAATACCTTGCCCTAAAAAACAAAATTTACCCCTAATAACACCAGAAGGAATTAAGTTGAGTTTATAAGTTACATCTTCAACAATGACAGTATGTCCAGCATTATTACCTCCTTGATAGCGGGTAACTAAATCAAAATCTTCAGATAAGAAATCAACTATTTTGCCTTTACCTTCATCTCCCCATTGAAGTCCAATTACAGCTTTATTAGTCATATTAATTCAACCAAACTATCAACGTCATAAGAAAAACCAATTCCATTTATAACTTTTTGGTTTTTTTGATAATGATACCCTCCACCTTGAGCTAAAACTTTTTTTGTTTTAGTAGAGTAAACGTAAAAAAATATATCTTGATGATAATCTTTAGAGAAGAAGTTTTTTTCTAAATTCAAGGCATATCGAGAATTGCTCAATTTTTTGAAAATATTTACAAATTTATTAATATCATTTTTGCTAGATTTAACTTTAAAAAGATAATCAGACTGAGTTTTAATAATTGGATCTGTAAAAATAAATATAAAATCTTTCTTTAAAAAAAGTGAAAGTATCTTATCTAATATTTTTATCACTTCTTTAAAGGACTCGTATTTAGAGTTATTAATAATTTCTACACCATGTTGTCTACATTGTTTAATTTGGGAATTAATAATATCTTTTTTAAAAACATCCCCCATATAATATAGATAATGTTTGCTTTTAAAATCATGGCTCAAAATTGTATCAATAACTTGTCCTGTAATATCAGACCTGAGTAATATATTTGAGGAGTTATTTAATTCCTGATTTTCTACAACAGATGTAAAAATTCGATTAAATTTTTTATTTCTAGAAAATAAGTCGATAAAATTTTTGTCTAGCAGCTCATATTTATATGCAGTTTTAGCGTATTTAGTATCAAATGAATTAACAAGCATTAGAAATAGTATTTCTTATTTTATTCTCTATTTTTTTTAAGTCAGTCAGTTTTATATTTCTTCTTAAATATTGCAAGTTTACTCTTAATAGCGGCTCAGTGCCTGAAGGGCGAATATTAAAAAAAAGCTTTTGATTTTTTAATAATAGATTTAACTTTCTGTAAATAGATTGTTCATTTTGAAAAAATTTCTCTTTATCAATACGTTGATTGATCTCTAAAACTTCAAATAAATCAATTCCTTTTCTTAATTCGGATAATTTTTTTCCTTCAATAAGTAAAATTGATAAAATCTTTATGGCTGTAGTCATTCCATCACCTATTAGAATATCGTCTTTAAAGATAAAATGGCCTGATGGCTCACCACCAAATAAATATTTATTTTTTTGAATTTCTTGAAGGATAAATTTATCTCCTACCTTCACTCTCTTTAATTTTATGCCTTTTTTTTTCAAAGCAATATCTAATCCATAATTAGCTATTTCATTAGTAACTACTGTTGAGCCTTTTTTAAGTTTTTTATTTTTAAGATAATAATTAGTAATTATATAAATTAATTCTTCACCAGTTATAACTGAGCCCTTTTCGTCAATAACAATTACCCTATCTCCATCTCCGTCTAAACAAATACCAACATCACACTTTCGTTTTGAAACTAATTTTGTGGCTTTTTGTGGGAATAAAGATCCACACTTAAAATTAATGTTAGTTCCATTGGGCTTATCTCCAGTTGTAATTAGGTCAATACCCATTTCAAATAACACCTCAGGGGCTACTTTATATGATGCGCCATTTGCACAATCTAAAACTACTTTTAAATTATTATAATCAAGATCCTTATCCGCACTTCTTTTCAAAGCCTCAGAGTATCTTCCGATGGCGTCTTTTAATCTTATTGCTTTACCATAATTTGCTTGTTTGATTTTGAATTTATCGAAATCGTAGTTAAAAAAATTATCTTCAATTTTTCGCTCTTCTTCTGGTGTTATTTTTATACCATTACTAGAAAAAAATTTTAATCCATTATCGGTATAAGGGTTATGAGATGCAGTAATCATTACTGAAAAATCTGCTCTCAAGGATTTACTTAATATTGTTAAAGCTGGAGTAGGAAGTGGGCCAACTAAAACTACATTAATACCCATTGATATAAATCCTGAGGCAAGAGCAGGCTCAAACATATAATTTGATAGTCTCGTATCTTTATTTATTACAACTCTTGAAATAGAGTTTTTCTTTTTTAAAACAAGTGAAGATGCCTTAGCTAGCTTTAAAATATTTTCAACTGTTAAAGGATACTTTCCTACTTCTCCTCGGATTCCATCTGTTCCAAATAATCTCATAAGATTAATTAATTATTGGATAACTGATTAATTTGGAAGAGGAAAGTTTTGATCTTTTGTAAAAGAAGGTAAAGGACCTTTATTAGGGTTCTTTTTCTCTGCATCAGAAGGACTACTACTATCATCCGATGATAAATCATCATCTCTTGTAGGTTTTATGCCTTTTAAAAGATTCTTTATCTCTTCTCCGGTTAGAGTTTCATACTCTAAAAGACCTTTAGCAATAATATGAAGATCTTTAATATTTTCAGTTAAAATTTTTCTTGCACGCGACTCGGAGTCTTGGACAAGTCTAATAACTTCTTGATCAATTATTCTTGCGGTTTCTTCAGATATATTTTTTGATTGAGTTACTGAATGGCCTAAAAACACTTCTTCTTGATTGCCAGTATATCTTACTCTACCTAGTTTATCGCTATATCCCATTTGTGTTACCATTGCTCTTGCAAGATTTGTAACTTGCTGAATATCACCAGCGGCACCTGAGCCAATTTTTTCAGGGCCAAAAATCAATTCTTCAGCTATTCGAGCAGCAACTGTGACTACCAACTTATCCAAATATTCATCTTTTCTATGGATAACTTTATCTTGTTCTGGAACACTCATAACAAATCCCAAAGCTCTACCAGTAGGTATAATTGAGGATTTATAAATGGGGTCAGCGTGCTTACAATGTAAATTTGCTAAAGCATGGCCGGCTTCATGGTAAGCTATAACTTCTTTTTCAGAGTCTGAAATAATTTTTGATTTATTTTGAGTACCAAGCATTACTTTATCTTTAGCATCCTCAAAATCATCCATTGTAACAATTTTTTTATTTTTTCTTGCTGCTATTAAAGCTGCTTCATTTACTATGTTTGCTAAATCAGCACCAGAAAAACCTGGAGTAGATCTTGCAATAGCGATAGTTTTTACAGACTTATCCATCTTAATTTTCTTTGTGTGAACTTTTAAAATCTTATCTCTTCCAATAATATCAGGAGCTGGAACAACAACTTGCCTATCAAAACGACCTGGTCTTAATAGCGCGGGATCTAGTACATCAGGTCTATTAGTAGCTGCTACTATAATCACACCTTCATTCGCCTCAAAACCATCCATCTCAACTAATAGTTGGTTAAGAGTTTGTTCTCTTTCATCATTACCACCACCAAGTCCTGCTCCACGATGTCTTCCAACGGCATCAATCTCGTCGATAAATATTATACAAGGAGCATTTTTTTTACCTTGTTCAAACATATCTCTAACTCTTGATGCTCCGACACCAACAAACATTTCTACAAAGTCTGAGCCAGAAATTGAGAAGAAAGGTACGCCTGCTTCACCGGCTATGGCTCGGGCAAGAAGAGTCTTACCTGTTCCAGGTGGACCTACTAGTAATGCCCCTTTTGGTATTTTAGCTCCAAGTTTTTGAAATTTATGAGGGTCTTTTAAAAAGGATACAACCTCCTCAAGCTCTTGTTTTGCTTCGTCAATACCAGCAACATCATTAAATGTAACTCTTTGTTTATTTTCATTAAGTAATTTAGCTTTAGATCTACCAAAACCTAGCGCTCCGCCGCCCTTGCCTGATTGCATCTGCTTCATGAAGAAAATCCATACTCCGATCAGTAAAAGCATTGGGAACCAAGAAACAAAGATGCTTAATAACGGGTGCATTCCTGATTGTTCAGGCTTTGCATTTATTGCTACATCGTTTTTGCTTAAAGTTTCGATTAAATTTGGATCTCTTGGGGCATAAGTAGAAAAATCAATGCCATCCATAGTTTGGCCGTAAATGTTATTACCTTGGATTTCAACAGACTTAATTTCTCCATTTTGGGCTTTATCGAGAAGGGTTGAGTATGTATAGGTAACTGATGAATAATCTTTTTGGGAGTTTTTAAATACATTAAATAGCCCCAATAAAATAAGGCTAATGATTATCCAAACGAATATGTTTTTAGAAAAATTTTTCATATCTATTTATTATAATATAGTCATAGATTAGTACGTTTAAAGTCCTAGTTAAGATTTAAGTATATTTTTTTTTCAAAATTATAAATTTTTCCAGAAAATACTGATTTTTCTTTGAAATTTCTTTTAGAATTACGAATTATATCAATGATATTTGATATATTTTCTTTCCTTAATATCTTTTTTTGATGAGTATTTTGACTTTGATAAAAAGATTGAATAACAAAAAACTTTAGCGTTTCGTTAAGATTATTAAAGTTAGCTACATTGATTTCATATTTTTTTGATTGAATTTTTTTAAAAAAATTTGAATGCAGAGACTTAAGGCCACTGATATTTTGATATAACTTTCTTTCATTGTTAACTTTTTTAGATGTATCATTAAGGCTTAAGAAACTTCTGATTTTATTTCGGCTATAATCAAGTTCCAAATTAGTCCTATCTTCAAACCATCGAATTTTATTTCTTATGGCAAATTCATTAATTTGTTTTTTACTAAAATCAACTAATGGGCGGTGATAATTTAAATTATTAATTTTTTTACTAAATATTTCTGAAAGTCCTACTACTCCCGATTGTTGAGATTTTCTTATCATAAAAGTCTCATTTAAATCATCAAGATGATGGCCAAGAAAAATATCAAAGATATCATTTTTTTTTGAAATCAATTTAATATTTTTATTTCGAAGTAGCCTTGATTGTTCTTGAAAAGATGACTTACTTTTTTTTAAATTTAATTTTTTTACTATTAGATTAGTAGATGGTAATTTATAGTAATTCACAAATTCTTGTATTTCGTATTTACTCTCAGCTCTTTTTTGATGATCAAAAATTACAAAAAAAATATTTTTGTTTATAAAAAACTTAGAGTTTTGTAATAAATTTAGTAAGACAGTGCTATCTAAACCACAAGAAATTGAAACCAAAATTTTAGTATTTTTTTTAAAATTTTTTTCTAGATAAGAAGTAAATGACTTTAAGTTAAGATCATTTTGATTAGTCAATAATCAGTCCGCAATCTTTATTTAACTGCAGTTCTTTAGCACTTTCAATTATCTCTGGTTTGTCTAAATAAGAGTTAGAAAAAATTAAATCTTCCATAATTAAACATCCATTTTCTTGGTCGCCAATGCTAAATAAAGATTTTCCTAGCCAGAAATAATTATCTGACTTAAATTTTGAAATATCTGTTAAATCTCTGTGCCTGATACCAAAATATTTAACAGACTCAATGATTTGGCCTTCTATGAAATACGTCCTACCAAGTAAATAATAAGTTTCAGCTAGTATATCTAGATTATCAGTGTCTGACTCTACTATTAAAATCAAACTTTCAATAGCTTTCTGATTTTCTAAGCTGGCAAGACTCTGTTTTGCGATTTGCATTTGTTTTGCAACGTCAATAATTGGCTTATTTAATTCTATTTCTCTTTGTTCAAGTAGTTGGTCTAAATCATTTAATGTATCTAATTGTTCATCAGTTGGTTCTAAAATAATTATTTTCTGTTCCTCTAAGCTAGTAATTGATAATTCTCCAATAACTTGATCATTATCATCTTCTTCAATTAAGAGATTTGTATCAGCATCGCTTTCTAAATCACTCAAATCAGCTTCAATACTAGAAATGCTCATTTGTCCTAAAATTTGATCATTATTATTTTTTTCAGAAACTATTTTTGAGGAGCTTTCTTCTATATTTAAATCTTTTGTGGTCTCTAATTTAATGTCGTTATTAGATTGTGATGATGTGTAAAGTTGATATAGACTTTTTATATCCTCTTTCATATCACTTAACTGAATTTCAAAAGATATTAGCTTTTCTTCTAATGATAAGAGTAGTTTATTTAAATTTTCGATTTCAGAAGAAGAGATGCTTTGATCTGATAAGTCTAGATTGTTATTTTGATAAACAAATTTTTGTAAATCAATTATATCTTTTTTTACTCTTTCAAGATCGACTTCGATAGCATTATGGTTTTGGGAATAAGAGG
>Ga0181606_10002253_pt1 | contig 16616 bp, 10 predicted proteins | sample 041ome_10_FD_132994 | JGI IMG/M metagenome (GOLD analysis project Ga0181606, IMG submission 132994) | Coastal salt marsh microbial communities from the Groves Creek Marsh, Skidaway Island, Georgia - 041412US metaG (megahit assembly) | ecosystem: Environmental > Aquatic > Marine > Intertidal... | reverse complement strand
TGCGAATTCGTCGGTGTTTTTACCGGTTGCGCAGATCATAGAGACGAACAAACCGGAGGAAGACTTGGCGAATTTGTTTGCGCCAATGGCACCAAAATTGAAAAAGACGAAAGCGAAGAAGAAATTAGGTAGCGGTGGAGGTAAGGTCTCCTTAGCGGTGAAGGAGGCGATGGAGGAGGCGAAGAGAGGATTAGCGTCGGCGAGCTCTTCGAAGAAATCGAGCGCGTCGTCGCAGAGTCAGCCGAAAAAATCAGAGTACCAAGCGTTCGTAGATTATTACTCCATGGAGTACCAAGAGTACGAACAGATGCCGGATAAAGCGTTTGAGAAGTTGCGGAGAAAGTTGTCGTTGGAGCAAAAGCACCGACCAATGTTGACGTATATGGTTTCTCTCGGGTTCAAAGAGAAGGATTTGGAAAAGTTGTTGTTGCAAAGCGAAGACCAACTGTTCTCGAAACCAGTCTCGAAGATTATCTCGCGAGTGGAATACTTGAAGTCAGAGTTAGGTTTAGAAGGGACGAGTTTAGTGAAGATTGTGAGCAAGGATCCACAGATTTTGTTGCAAAGAAATAGGCATTCTATCCCGAGATGCAGATATTTGACGCATTTGGGTTTAGATACGCAAGCGTTGGCGTCAGTGCTCTCCAAGCAGCCTTCGATTTTACACTTATCCGTGCAAAACTCTCTGAAACCGAGAGTGGATTACTTTAGGCACGAGCTAGGGATCGCATCGGAGGATTTAGCAAAAGTCATCACGAGAAACCCAGCGGTATTGACGTTTTCGGTGGAAGATCAAATCGCTCCGAGAGTTGAATTCTTGAAGGATTTGGGGATCTCGCACGAAAACGTCGCCAAGTTGATTCTTCGTCACCCGCAGACGTTGCAGTACTCCTTTGATGGGATCAAAGAGCACGTCGACTTTCTCGCGAAGGATTGTAAAATGAACGACGACGAGGTGGCAAAGACTATCAGCCGTTTGAACACGTTCTTCTCGTTATCTTTGGAAGATAACTTGCGACCAAAGTACGAGTACTTGATCGACGAGCTTGGCGGTACAAAACAAACGGCGATTTCATTTCCGGCATATTGGTCCTTGGCGCTCGATACGCGCATTAAGCCGAGACACCGGTTCATGGAAGAACACAACGTTGCACCAGACCCTTTCCCGATGAAGCTCTTAGCTGAAAAGGATGAAGTTTTCATCAAGAGAGTTCGCGGTGCCAACTTGGATGCGTTCGAAGCGTTCAAGAAGGACAATGTTGAAAGTTACATCGCCGAGACGCAAAAGTTGAAGCTGATGCGCTCGAAAGTCGACAACTTGCGAGGAAGGACAGATGAAGCGCAATCGTGCGTCTGGCCGAACCCGGCGATGCTGCCACCGAAACGCGTCTTGAGCGAACGAGCCATGCGGTCGAGAGACTCGTTCAGAAACATGCGGTCGGGAACGCAACATCGCGGTCCGCGATAAAATCATAAAAATAGATACACACGTAAATAGTCACGTAGAACCGTAGCGCCGCTAGAAATAGATGTAAATTCAAATAACATTTGCTGCTGATTAATAATTGACATAACTAATACATTTCTCTCCTAAAACTCATCTACTAATATTAAGCCGTATCCACCACGCCGGCTGCATTTGCCGTGGACAACTGCGCTATTCGCTGCTGTAAGATCTGAATATCCTTTTGCGTCTGATCAAACTTCTTCTCGATAGCTTCCGCGGCTTTCTCCAAGCGCGTTCTGTGTACGAGTGATAAGAGATGAGCACGTAATCAGTACACGTTCGATCGTGATTTCAATCGTAAAGCGCGCGCGCTTTGGAGAGACGAAGAAAAGAAGAAGGAAAAAAGTCAACCTCGAAAACAAAACACTCACCTCTCCGCGTTTATGAACTCCAATCGCTTCGTCACGTTACTCGTCGCCTCGACCACGTCTTGTTTCGCTAACATCGGCCCGATCAATTTATACACGCTCGCGCCTTCTTCTAAAGATTTCAATTCCTCCAAAACCATCTCGTTCTCCGTCGCTTGCTGCGTGAACGTTTTCCTCGCCTCGATGTTCGCGTGCAGTTCTGTTTCGCGTCGGGGAAAAGAAGAGTTTTGCATTTTGGGTCAGTTTCTCTCTCGGAAAAGGAAAAAAAACGCGCGAGCGAACGCGAAACGGAGAGAAAAACCGAATGGGAACGCGCACCTTGCTGCAACTGGTGGAAGCTCCCGGAGTCCACGCGGAGCTTCTCGTGTAAGCTCTTGATGCTCGCCATTTAATTATTTTATATTTTGTGTTGTCTTATAGGGACGAGAGAAAAAGCGTCAGAGTTCTGACGCTCGTGGAAAGGGCAAAAAAGAAAAACATATATAAAAGAAACATCGTAAACGAAACATGTTCTACTCCATCGACTTGCTCTCCCCGAAAGGCGCGCTCGGAAACGTTTGGGTGCGTCTCGTTTCGCGCGTTTGGCGCGCTTTTTGACCGCTCGCATCGTTCGCGTTCGTATGTTTTTCTTTCGATCCGACTTTGTTACTCTCTCGTTTTTGAGTGCGATCCGCGTATTTCAAACGCGGAGGACTAACGACCTTTCTTATTATTATTATTGGTAATGGTGCAGATTTTAGCGCATCACCCGGAAAAAGCGAAGCGGTTGACGCGAGCGAAAGCGAACGGGATGTCCATCAGCGAGGCGTGCGCGACAATCATGAAACCGCCGAGTCCTTTGGTACGCGCGTTGCTTTTTGTTCAATTGTAGATCTCGCATTTGATTTTCGTTTCACGCGAACGCGAGCGCGATCGAGGGAGCTGTCTTTGGAACGTTTTGTTTTCGGCGATGATGTTAAATTCATACCCTCCTTCATTATCCGATTCCTACGTGTGGTGTGTTTATGGCGTCGTCTACCCCGCACGGTAGGAAAATGAGTGACAAAATATTTCCTTTCTCGTACTGAGCCGAACGAAAAAACAAACAAAAGCCGAGCGACCGCGCCAAACGATTTTTGACTCTTTCTTTTAACTGACTCTTTTTCCGTTATGCGGTTCGATGATGACTTCAATACTCATAATTACAGGCTTTGCGTCTCGCTGCGGTGCTTTTGAAAGGCGTCGTTACGTTATACAATCGAAAGATTGTTTTTTTACACGACGACTGTCGAGACGTCGTGCAACGCTTGGTGAAGATTCAATCGAGGCAATCGAAACAAAAACGCGAGGACGTCAAGTTGCTCGCGGATGGAAACGCTGGTGAGGACGAGAAAAACAACGCGGATGGAACGAAAAAGTCAAAGAAGAGACGTAAAATGGGGAATAGCGGTTTGGACGACGCCGATTTGCTCGAGTACGAGATGAACTTGCTCCTCGACAGAGACGATCCGCATCGAGGAAAAGACGAGAATCTCGACACGATGTCGAATATGAGCGAGTTCAATGCCGCGCCGAGTGGCTCGAAAGCCGTATCCGGAGGCGAAAATCGGTTTTACCTTCACGACGAGGAGGTTTTGCAATGGGCTAAGAACGCTGGCGATAGCGACGCCGATGAAGCCGGCTCGAAGCGCAAGTCCGAAAAGCGTTTACAGCTCGAAAAGAGCAGGAGAGCAAAGCTCGACTTGGACGACGACGACATGATGTTTCGTCTCGGATACGGTGGGATAATGGAAGACGACGACCTTTCGGGCGACGAAGAAGAGAAAGAACGTAAGCGTCAACGCGCGTTTGGCATGGAAGAGGAAGACGACCAACAGAACATCTTGGCACCTATTCCAGACGAAGGCTCAGAGGATGAGGATCAACAAGGATATGCAGCGATACCCATGGATGACTCTGAAGAAGAAAGAGCGTTCCTCGAACCCGCGTTTCAGTCGCAAAAGGAACAAGACCGACGCGAAGAGCGTCTACTCCTCGATTTGCGCGCGGCGAACGCGCCAGTGCGTCCGAGGCAACAACGACCGAAAGTCGCTCGACTCGCAAACCAGCGCGCGATTATCTTCGATCAGCAGACGCGGATCGAAAACGACGAGTATAAAGAGTGGCTCAAGAACTGCGACGATATCGTGTGCGAACGTCCGAAAAAGGAGATTCCGATCGACGAAATGGACATCCATTTGATGCACGACGAGAAAGCGTTGGCGGCGCACTTCCGAGCGACAGCTTTCCAAACCGGACGCGAATCCTTCTTCCGCAAAGGAGATCGATGGAAGAAGTTCGAAGCGATTTTGTATCCCGATTACAAGTCAAAGGTGAACTTTGCGCCCATTCCCGGCGACGCTACGTTAGTTCCTCCGCCAGAAGTCAAACAACGACGTCCAGACGGTGAGTACACCACGGAAGACGAGGAAGACGGATACAACGTTCCTCCAGCTTGGGACGAAGAGGAAGAGGAGCACTTCCTCAAATACGACGCGCGCAAAAGAGCCGAGAAGCGCGCGGCGCTCGTCCGAACACCTTCTTCTGGTGGTGGTGTTTCGGCGTCTTTGCGAGGCACGCGAGGCGGAAGCGTCGTTCGAACTCCATCCTCCTTAGCGGACGCGCTGGAAGGGAAAGAACTCGAGTTCGTTGACGAGCACGGACAACCGCAAGGAAACTTGCACGAGGACACCATTCACGAAGATCGTGAAATGCTCGGTCGTACGTTCTCGCAAAGATCAAGCGAACCACTCGACAAAAGTCAGCCTCTGAAAGAGACGGAAGAAGAACCCGCCGGGTACTTGGATTGTTCCGGTCGCAACCGCCACGAACGCATCCCGCGCACCGCGAAGAACTTGCTCGTCTTCCTTTCCGCAAACACCGCATGGAACGACGACGACGCCAACACGAGCGAAGCCGCGTTTGATGCCGTTTCATCGGACGATAAAGAAAAAGAAAAAGGAAAAACCAGCTCCTCGGTCGACTTGACCGAGCTGTGCGAATCCAACGCGTTGACGCGTCAAGCCGCCGCTCGCTGCTTCTACAACGTTCTCATCTTACAAAGCGAGGCGTTCGTCGACGCCGATCAAGAAACATTCGTCAAAAACGAGGATGAAGAAAACGAGACGAGCTTCGCGTTCGACGATATCCCTCCCATCGTCTTACGCAAAGGCGCCCGATATCGAGAAGGTCTCGCCGCCTCGCTCGCGACGTAAAGGAAGGAGAAGAAGAAGAAGAAGAAGTAAAAGACGCCGCTGCTGCTCCCGGTGAGCGTCGTCGAGAAAGAGAAAGAAAGAGAGAGACACGTATTTACAAACAGTTGTAATATTACTTTTTGTACAAGAAGAAACACAACCGCCGGCGCGCGCGGCGACAGTTGAAAGAGAGAGAGAGAGAGAGAGAGAAAGAGCTTTCGTTCCTCTCGGGATATTTTGAGCTCGACCCCGCCTTCAAAAACGAAAAAATAATTGATCCAATCCAGCGCGTGCCTCACTCTTTCTTGTTATAAAGAACACGCGCAAAGAAATAACAACAATGGCGGCTGAACTCACCGACGAGCAAATCACCGAATTCAAAGAAGCGTTCGCTTTGTTCGATAAAGACGGCGACGGGACCATCACCACGAAAGAGCTCGGTGCGTTCTTCGTTCTGTTCTTTTTTTTGAAAGAGGTTCCTCCCGTGCGTGGGGAACGAATCGGTCAACAAAATTGAATCGTCGGTGTCTCAAAGGCTCTCTCTCTCTCTCTCTTTTCTCTCTCTCTCTCTCTCTGTTTAAGAGCGGAACGCATCGTTCGCGTCTGCGGCCGATGCGATCGCCCTCCTTTCTCTCTCTTTCGTTCGAACGTCTCCTCTGAGAGGAGAGAATACGTGGGATTCTCGAGAAAGATTTTAAACCTCCTTCCACTCCCCCGGGTTGCCTTTTTTCGAACGATCTCGAACCGGCGCCGCGCGGTTTTTTCAAAGTTCTTTTTTTTGCCTTTTACTTTCGTTGATGCGACGATCTTTGCGAGAGTGAAAGCGACCGGAACGACGATGCGGATGCGATATTGTTTAGCGTTCAAAGCGCGAGAGGAGGAGAAGGAGAAGGAGGAAACGCGCGGGCTCGGGAACAGCACATTTTTTTGAATCCAAAATCCCAAAAAAACTGACTTTGTTTTTGCTTCAAATTCTATGATAACGTTGTATAGGCACGGTGATGCGATCTCTCGGCCAAAACCCGACGGAAGCGGAGCTTCAAGACATGATCAACGAAGTCGACGCGGATGGTAACGGTACCATCGATTTCCCAGAATTTCTCAACTTGATGGCGCGTAAGATGAAGGACACGGACAGCGAAGAAGAATTGCACGAAGCGTTTAAAGTGTTTGATAAAGACGGAAACGGGACGATCAGCGCGGCGGAATTGAGACACGTCATGACGAACTTGGGCGAGAAGTTGACGGACGAAGAAGTCGACGAGATGATTCGAGAAGCGGACGTTGATGGCGATGGAGAAGTGAACTACGAAGAGTTTGTGAAGATGATGATGGCGAAGTAAACGCGACGAGAGGGAGAGAGTTTCAAATCGAGAAAGGCTCGAGTGCGCTTCTATATAATGAGCAAAACGCTTTTTCATTTGATGCTTCTCGCGTTTCAAACGCACACTGTTTTCGAGCGAACGCTTCGCCTATTGAACATAAATATATAAATTAACTTGTTATTAGTATACTATTATTAAAAATTTACACTTACGTACGCACACGCAAGGCGTGAACGACATCTATTTTTCTCTAGTCTATAATTCTCTATATTTTTACAGTCGATGAAATCACTCAACCTCTCAACGGTTTCAATCCCAGCTTCGCGCGCAGCGCGTTCGCTTCTGCTATCTCCAAGTCTTGCCCGTCACCTTCCTCTTCTCCCTCTCCTTTCTTCTTTTTCTTCGCTTTTTTCTTCTCTTCCTTCTCTCCTTCGTCTTCTAAACTTCGTTTCTTATTCGCAGCGATGGCGTCCTCCTCCTTCTCTTCGTCCCCATCTACGTTGACCGTTTCCCCTGGCATCGTCATCGCTCTTCTTTTCGCCATCTCTTCGTCCACGGCTTTTTCAATCACCGTTTCAAAATCTTCGCCTTCTCCAACTTCTTCCTCTAACAACGACTTCCTCTCCTCCAACGCGCCCGTCGCCTCCAACGCGAACCGTTTCGCCAGTCTCGGCAACGCGATGTCGCAACAAAAATCCTTCGTCAAAAGTTCGTCCACGAACGCATCCACCGTCGTTAACTCGCATCCGCCACTTTTCACGCGTCTCCGAACTTTCCTGTAATCGTTCAGCAACGGTTCTAAATATCTGTACACCTCCGCCGAGCTCCCAACCAGTCTCAAATAAAATGCCCCCAACAACCTCGCGTACTTGTGGTCTTCGTTCTTGATGAACTCGATCACGATTTCTCTCTCCGGCGCTATTTGCAGCATCTTCAAAGTCAAGCACAAAAACTCCGTCGCTCGATTATTCCCTCCGTATATCCCGCCTATTTGCGTCAAATCCGTCACCGCTAAATCCACCAGCGTTTCCGCAGAAACCGCGAAACACTTCTCCTTCCAAAACGTCATCGCGTACACTTTATCTCGCGTGATTTTCTCCATCATGTTTTGCGGGTTCGTCCCGCGAACCGATTTCGCCAGAGGGTCCGTTTGCGTCGTCATGATGATGCTTCGTTTGCTTTGAGAGGTGGTGGTGGTGGTGGTGGTGGTGGCTTCTTCGCGTCTCTCTCTCTCTCTCTCTCTCTCTCTCTCTCTCTCTCTCTCTCTCTCTCTCGAGCGCGGTCGTGCTCGTCTTCTGCAAACAAAACACGAGCGGGAATTTGAAGTGGAGTTATTAACCAATTTTTTCTGTTTTAGGGTTTCAATTTCAATGTTTCCTCCTTCTGTGGAGCTTCCGTTGTTCTTCTTCAGAGAAACAGAGAGAGGAAGAGAGAGACAACGACGCACGAACGTCTCCAACAAAAAACAGCGCCACACGAGAGAATAGCCTTTAGAGAGACAGCCGTTGTTTTTTCAATTCTCTCGCGATGGTTCGGCCGGTGAGCATGGGGCGAAAGGTACGTTTGCTTCTTCGAGAGAGCGTAGTAAACGCGAGGAGCGCGAGTTTTCTGTTTCAATTTTTTCTCCCCGCCGGTTGTGTTTTTTTCTTCTTTTCTCTCTCTTCTTGCGATTCAAAAACTGACTCTCGCGGGGTTTAAAATTTTTAAAACAACACAGGGCACGCCGCAAAGACGAGCGGAGTTTGGGCGATTAAACGGTGCGCACTTCTCGCTCTCTATCTTTCTCTCTCTCTCTCGAGGTTTCGTCGCGGAGAGACCTCTCTCTCTCGGCTTTGATTGGAGCTTTTTTTATTACCGTGCGCGCAAAAGCGTTCAAAGGGGCGATTCAAATTTTTCTCTTTTTTTTTTTGAATTTTCACCCCCTTTCGCTTCTTTCTTTCGGCCTCTCTTTTCTCTCTCTCTCTCTCAACCTGCGAGAGCGAACGACGCGTCGGCTGATGAATGTATCTCTCTTTCTCCATCTATCCGCACGTGTCCGGAACATATAGGCCCGCTGATTCAACAAAAACGCAGATACAAACCGGGAACCCTAGCCATTCGAGAAATCAGAAAGTATCAAAAATCAACCGACTTGTTGATTCGAAAACTGCCCTTTGCGAGACTCGTGAGAGAGATCTGCAACGAGTTTACGGATCAACCGATGCGATGGACCGCGGAGGCGTTGTTAGCGTTACAAGAGTCCTCGGAGGACTTTTTAGTGCATTTGTTTGAAGATTGTAATTTGTGCGCGATTCATGCGAAGAGGGTGACGATTATGCCGAAGGATATGCAGCTGGCGAGACGCATCAGAGGTCCTATTTACGGGGTATCGAGTTGGTAGAAGAAAAAAGATATCGTACCCACCCACGATTGCATATGCGTCATTATTACGTTATTATCACATATATCAATTAGTCATTTATATTAGTAGAAAGAAGAGGTATTAGTAGCACTACTTCGCGAAGGAAGTATCAATAATAAGAAGAGGAAGGCGTCACGTGGAACCGTAGAAAGTTTGCAAGAGAGAGAGAGAGAACGTGATTTGTATTATAAAGGAAAAAAATGATATTTTCGTTTGATTATAAACTATGCATACATATTCTAGCGCAATAAACCTACTCGTAATACTAAGGATGATGACCAGCGACATCATGTAAATGCAATTCGGCCATGTGCGCGTTATGCTGCAACTTATGCAACAAAAAGTACGCGTACATGTGGATGAAAAACAAGTACCCAAAGAAAGCTACTCGCGCAATCGGATATAATCTAACACCGTCCGACAAAGTTGCCGCGGCGGCATCTAAACCTTGCCACGCTTTGGTAACCACTTTTCCGACCCGTCTGTTTTGTGCTAATCGCGAAAACGTTCTCGACGCTTCCATAGGCACAATATCAACATCCGCCGAGGCAAAATTTCTACCGGTTTCGATGTCCATCGCGTTTGCTCTCCGCTTCACCGACGAAGACGCAATCATGGAAACGTCCGCAGAATTCATAACCTCTTCCTTCGCGCGTTCTAAACGCATACTCCACGTTTGTTTTTCTCCTTGTAAACTTTCTAATTGTCGTTGCTTCTCATATAATAACTTGGTCATTTCCTCGGATCGTTTCCGCAACGACTCGAGTTCGTTTTGGTCTTCCTGCGCTAGTCCATCGATGTTCTCACCGCCGTTTGTCGTATCTCTGCCACCATTCAAAACGCCAACTCGAACTTTTAAATCTCTTTCCGCGATCTCCGCTCTTCGTTTGGTCACGTCTACTTCTTTCCTCAACTTTTGCATCTCCCCGTTTGCAATCTCCAATTGCTCTTTCATCCTCTCGTACTCGCCATCATCTTCCGCCCTCTCTGCTCTCTTCGTCTCTGCCGCCAACGACGTTTCCAACCTAGCAACCATCTCAGACAATCTCTCGTGATCGTTTTCGGCCGCGACCGCTCTTCGTTCAAAAGTTACCAACGCCCTCGCTCTCTCCTCGCTCGTTTGCGAAACCTTCGCCACGTCTTGGCTCAACCTTTCCAACTGGTCCTCCAAATCCGCTTCTCTCTTGGCAAACTCCTCCCGTTGCGTCACAATCTCCCGGCTCGACGCCTCTGCCTGCCTCTCTGCGCGCATCTGTGCTTCTTTCGCACCCGCTAAGACACTCGCGATTGACTCTTGCGTCAACGACTGCGCCTCGTCCTCTGCTTCGTTCCTTATTTTCTCCGTCGCGTTTAACCGCTTGATTTCCTCCTCCTTCTCCTTCAACTTCACCTCTTTCTCTTTCAATTTTTGCTCCAACTTTGTCTGCGATAACATCAACTTATCCGTATTCACCATCGCCTCGTTTTGCATGTCCCTCAAAAGTCTCTGAAAATGGTCCCGCTCTGATTTTAAATCTTGCACTTTGTTCTTGTACAAGACAATCTTCTCTTTCAGTTTATACTCTTCGTCGTCTCGCGCGATGATGATATTCTTCTCGTTTTGTCCTTCTCGTTTCGTACCGCTCGATGCGCTCTTCGTCTCAGTCTGCTGTTCTTTCGCGACGACGGAAATCGTAGGCGAGGGCGGTTTACCCAACAACTGCTTCGACGGCGACAAGTGCGCGATATTTGAAGCACCATCGCTCTCTTCAAAAGCAAAACTCGAGCTCTTCTCGAGCGCCACCGACGACGACGGCGCCGGCGGCGGCGTCGCGTTCGAATCCATCCGAAAACTCGCCTCATCGACGACAACACCACCGTCTTCTTTTCGTCTCTCCCTCAAAAACTCCTCCTCGTTGTCCGAATCATCCGATAACACCACCTTCGGCCTTCTTCTTCTTCTGCGTCCGTCCTCGTCCTCGGAATCCGAATTCGCGTTGTTGTTGTTGTTGTTGTTCAACCCGGGCACGCGCTCGGCGACTTTCTGCTCCACGTTCTCGACGAACCGCTCCGCTTTTTCCAGCTGCGCTTTCACAAAGTTCATCTCGTTTCCTCGTTTATTCGTTCTTTCTCTCTCTCTCTCTCTCTCTCTCTCTCTTTGATAAACGCCTCTGAAACAACACACCAACTCTGCCAACAACGACCTTTTTTTTCTCTCGATGTGTCAAAACACCTCGAAAAAACTGGACCAACAACAACAAAAAAAAAATATTTAGGGTGTTCGAAGCCCTTTTAGGGTTGCAACGAGACGACCAAACGAGAAGACTCCACACTATCCAGAGGAAGCCACGTCGACCGTTTACCGAAAAAATCAAATCCATTCTTCTTTGGTGGAAAATCACCCCTACCCCCGGAGTGGAACCAGAAGCAGAGAGAGACGCATTTCTTTTTTCCATCTCACCTCACATAAAGAAACACGCGAGAAGAAGAACGCGCGCGCTCGTGTGTTCGCCTTAGAGAGAAAAAGTTACAGCGCTCGACCCGAGTAGTCCAGAAGGACTCCCCCTCCGCGCTTTTAGTTGGCCTTTTGTGCACGCAGTAGTAGAGAAGCACTCTCCCTAAAGAGGAAGAGAGAGAGAGAGCGACCATTTTTTAGAGAGTACGGGAAAGAAGAAAAGAGTCCCTTGAGAGTTACGTTACATATCCATCTTTTTTAGCGCGTATTTTGTATGGGGTACGAGTCAAACTTCGAAGTTCCGGACATCGACGATACTCTGTTGAGAGGCGTGGACGACTTGGCCGATTTGTTGTGTCCGGACTCGCACCCGGAGGATTACGCGAGCCGAGGGTATCAAGGTACGTGTGTGTTCTTTTGCTTCTTTTCTCTCTCTCCCTCCGAGGTTTTTTTTCCCGAGAGACGAAGAAAGATCGTCGCGTGTACGAGAGGCTTCCCGGTATCTTTTCCTCCCGAAACGCGATCGGGAAGGGCAAAAATCGTTTTGGTCTTTCTTTTTGCCCGTCGCGAGTTTGTGCGTGAGGTGCGAAGAGCGCGCGCGGTGAAGAAAGATGCGCGCGCTCTCAGCGTGAAAGGGATTGGGAGGGGGAGATTTTTTTTTTCTTTTCTCAAATTCTCAGAGAAACAACACGGACAAAGACTGACCTTGTTTTTTTTTCCGCGCGCCGCGCTCGAAACCAACAGAAACCAATCTATTCCAACCGCACCAGTTTCAAGCGGTCCACGTCCCGGTCCACGTACACGGCGCGACATTTGCACCGGTTCAGACTGGATTACCGACAGCGGAGGAACGCGCGAGACAATCCGCGAGGGAGATTAGACAGGCGAGAAAACAAGTTCGGTTAGCGGCGAAAGGGAAGCAGTTGTTACAGTTGAAGAGAAAGGCTGGAGCGGAAGTACCGTTTGGAGGAGAAGCGAAGCCGACGAGTTCGAACTTTACCGACAACCAGGATTTACAGGTTGTTCCGGACGTTGATACGCTCGGGAGGACGAATAACGCGCCAACGACGACGAGCAGCGAAGGTCACTCGCGTCCTTGGGAACAAACCAACAACACTACAACACACTTAGCAAATACAGCGACGGTACCGACGACAACGTCCGACATGCCGCCGAAAAAGAAGAACGATGAATACGACGACGGTAAGGATTTGCCGGCCATGCCGACTGGGAACACCGCCGAGGATGAACGCGAGCGCAAGCGCCTCAAGAGGTTGTTGCGTAACCGAGTTTCCGCGCAACACGCGAGAGAAAGAAAGAAGGCATACATGAACTCTTTGGAGAACGCGGAAAGAGAGAGACAAGCGAAATTGGACGAGTTAGAGAACAGATGCAAGACTTTGGAAAAGGAGAACGAAATGCTCCGTGAAGTCATCAAGACGTACACGCAAAAAGACCCGAACGCGAAGTAAAGGTTGTTTGCGAGAGGAGGAATTTTATATTATATACTAAAAAAAAAATCGGAGCGCGCGCTCTTTCGCGAGACCCGCTCTGCCAGATGTTGGCAAAGAGCATCTTTCGATGCGTAGTGACGCGAGAAAATTATAGAAGTCAATACCAGGAGAAGGAAGACGATAAAAAATACAGTTACTTTACATATTGATATAACACATAGCGAGGATGGAATGCGAGAAAGCAAGGAACCTGACACATACGAACTAATATAAACTTGTTTCAATACTTATACAAAATGATATAATCAACAAAAGATAAAATCTACTTTTATACGTTGTCTGTGTGTTTCTGCGTGCATTTGGATATACCACTCTCATTCCTCTTCTAACAAAAGCGAGTTCAAGTTCATCGCCTTCATCTTCGTCTCGACTTCCTCTTCCTCCTCTTGGATAGAAACGCTCTTCTTTTTCTTCTTCTCGGTGAAGGACATGATTTCTTCTTCGAACAAAGCCATCTTCGTAAACCTGGCAGCCGCCTTCGAAATAGTTCCTGGAGCTTCTTTTGGGATATTTTCTTTATCTTCGCTGAAGCTCTCATTGTTGCCGCTACTGCTGCCGCTGCTTTCGCCGCTGCCGTTCTTCCCGGCTTTCTTCTTCTCGTTCCATTTTTCGCTCAACTTTTCCATGATTTTCTTGTGCGGTGTCTTATTACCGAGCTCTTTCTTTACGTCTCCAAAGTTATCTTGGACGAATTTCGCGTACCCGGTCGCTTTCTTTTCGACGTTAGAGCCTTTGACGAGTACGCCGTCGGAGGTAAACTTGCCCATAAACTCCAATCGACCGCCACATAATCCACAACGCTTCTTCTCAACGTCGATGGATTTCGAGTGTCGTCCGTATTCTTGTTCGCACCACGTTTGAGTGCACTTCCATTTAAATGGCGTGTGAATCGCATACGCGTGACACGTTGATACATTCGTTCCCGGGTACGTTTGCATCGCTAGCTTCGCCCATTTTTTGAACACGTCTCCGTGTGGCGGTTTGGCCACGTGATCGACGAGCCACGCAGCCGCATGGCACATCTCGTGTAACAAAGTCGCCTCGAGCTTGTGCACGGAATCGAGTACTTTTGCGCTCAACTCGATACGTGCCGCGAAATGACGAACACCTTCGATGGTGGTTCTTTTATACACGGTTAAGCCAGCCGTGGTGAGCAGTTTTTTACTCCAAGTAATCTCAAATCCATCTGGAAGTTGTCGCTCGAAAACGTTCGCGTTGAACTCGTCGAAAAGAGCTCTCGTGATGGATTCTTTGTGCTTGTTGAAGTCGAACCCATTCTTCAAATTACCGCCAATAGTCTTTCCAACGGATTTCAATGCCGATGTTAACGCTTTCGAGTGAGACGGCGGTGGTTTCCATGCAGAAAACGTTTTTGTTGGCGACATGTTCGCCGGCTCGTTTGGCGGCGTTTGCAAACGCTCGAGATTGAAGGGAGAAATGTCTTCGTCTTTCTGTTCGTCTTCCATAGCCGCGAGACGCGCAGCGCGTAAAGCCGTGTTGCATTTCTTATCTGTCATCGCGCGAAATAGCGTATTTGGACCCGTTCGTGGAGGCGTTGGTGTTTTGAAGTTGACTCTGCCGGGCGTCTTGGCTGGCGGTCCCGGCGTTTTCATTGCCGTTTTCATCGCTGTTTTCAAGAATGGTTTCACTTCGTCGTCGTCTTCATCGTCGCTAGGAGCGAACTCGGAGTCATCTGCTTCCTCTTCTTCTGCAATCTCCGAGAGCGAATCATCATTATCATAGTCTTCGTCTGAGGATTCATCTTCATCGCTATCTTCCAAGATTTGATTTCTTCTTCGATTCGATATCTTCTGCGCGATTTCGTTGCGCTTATTTGCTACACGCCTCGACGCTCGCACCGGCGCGGCACTCTCTTCTTCGTCGTCACCATCATCGTGCTCTTCTTCCTCTTCGTCGCTAGAGGACAAAATTTGAACTTTCTTTTTGGCCGCTGCTTTACGCTTCGGTCGAGCGGCTACAGCTTCTTCTTCTTCTTCTTCTTCTACCACCTCAGCCTCCTTTTCAGGAGGTGCCGGTTCGTCCTCTATTTTTTCTTGATTCTTTGAAGCGCGATCTATGATGCTCTCAACGAGAGGAGACGCGACGTAATCAGTGCCTGCAATACTTCTGACATCGTCGTCGTCGTTGTCGTCGTCTTCCTCCTCGTCGCGGATGGAATAGTTTTCGTCAACGTCCGTGGCGGCAACGCTTTCGCTATCGTCCTCCTCCTCATTCTCCTCTTCCTCTTCTTCCGCTCCGTCTGCATTATTCGACAACGACGGTTGCTCTGCATCCATCCACGTTCTCACTGGTGTCACTTGCTTATGCGGTTGCTCTTGTTTAACTACTGGGAGCTGGAATGGTCCGTTGTTTTTCAACATTTTCTCTTTCGGACACTCGAGCTCACCGCAGTTGCACGGATCAAACGTGCCTTCGATATCGCCTTCTTCGTCTTCAATTTTCCCTTCCGGAGTGCCAAACTCTTCGTCTTCTCCTTCAATATCCCCTGCTACTGGTGCTGCTACTTCTTCTTCATCTTCCTTCGCGTTCTCATCTTTCTCGCCGTTCCCGGATCCGAAACTTAATCGTCTCGTTGCGTGGTCCTCAAGCGACTGCTCCGCCTTTGGCTTTTGCTTCGAGTCATCTTTGCTATCGCCCACTTCCTCTTTATCCTCAACCATATCGCACACGTCTTCCTCTTCCACGTCTTCAAACATCTCCTCGCGAATCGCTCTTGCTTTCTTCACAGTCGTCGGCGCCAACTCTACGCCCGCCAACGCCGCCATCAACCGCCGCATGGTCGCCCCGTCCTTCCGTTCCGATAAGCGCAAAGGAAACGCCTCAAAAATAGCCTCGGACGGGTCCACTCCACGCCTCTGCCACGTCGCTACCGCGAGCTTCAATATTTGCATCGGGTCTTCGTTGTCCATTTCTTCTTGTATCTTTTCTTGTTCTCGGATGTGGATGTCTTTTTCGGAAGACGACGCAGTCGTCCTCGTCGTCTGCGCTCCCTCATCGCCGTCATCTTTCGGCGCGTCGCCGCTCGTGTTCATCGTGACTTCATTCTCCTTCTCCGTTTCTTTTTGTTCTTTTTGTTCCTTCTTTGCTCGCGTCTTTCTCGCCGCCGGTTGCTTCTTCGCGACGTCAATCTTTTTGTTGCTCTTCTTCTTCTTCGGCTTCTCCTCCTCCTCTTCCTCTGCGTCTTTCTCCGCGGTAACTGTCAGCGCGGCATCTTGGTTGTTCCCTCGATCCATCAGCGGCGACCGAATTTTCTTCGATCCATCGTCCGCGCCTCTTCCCAAACGAGAGCTCTTCGCAGTCGCTCTCGTCGTCGTCGTCGTCGTCGTCGTCGCGTCGAACGCTTTCTTCTTCGGCGTCGCCGTCTCGCGAATCTTCCCCAACGGCGTCTCGTCGTTCTCCCCCATATCGCCGACGATGGAGACGGACGGACCCAACCGCCGAGACCGACGAACGGTGGTGGTTTGCTGTTTCTTTTTTGGCGTCATTCGCTCGAGCAGCGCGTCGCTTCCCATCGCTTTACTATCTTCTTCTTCTTCTTCTTCTTCTGCCGCAGAGATACGTTTTATTTTTCCCGGGGAACAAAAATGTACTTTTGTTTCGTGTGAGAGTTCAAGACGCAGAGAGAGAATGAGATAAAATGAGACGCGTATTCAATCGAACAACGAGAGTGACGCGTGTTGCACCTATCGAGGACGCTCTCTCTCTCTCTCTCTCTCTGCTCTTTTCTCGTATCAATCGCGCGCGCGACTTTGTGAACAAGAGAGAAGAGAGTGCCAGGATTTTATTATTTTTTGCCTTCTTTCCCCCCGAGAGCACACAAGGGAAAATTTTTGG
>Ga0181606_10002251_pt1 | contig 16628 bp, 16 predicted proteins | sample 041ome_10_FD_132994 | JGI IMG/M metagenome (GOLD analysis project Ga0181606, IMG submission 132994) | Coastal salt marsh microbial communities from the Groves Creek Marsh, Skidaway Island, Georgia - 041412US metaG (megahit assembly) | ecosystem: Environmental > Aquatic > Marine > Intertidal... | reverse complement strand
TGACTGTGACCCAAAATCAAGAGCGGCCTCTTTGATTAAAGCTGGATTTTCCAATGGTGCTGAATTTATAGAAATCTTATCGGCGCCGCTTTTAAAGGCTGCGGCCATATCATCAATGGTTTTCAGTCCTCCCCCTATCGTTAACGGCATAAAGCATTCAGAGGCAACCTCTTGCACGGTAAACAAGTCTATGGACCTATCGTCCCTGGTCGCGTCAATATCTAACAATATCAACTCATCCACATTCCTTGTGTTATAAGTTCGCAATACGGTAATTGGGCTGCCCAAATTCCTTCGAACGTCGAATTGAATTGTCTTCAAAACTGAAAATCCGTCGAGAAGTACTATGGGAATAATTCTTTTTTTCAGCATATCAGGGATAGAACTTTCTTATCAGGTTCCCATTTTCATCCTTAAGTAATTTGCCAGTTTTCATGTCGCGCTCAAATAAGGTCTTGTTGGTGAACCTGTCCAGATTATCCAGAAATTCCTTTTCCGAAATAGCCAGGTATTCAAGAAAATCAGGGACATACTTCCAAGGAATCTCTCCCTCGCTAGTATTTTTCAACTTCTCGACGGCTTCTTCTCTTGTCATTCGTCCGGCTCTAATTTCAATACAAAGCTGATCAGTAGCCCGGCCATATCCATACTTAATAAACTTCATATAATCATGCAATCCGCCTATCCATTTACAATCCAGATTTTCGATATCGTTGTATGCGCCCTCGACAGGCCCATCGGGATTTCTGTGCCACCCTAATTTGAGCATCGTATCGGTATTTCTTTTTGTGTCCCATTTAATAAAATAACCGAGGAAAAGCCCTGTTACGCCGATACTGTTAATCTCCTCGTCTGTGGGATAATGCAAAGTCTTAATATTATTTAAATCCACTCCATCATGAACCACATCTGAAATTCTGTGTCCGCTCATCTGAAACTGTTCAAGCCAATTTCGATCGAGAAAATTATTTTCTTTTTTGGAAGCCGGCCCTCCATATTCGAATTGGGAATTCTCGCCCCAGATTAATAGAGGCACTTTGTAATTTACTGCCGCCCTTACCGGTGCGGTAAAAATACCTATATGTTCCGGCCAGCAACAATCTCCCAACTTAAAAAAACCTATCCTCACGAGCTCACGGTACCACTTTCTATTCCCAGAAATCTGTAAAAGATCAAACCCAAGGTCGCGAAGGAATTCCAGGTTAATCCTACCAATATCGGTTAAATCACATGGTGTATGAGTCACACATAGTGGAGTCATGCCAAAGCGATCACGCATTGTTAATGACTGAAAGCAGCTATCCTTGCCGCCGCTTACCGGAATAATGCAATCATAATAACTTCCGTCACCACGATACTTTTCAAGAATTTTTTCAAACTCTGCTTCTCGGACATTCCAGTCAATTTTTTTATGTTTATCTTCTGCAGAATAGCACGCGTCGCAAACTCCATCTTTAAAAACTTGCTCAGGGCGGGTTGCGGGCATGATGCAGCGTTTACAATATTTCAACATTAATTAAATCTCACCCAGTTACATTTAATGTAAAAAAATTAAATAGCTTATAGATTTGTTCATAAATTCATTTCAGAAAAGTTTTTCAGTACCTTTAGTCCATTCTTCTGACTTTTTTCAGGATGGAATTGCACTCCAAAAATATTACCTCTATTTGCAGCCGCAGTTATCTCACTTCCATAATTAATAGTTGCCAGCGTTTCCGCTTTATCTTCAGTCTCTAAATAATAGCTATGGACAAAATAAAATGTTGCATTATTCTTAATACCCTCAAATAGGGGAGAGTCTTTATTTTGAAAAACTTCACTCCAGCCTATATTCGGCACCGGCATTTTTTTCGAGGACTCTAATTTTATTACCTTTCCATTGATTAAGTTCAGGCCCTCACAAACATCAAATTCCGTCCCAATTGTTGCCAGAACCTGGTGACCAACACAGATGCCCAGAAAAAATTTATTTTCATTTATTATTTCATCTTTCAGACGTTCTAGAATTCCCTGAATTTTTAGGCGATTCATACAATGATTAAAAGCACCTACTCCCGGCAATATAATACGGCTTACATTATCAAAATCTTCAGCTTTCTGAATTTCTTTAAATGGTATCTCAATGAAATTTAAGGCGTTACATAAAGATCCGTAGTTACCGGCTCCATAATTAATTACCCCAAGCATGTAAAAAATCTCATTGTCAAAGTATTAAACCTCAGCATATTTCGATTAGTTCTATCTTTTTCTGGCAACCAGCCACATATTTGAAGACAATTTGTTATCAATCAGGAATTTTTGAAATGCATCCCCATACTCCTCCCAATTTTCTAGCAGTATCTTTTTAAAGAAAGGTTGGCTAGACACGTCAAACTTTTTTGAAAGAATCTTATTTCTCACCAAGTCAGCATCAAGCACCCCGGGGGTAAAACTTTCCACTACTTCCAATCCATTATTTTCCAATAGATGTCCCAGAGAGCCAGGGTTAAAATAATTGAGATGTTCGTGATCAACGGTATCACTAAGAACTCCAAGTACTTCAACGTCAAACCCCTTTCCATTAGGACAGGTTAAAATCAGAATACCTCCCGGTTTTAGCAGTTTTGACGCTGCTCCAATGAATTCTCCCGGCAAAAAAAGGTGCTCTATCACCTCAAAATTGACCACCACATCAAATAGCTCATCTTTATTAAGAACCACATCCTCTACTGGTTTTTCTATGACATCTATTCCCTTTGTTCTGCAGGTTTCAGCCAAGTCAGGCGTTGGTTCAACGGCAACCACTTTTTTAAAAACATCTCTAGATTTCAGCTCAGAGCAAAAAGTACCAAAGCCGGCTCCCACCTCCAGCAGTGAATGCGTTTTAATTTCATATTTTTCACAGAGTTCCAGCAATCGGTCTACTCTAGGTGCAAATATTTTCTCTCTACGCACAGATTCCGAAGAAGGAAAAATCACATCATTCCAGTATGCATAATTCGGCGATTCCTGGTAAAACCAGGCCAATATTTCTTTTGTTGGTCTGGGATTGATATAAAAGGTTTCACAATTCCTGCATTCCACGTATTTCATTCCATTCTTTTCAAACTTATGCTCACTGTCGTCTACTCCACAGGCAGGGCAATTTGCGTGGACAAACTCGTCATACCGTGAAAGAAGCCTGCCGACATCCACAGCGGCGAATACTTTTTGCTTTTCCATAAGAGCATCTGGACGAATATCTTCTTCTTTTAAGTTAGCCATAATTTATCACCTCAGATATTTATCTCTTGATTCTTTCGGAAGGTGAACGTCTCCATATGGAGACGGATCTCCACAGATATTTTCTTTCCACCATTGATTTTTTTCTATCCACCAGACTCTCGGATCTCTGAACGTGTCGCATATTTCATCAAATTCCTTTTCTGACATATCCACATATTTCAACCATCTGTCGAGATCTTTTGGTTTAATATGATCCCTATTCCTAACCTCTTTGATTCCCTCTTCCCTTGTAAGCCTGCCGGCTCGAATATCTTTACATACGTGATCCGTAGCTCTGCCATAACCGAATTTAATAAATTTCAGATAGTCATGAATGCCATTTTCATGCATATCATCCAGGTTTGATGATTTCCGATAAGTCCTTTCAAACTCTCTGTCCGACCCTTTCCATCCGTACAACTTAGTAACCAATTCAGCATTTTTCTCACCATCCCAATTAACATAATTGCACAAGTGGATTCCACGCACGCCAACATCAAAAATCTCATCATCGCTTGGGTATTTGGCCCAGAGTAAGTCTTTTTCCCTTAAACCTTCTTTGTACTGCCCAAACCCTAGTGCCTCCAGCCCCTGATCGGTAAAATCGTTCCAGTCGTATCCTCGCAAAGAATGCTCTTTTCTATATTTCGCGGTGAATTCAACGAAATCGTTATAAGAATGCATCCCGCCCAAATCCATAAAGCCGTGCTCACCCCAAAGCATAAGCGGAACTTTATATTTAACTGCAGCATCAATAGGCGTCGAAAATATTCCACAATGTGCATGCCAATTCATATCGCCCTGGACTTTAAAACCCAGCCTGTTCATTTTGATAAGCACATCCGTCGATGGACGCACGATGAGGTGATCACAGTCGAAGACTTCCCTCATCCTGTTTAGGTTATATTCTCCTTCGGGCAGATAGTTGTTGCCATGGTAAGTCACTAAGAGAGGCTTTAATCCAAGCTCACTCACAGCAATATGAGTTTGAAAATAGCTGTCCTTGCCACCGCTCACTGGAATCAGAATGTCATATGAATTTTCGCTACGGTATGTGTCTGTCAGCTCTTTCAACATCTGCCAGCGCTTATCCCAATCGATATCGGGCTTCTGCAATGAAACGCGACAGGCAGTACAAACTCCTGATTCGTCAATGCTCATTGGAACCGCTGATGCAGTAGTGCTTACACAATGTGTGCAATATAAAACAGGCATGTTTACTCCAAATTATTTTTTAACATTAAATCTTACGTCTACCCCTGCTCGATAGAGGGCTAATTTACCTTGCCTATCAGCCATTTCCTTGAAGTGCCAGATATTGGCGGCCGCTACCGCCGAGGCGCCGGCTTCAACTCCTTTACTATAATCTTCAAACATTCCTACTCCACCAAGGGCTATTATTGGGATACCGGTTTCACTGGACACAGATTTGATCAACTCAAGATCATACCCGCAAGCTACACCATCTCTCTCTATGCTTTGTAACAATATTTCACCAGCACCCATTTCTTCAATCTGCTTTGCCCATGCTACCGGAGTCTTACCAGTTGGTGTTTTCCCACCATCTACAAACACCTCATATGAACCATCTTTATGTTTTTTAGCATCTATATTGACAACTATTGCCTGACTTCCAAATGTGTTAGCACCTTGAGTTATAAGTTTGGGATTTTTAAAAGCCTGTGAATTGATGGATACTTTATCGGCTCCACGAGCAATACGTTCTCGAATATCTTCAATTGTTTTTATTCTTCCTCCCCAGGTCAGAGGCATAAAACAATTTTTACTTACGGCTTCTAGAATACTAAGATTATCTCCAAGATCCTTAACCTTTGAATCATTCCTGCCAATATTCTTGTTCTCTGTTTTACTGATATCCAAATAAATCAACTCATCGACATTCCACTGGTTAAATCGCTCAACTTCATGAATCGGATTGCCGATGATCTGATGAATTGTAAAGCTCTCACTTCTCACCAACATCCCGTCCTTGAGAAGCAATACTGGGATTAATCGAGTTTTCAGCATGCATTTACCATTTTGCACCAATTGGCAAGCAGTTTGAGCCCATCTTTCTGGCTTTTCTCTGGGTGGAATTGGGTTGCCGAAATATTGTTATATTCAATACTTGCAACAAATTTTTCACCATGCATGCAATAACCACTGATCATCGACTCATTTCCGGGAACAATGGCATAACTATGTACAAAATAAAGTGTCGGTTCCTCCTCAATATCTTTGTATAAGCCAGTTTTATTCACAACCTCGATATTGTTCCATCCTACATGAGGGATACGGATCGAGCGATCCTCGTTAGTGGTGAGTCTGATGACCTCCCCCGGTATCCACCCTAGGCCTTTATGTTCTCCATATTCAAAACTTCGTTCGGCGAGTAATTGCAAGCCCAGACATATGCCTAACAAGTGTTTTCCATTCTTTACAACTTGCTGTTCCAAAGCCTCTATAAACCCCAGACTTTTAAGATTTGACATACCATCGCCAAAGGCGCCAACGCCCGGAAGCACAATAGCTTCGACTTCTGATAAGTCTTCTGGGTGTCGGACCACTTTCACCTTGGCACCAACTGCTTCCAATCCATTTATTACGGATTGAATATTACCCATTCTATAGTTGACCAGTCCGATCATATGCCTGTCATGAGCCTATGATATGCTTCCATTTAAGTGCCGTTCCTTTTTTAATATCTGTCGACGACTTTTTACCTATTACTTCACTAAAAAACTTAGGCGCTAGACCAAACCCAGGTCTTATACTACGAAGATTTCTTTCTGTAAAAAAGTCGCCGGCATTAATGTTTTCAACCACATAAAGTGAACGCCGAAATTTGATGTTGGCTTTTTCGCTGCTTTTACATGAATAATCGACCTCACCCAAAGCATCCCATGCGGTATGTGCAGAAAGGCATAAATCGCTAAGCTCGGGTGGGGTTAATGAAAAACTGTCATCAGGCCCCCCACCTTCCCGATCTAGAGTGAAATGTTTTTCAATAATACTTGCCCCCAACGCCACGCTGGCGATTGCCGTCACATTACCTAGCGTATGATCAGATAACCCTGTGACGATATTGAAACGTTGTATGAGATCAGGGATCGTCAACAGATTATAATCTTGGGCAGGAGCAGGATAACCACTCACACAATGCAAAATCGCCAGTTCGTTACACCCTGCATCTTTAGCCGTATTGATCGCTATTTCAATTTCTTCCAGATTTGCTAAACCCGTTGAAATTATCATAGGTTTTTTTGTGCTGGCCGCATATCTAATTAACTCAAGGTCTACGGCTTCGAATGAAGCAATTTTATAGGCCGGGGCATTTAAGTCTTCCAGTAAATCTACGGCTGTATGATCGAATGGGGAACTAAAAATAGTAATATCTAGCTTATGTGCATGTTCAAAAATTGGCTTATGCCATTCCCAAGGCATATGAGCTTCTTGATACAACTCATATAGGGTACGCCCATCCCACAAGCCGCCTTCAATCAGAAACTCATCACCGGCAGAATTGATGGTGATAGTATCCGGTGTATACGTTTGTATTTTTAATGCATCTGCTCCCGCTTTTTTGGCTTCCTCTATAATTTTAAAAGCTTTTCCAAGATCACCATTGTGGTTAGCCGACATCTCAGCAATAACATAGGGCGGGAATTTTCTTCCTATTTTTCGGCCCGCTATAGTTATGTCGTTCACGTTATTTCTTCCTCTCTTTATCCAGCCATTCCGAGTCAAGTAAGCCAAACTCTACAAGGTCTAAATAACTATCTGCCATATGGCAATGCTGTCTCAATATCCCCTCCTGAGTAAAACCTAACTTAAGATGGAATTGAATAGATTTTTCATTTGACGCCAAAGCCTGCCCACATATTTTATGCAGCTTAAGTTCTTCAAAAGCATAACGCAGGCTTAAGACTCCTAACTTGGTGCCGGAACCCGGTTTCGCATCTGGTGCCAGATAGAACCCCCAATATGCGACACCTCCAACTGCCACACCTGAAAATTGAACAAAACCTAACAAGTTACCCTGCTCCTCGATGATTAAAAGTTTTTTGGACTGGTCTCTTGAACTTTTTTCGAACCATGAAAGATGCTCTTCAGCTGAAATTTCATGCTGGGTTAGCATAAATTGACGGATTTCAGGCCGATTTCTCCAAAGTAATATCAGCTCAAGATCCGATCGATCCAGGTTGCGTATTCTGCAATTCTCTATGTCACACATCCCAAGGCAGCAACTATATCGTAAACCCCTCTTCCCTCAGTAACTTTCAAGCAAGCATCTTGCATAGCTATTAGCTCTTGCTTATTCATCAAAGCATTAATTTTCATGCTCATTTCAGTTGATAAATTGTCGATGTCCCTAACTAGAAGAGCAGCACCGATTTCATTCATTTTAAATGCGCCTTCACGCTGATTTTGAGCCTGTATAATAATAATTGAGGGTAAACCCAGACAGCACCTCTCCCATGTTGACGTCCCTGCCCCTCCTATCGCAAGGTCACTTTCAGCCATCAACTCAGCCATATTCTCGACATTTACTAAAACTTTTGTTTCGAAAAGCATGTCGGCTGCTTTTTCTTTCACATGCTCAAGCCAAGGAGAGTGCACTCCCATGACGACGTTAATTTTAATATCTTGAGGTAATAAAATACGGTTAAGGACATCAAGCACCTTAGAAGTAGTATTTTTCTTATCAACCCCCCCCATAGAAATCAATATTGCTTTAATTTGACCCTGGCGGCGTCTTTTTAAACTATACTCTCTGTATTCAGAAAATTCGGACCTCAGGAGGGCATACTTGGCTCCGATAAAGGTAGTACACTTCATAGGCAGTAAATCGTTATATGCTTTTTTTTCTCTTCCAAAATTTTGATCAAGAAATAAGTCGCAGTCGTGGGGCCTGTCAGCAAGATCATCAATAACCATCAGGCGACGACAAACTTTTCTTACCTCATTTTCCCATTTTTTATCAATAGAATAATGATCAACTATAAGCCAATCTACTTTCCCCTCAATCGCATTTATGGTCTCAACTACGTCAGTATTCCATGACACTCCCAGCCAACCCACATGAGGCTGTGGGTCTCTTTCCGAAGAAGGAAACTCATCATGTACTGGCAACTCCACAACATCAAATCCCTTTTCACGTATTTGTGTAATCAAATTTCCAACATGCTGTCTGCAAATAAAACAACACCTGCCGCCTCGCTCCCTGATGCTATTAGCTAGAGTAAGACAACGCATAATATGACCAGTCCCTATCTCTATAGACGCATCGGAACGAATAGCTACATCGTAACTTTTCATCTAAATCAATTATGATCTGACGTTAAACATTTTTTCTGCATATACCCAATCTTCTAGCGTATCGATATCCTGGACTTCATATCTAGGGAGTATTAGTGGAGTCGATACTCCTGAGAAAATTGTCTCTTTTTCTATCCAGGCAGCCGCTTTTCCCCAATAAAACTGCCCGGCATCATGATATGCCTCTACTAAATCCTGCGAACGCGTATTGAATTGATCGGGGTTAAACATTTCAACTTGATTTGAACTACTAATAAGAACTGCACGCTGTATCGGAAAAGCGTAAGTTGTTACAGGAATTACAAAATCAGAGTCTGTCTCCATCAATATATCTAATCCTTGCTGCAAACTCTTTTCAGATACAAAAGGAGCAGCAGGGTATAAACAACACACTTCTGAGGCTTTGTCTTCTCGTCGACAAACCCATTCAATCGCATGCCTTACAACATCCATAGTAGTTGTATAATCATCTGATAGTTCAGATGGTCGAATGAATGGACATTGTGCTCCGTACGAAAGTGAAATTTCAGCGATTTCCTCATCATCTGTGGATACCAGAATAGTATCGAAACACTCACATTTAATGGCAGCTTCTATTGACCAGCCAATAATAGGCTTGCCACAAAACTCCTTAATATTTTTCCTGGGAATTCTTTTACTGCCGCCACGGGCAGGGATTATTGCTAATCTCAAGGACTGAATATCCTATTAATGACAGTTATTACTTTAGCATGTTCTTCTTCCCTCAGTGAAGGATACATAGGGATACTTAGTGCACTTCGAAAATAGTGTTCAGCAACTGGACAATAACCGGCTTTGAATCCCATGCTTTCATAATAAGGCTGACGATATATAGGAATATAATGCAAATTGACATTTATCTTGGCGGTTTGCAGATTTGAATATGCCTCTTTCTGTGCTATTGCATATTTATCTTGATTTATACATATAGGATATAAATGGTAGCTGGAATAAGTTTCTGGATGTTGCCAGGGTTTCTGTAGATTATCCGTCAGCTCTAGTTCATAACGACGAGCTATTTGGTGCCTCTTCTCAACAAATTCGTCCAGTCTTTTCATTTGACTGTTGCCCAGCGAAGCCTGGATATCTGTCATACGATAATTGTAGCCAAGAGTTACCTGTTGATAATTCCATATTTCCTCGTTGGGCCTTGCTTCCATTTCAATACTATTACTGGTAAGTCCATGGCTTCGATATTTTTTCATTTTTTCAGCAAGCATCGGATTATTAGTAAGTGCCATTCCGCCTTCACCAGTAGTAATAATCTTTACTGGGTGGAAACTGAATATAGTGATATCACTATATTTGCAGCTCCCAATTGGTTCATTTTTATACTTCCCGCCTACAGCATGAGACGCATCTTCTATAATACGAAAACCATATTTATTGCCAAGAGAATGGATGCCGGCCATGTCGCATGACTGTCCGCAAAGATGGACTGGTATCACGACTTTCGGCAAGGTCCCATTCTTTTCAGCAACTATCAGTTTATCTTCCAGCGCCTCTAAGCTTAAGTTATATGTACGCGGATCAATATCAACAAAATCCACTTTCGCACCGCAATACAAACCACAATTAGAGCTCGCGACGAACGATGTAGGAGAAGTCCATAGCCAGTCATCTTGACCTAGGTCAAGAGCCAGACAAGCTATATGTAATGCCGAAGTCGCGCTATTGGTAGCTATACCAAAACCGGCTCCGCAATAACCTGAAACATTTTTTTCGAAATTTGGGACAACAGGCCCTTGCGTTAAGAAATCAGAACGAAGAACCTGAATTACGGCTTCAATATCATCATCACAAATGTCTTGACGTCCATAAGGGATCATTACAACACTGCCCATTTATCATATTCTCTGATTTCTTCAATGCTTAAGAAATGCTCATTATTCCCGGAGTTAAACTCAAAACCTTGTTCTACCAGTTTGCCAGATTCCCCTAACTTGTTAATTTGGAAATCCACATCACCAGAAAATTGTATCGTGGGTTTTATCACATAGTGATCCAGGAACTCTAATGTTAAATGGGAGTCGTCAGCCGGACACATTATTTCATGCAGCTTTTCTCCAGGTCGTATCCCAATAACCTGAAGAGGTATCTCAGGAGCCATAGATTTAGCCAGATCAGTAATACGGACCGATGGGATCTTTGGGACGAAGATTTCACCCCCATGCATCCTCTCGAAATTCTTTAGCACGAAATCTACTCCCTGCTGCAGGGTGATCCAAAACCGAGTCATTCTTTCATCCGTAATAGGAATATGATCGGTGCCATTAGAAATAAGCTTCTTGAAAAACGGAACGACAGAACCTCTGGATCCGACAACATTCCCATATCTGACGGCAGAAAATCTCGTTTTATGAGAGCCCACAATATTATTCGCCGCTACAAACAGTTTATCGGACGCCAGTTTTGTCGCTCCGTATAAGTTAATCGGATTGGCTGCTTTGTCGGTCGATAGAGCAATAACTTTTTCAACGTTATTTGCTAGAGCTGCTTGAATTACATTTTCAGCACCATGAATATTTGTTTTTATACATTCCATGGGATTATATTCGGCAGCTGGAACCTGTTTTAGAGCAGCTGCATGAATCACATAATCCACGTCTTTCATAGCCTGAACAAGACGGTCTCTATCGCGCACATCTCCAATGAAATATCGCATACACTTCTCATTAAAATCTTGCTCCATTTCAAATTGTTTTAATTCATCTCGTGAATAGACGATCAACCTCTTGGGAGAATATTTAGTTAAAAGGGTACTGACATACTTCTTTCCAAAAGAACCGGTTCCACCAGTAATTAATATTGATTTATCATTGAACATATTATTCTTCCTTCATTATCGTCTGAGTAGAATCATGGGCCAGCCTTAATAGATCTATGTATTCATCATCTATAAATTCAAAATTTTTACAATACTGTTTTTCTAGACCAAAAAAGCTTTCATAAGAAGTGTAATCAAAGCCTGGGGCAGTGACCCCTTCAGGGAGAACCACCACGATATCAATTCCATCAGAAACACGTCGTACCCGTTCGCAATATTCTTCAAGATATTCGCCAGAGTAGGGTTTGTAATCTGCATAAAAATGCCCCATTACGGGTGGAGATCCTAAGTAATCACAACCTAGCAAAATCGCTTTCTTAAATCCAAAATATTTTGCGGCCCCTAACATAATATCTAGGGCTCCGCTCGCTTGAGAAAAATTTCCAGAAAGATCATAACTATTAGATAGTCTGTCTCCGAAATGATAATAATAGTAAATATTTTTTCTTCTACAAAGAGTGGAATAAAAATTGGTTATATTTGTGAATATGTTTACATGTCTATTATCTTTAAATATCTTTGCAAAGACAGGCTTAACTCGGTTTTTTTGAAATTTTCGTACATGAGGGTATGTATTAAACAAAATAGGATAATTTAGATAAGAATCCGTTTGGAAAAAATATCTGACATCAATGTCTTTTAATCTGTTATCAATCAATGAGTATGAGCACACAATCGTGGGAAGATTTGGAATTTTAGAAATATCATAAAATTTCAAGGACCCACCATTAGATATTATGTAACATGTTTCCCCAACATGAATATTTCTAAATTTATTATTTTTAAAAACCAATGGTTTATGAAGCCACCAAAATTTTTCAATACTCTTTTTAAATAATGAGATATATGGCTTCATCATTTATAGGTTACGTGCATTTATTGGGGCAAAATGTTCAGTCTTTTATCTGAAACAAATGCTTTACCATTTTTTATTTCAACGATAATGTCGCAGTTTTTTAGAGTCGAAATTCGGTGAGCAATTATTAGTATCGTCAATTCTGCATTAAGAGAATCAATGGCTTCCATAACAGCTTTTTCCGTTGTCGTATCCAAAGCACTAGTTGCTTCATCAAATACCAATACTTTCGCCTCTCTATATAGCGCCCTGGCAATTCCTATACGTTGCTGCTGGCCCCCACTTAACCGAACCCCTCTTTCCCCTATCATCGTAGAATATCCATCTTTTTCATGATCTATAAAATCTGAAATAAAAGCCTGACTTGCTGCACTCTTCACCTTTGATATTTCGATATCATCTTTATCCATACCGAAGGCAATATTTTCTGCTATTGTGGCATCTGCAAGGTAAATACTTTGAGGTACATGAGCAATATTTTTCTGCCAAAGCAGACGATTCCTTTCTGTTACTGGGATACCGTCAATTAATATTCCACCTTCTTCAGGATCGAGCAGCCCCATTAATATATCTATCAAAGTGCTTTTCCCGCTCCCTGTCTTACCGACAAAACCAACCCTAGCACCTTTCGGAATTTCGAAAGTTATAGAATCAAGTATCCGGGGCCCATTAGCATAACGAAAACTTACATCATTAATTGAAATACGATCATTGAAATCAAGCCTTGTAGAAAGATCAGTGACGGCACCATCATCAAAAGGCTGCTTAAGTAAAGCAAGAACGTCCAGCAGTGCTGTCTTGCTTCCAGTCAATACTGACCAATTACCATATATCTGCTGCATTAAAGGGAGTAATCGTTGTGCCCCCAGCGCTAAAACCCCTAGAATTGGCAGAGCAGCATTTATGCCGCCCGGCCTGAAACTCAAAAGCAACGCCAATAAAGCTATCATCGCAATTCCAACTGCTTCCATCGCATACCTTGGTGCCTGATTTATAAAGGCATTTTCAGCCACACTTTGTTGGAGTTTATAAGTGGCGTTTTTATATAAGTTTGAATACAGCTTTTGGCTTCCGTCGAGCAATACGTCACGAATTGCTCCTAGCCCTTCTTGCAGCACCTTTACAACGCGCGTTTGCTCAACAGCAATATTTACCCCGTTATTCGATAATCGTCGGCGTGTCTGCAACGCAGTTAGCGTATAAGCAGTCCCAAAACTAAGAGAAGCTACTACTGCAACCAAGGGGTCTATAATGAGCAAAGAAGTTAAAATTGCAAGAAACAGGAATAGCGAAGTTAATATAGTAACTGTTGAAACCAAGACACTTGTTGCAGTTCCAACTTTCTGTGTGATTGCGCTTATAATTTCACTGCTATTGCGACTTATATGTACTGAGTACGGTTGAGACAAAGTGCGACGGAAAATTTCAACTCCTAAATCTGCACCTGTCATATTTCCCAATCGAACACTTACCCAAAGTAAAATTAACCTCAAGACCCCTGCCACGACTGCAGCTAACGCGAATCCAATAGCAAGAGGAAAAACTAAATCCGAAGGTTCTTCTACCCCTAATACTTGATTTACGCCTGACATATAAGGTGATGAAAAGACAACATCAGGTTGTGTTAACACACCAATAAAAGGGAAGATAGCTCCCAAGCTGATAATTTCTGCAAATGAGCTAAGGAAAGTCAGCATCAATAAAAGCAAAAACTGCCGTTTTCGACGAGAACTTATAAATCCAAATAAGCTTATAAGTAAACTATATATACTTGGGTTTAAGCCAGTGGCTATCATTAATAAATAACAAAGAGAAATACAAAAAGATTAATATAAACTACACGTATTAAATTACACTTCTAGGCTAGAACTATTTAATATTTTAGTACGTAAGAATCTTATTAGATTTTATCGTCCAAAAGCCATGACTCAGGCTATTTTCTTACCTTTATTAGTTTTAAAGGCATACCTAAGCAGCACTAATATAAGAGATAAACTTCCTCCTATCAGAGTTCCAACTATAGCTATAAACGACCTTCTTGGCCTAATCTTTTCTTCAGCTATAACAGGAGGATCAATTACCCTTAATATATACTCTTCTCTAACATCAGCCAACATAACAGTTCTAAGCTGTGTCTCTATCATTTGATTAAATACTCTTTGTATTTCGACTAATTGAGTCTCTTGCAATTGTTTTTGCAAATAAATAATCGAATTATTTGCTTCTGAAAGATCTCTAGCTTTGATAAGAGCATTAATATCTTCAATGATCCAGTCGACCCATTTCTTAGCCACAACCGGGTCATACCACTCAATAGCTATGGTAATTAACCCTGTATCATCATCTGTTGCCAAAATAAAAATACTATTAAAAAGAGAAAATGCCTGCCCCATAGTAGGCTCATCTTCAATCCATTTTTGATTTGCACTATCATAAATTTCAGGATCAATAACAGTTGAACCCACTTCCTTGTCCCATTTGCTTCCCATTAAAGTAACAAGCAAATCATGATTCTCAATAAAATTTACAATAAACTCCCTGGACTTGAGTATAGCTAGCGTTGTGGTTAATTGATTACTTCCTTGATTTCCTATATCGAATCCTACCAAGGAAGCTACACCACCGAGACCACCTAGCCCTCCTAAAATTGAGTTGTTATCTATTTGCTCTGATTCAGTTGGAGCCAGCAAAGCCTCAGATCTATAAATTTCCGTTTGCTCCAAAGCATAGATTACCGAGCCAATTGCAGATATAACTGTTATAGCAATTATTAATATTCGCCCTTGCCACAAAATGGCACATAATTCGAAAAAATCAAGATCACTTTCAGACCAAATATTGGATTGATCGTAAAAATCTTTTTTAGAAGAGTTTGAACTAGTCAATTTAATTACCTAACACTTAAATATATAAGTATTCTCTATCACCTTTGTGCTAACTATAACTTTAGTGTCGTGTTCTTCGAAAAAATCTTTTATAAAAAAACGGGACTGGATAATGGCCAATGCTCGTGTTTTCATCGACACTTGGTTCCCGCCACCATCAATGCTAATACCTGCTAAACTCGCCAATCCGCCTAATTGTCCCAGCTGACCACCAACCCCCCCACCCGTTTCTTCTTCTACTGGAGCGAGCAGTACTTCCGTTCGATAAATATCAGGCAACCAGAGTGCATAGACCACGGAGCCCACGGCAAAAACGGCCGTGATGGCGATGATCAGCCACTTGCCACGCCATATCACGTTCCAGAGTTCGAGCAGGTCAATCTCGTCATCGGCAAGTTCACGGTTCTTCAACATTGGCATGTTATCCATGTCAGTTGCCCACGCTTTCAATAGCCAAGATTGTCGTGGCTAGGTTAAAAAGTACCGTAGAAATGTTTGTCCAGGTCACGAGCGGGTTATCCAGGTCAGCGTAGTAAGGGACGACAATGCTATCCCCGGACTCTAGCTGAAGAGATTCATCATTAAAGGAGAACAGGTTTCGGTTACTAGCGTAAGGCACCACCGCACCGCTGGATTTAATGATGAAGATGCTGTCTTCATCGGCATTACGAGTAAAACCTCCACTCCTGTTGATGTAGTCGAAGACATCATTCCCAGCGGTGAATAAGTGTGAGGTGGGCAACTGGACCTCTCCCACAACGCCAATCTCCTGCCGCGTCCTGGGTATAGCCAGCGAATCGCCATCTCGCAGTATCGGATCTTGGGTTAGATTACCACCCAAGATAGCGGGCAGGTCTATGACCAATCGTCCCGTGGGAACCGCCGACTCGATATCCGCGAGCAAGGCGTCCATAACCTCCATATTTACTTGAGGCTGCTGTATCTGACCACCCGGACTTGCTAGGGACTGATTGAGGAGATCTCTTCTTAGGCGATCGTTAAAGTCATCCAATAAAAGCTGCTCGTTTCTTCTCAACTCTTCTCGCAGAAAAATGGCCGCCTTGGGATCCGCATACTCGGTTAATCCTCCCGCCCTTTCGATGACATCTCTTAACGTTTCATCCCTGGCAATGACATAGGGGCCTGGGCGCCTTATTTCTCCAGTTAGCGTAATCGTCTCGACCTCGCTCCAGTTAGGCAGGCGCCTGACTGTCAGCACATCGCGGGGACCCAACGCTGAATTTAGGTCTAATTGATTGGTCAAATCAAGCTGAAGATTCTGAGTTACTATTCCAACTTCGGGCCTGTTTTGAGAGACATTCAACTCGGCCCGACCCAGATCAGCGCTTTCTATGCTATCTCCACCGGCTATGATCAGGTCTTGGGTAGTCATATTTTCAATTAGCGGATATTCGCCAGGAGAATCTACGTCTCCTAGAATTGTCACCACTCGCCTTTGTGTGCCTGAAGAGGATTG
>Ga0181606_10002250_pt1 | contig 16632 bp, 16 predicted proteins | sample 041ome_10_FD_132994 | JGI IMG/M metagenome (GOLD analysis project Ga0181606, IMG submission 132994) | Coastal salt marsh microbial communities from the Groves Creek Marsh, Skidaway Island, Georgia - 041412US metaG (megahit assembly) | ecosystem: Environmental > Aquatic > Marine > Intertidal... | reverse complement strand
GTGGTCCTTACCTATCAGTACTACACACATATAATTACTGTTTAAAAAATAACATATATTATGATGGGGAGGGTGTATTACCATTCTACCCTGGGGTTAGTAAAGGTATTAATAGCAGAAATGATCAAAATTACTTTAGACTTAACCCATCTTCATCTAATTTAGGAAATTATTCTAACCTTGAAGAACCATTTTTAATTGAAAGGGGAGATGAAATCCGTGCAACCTATTCAAAAACAACAGTAAACCCTTTGACCACTTCAGCATCTGTAGAATACTTTACTCAAGATTTTACTGTAGAAGGTGTTGAAATACAAACTTATCTTGGGACAGATGCAGGTCAACCTGCAAATGACTACCAATTAGGTACTAATGAATTTAGCACCGCCCCGGGATATGCATCAGTTCAAGTTTGGAATAAAATATTAGTTACTCCTGATCCTTCTACATTAACTAATACTATAGATGGTGGTCATATTTATTCCTATACACACCGTAAAAGGAGAAATGCTGATGATAAAATGATGGTATTTTCAAACCCACCATCAGGTTCAAATGGTGCTCAAACCATTTCCAAAGACGGGTTCTTAATACCAAATGACCTTACACCTACACAAAAGAAAAACGTTGCAACATTAATAAACCAATTAAAACTTAAAAATGCTTTTGATGATAACGCATCAGGTGAAATAACTCCTAGTATTTAATAGGTAAATTTGGAGCAGGAATCAAAGAAACATATATTTATAAATAAAATACATCAAACATGGGATATTTAAATAATCAAGTAGTAACAATTGATGCAATTCTTACCAAAAAAGGTAGAGAATTGTTGGCTAAAGGTGATGGTACTTTCAATATTACCCAATTTGCTTTATCTGATGATGAGATCGATTACACAATGTATAATCCATCTCACCCTTCAGGTTCAGCTTATTATGGAGAAGCCATAGAAAACATGCCTTTGTTAGAAGCATTTCCTGATGAAACCCAAATCATGAAATATAAATTAGCTACTTTACCTCGTGGTACAGCTAAAATGCCTATTATTTCTTTAGGTTTACAAAGTGTAGTACTTAAACAAACCGCAGCTACTCAGATTTCTCCTCAAACTCTAAACTATTTAGATAACAACAGAACTTCTGAACCATCAGGTTACAACTTTACTATTTCCGATGTAAGATTGATGAGTGCTTTTACCGCAACGGGTATTGATACTCCTCAAGCACAAGCTTTAAATAACGCAGATATTACAGTTACAAATGGTACTAACACATCAAAAACAGCAATCGGTACAACATTGTCCCTGAGAGCAACTGGTGTTAATACATTATTTGGTTCACAAACTGCTCTTTATGCTACTTTAAATGTAGTTGGTAGAGATAGTGGAGCAAGAATTCAAGTGCCAATTATTGTTAACAAAACGACCACCTAATAAAAAAATATAAACATGGGATTTAAAAGATTCGATCCAGAAGATTTAATAGTAAGTAATGACGCCGTTACTTCAGCAGCATGGAGTAACAACACCCCAACATTAACATCATTTTATACTTCTTCAGTACAAGTTGTAGGTAATGTGGGGCAATTTTATTACTCTATTTACCAAACAGGCTCAACCGAAACATCAGCAGCAGTTCAATTTGATTTAGCATACTGTGATATTGACGGGAGTGGTAGTACCTTTTACAATGCCCTTGTAACCGGTTCTTCTCCAACAAGAACAAATTATGGTCAATATCGCACTTTGGTTTTAGGTGATGAGAATGCTTCATTTGTTTTTGGAAATCAATCATCATCTTATTTCTATGCTATTAACGTAGAAAGATCTCGTTTTAAAGAATCACTATTGCCTGGAACTATGACACTCAACCTTTCGAGTTCTGCAGGTAGACTTTCTTTAACAGATGATAGTTCACTCAACAATGCTGCTGTATTTACAGATGCTGGTAGAGTTTATAATTTAGTTTCTGGTTCTGCAGGTACTATTAATACTAGTTTATCCACTTTAGGATGGACAGCAGGTTCAGGCTCATATGGTTGGTTCCTCCCAGATGTCGGTATTTTATTACTAAATGGAGAAGCATTAGATGGTAGTTTTGCAAGTGGTGGTATTAATTTAGGTACTTCAAGAGGATTTGATACAGCATCAATGAATCAAGAATTAATATTTGATGCCTTAAATGAAGCAGGAGGTAATAACTTTGGATTTACTTTAAATTCTAAAGAAACCTTATCTTCAGATTATATCTTCGTAAGAGCAAGAAATAGTGAGTTCAACTATTCAGAAAATCCAGCATTTATCTCAGGCTCAACTGGTGAGGTGTTATTCGATTCATTTATTGATGATCCTAAAACATATATCACTACAGTAGGTTTATATAATGATAATAGCGAATTGTTAGCAGTAGCTAAATTATCAAGACCATTGTTGAAAGATTTCACCAAAGAGTTACTCGTAAGGGTAAAACTAGACTTTTAAAATGAATGAGCGCATTCAAACAATTTACAACCAAGGATGTTACTATAACACCATTTGATGCTAATAAAGGATTTTCTTTTATAGGTACGGCAATGACTGCCTCGGATGTTGGGATTGAAGTATATGCGGGTCAAAATTCAAACACTGATCTTTTTATTTCTTCATCTGCAACACCAACGGGGTTTGTTTATATCCAAAACACAACTGGAGTTTATAACAGTGTTAAGCAGTTATATTATACTAACTATTTAACCTCAAGTACAGGTGATCTCGCAGTCACCGCTAGTATAGTACCTGGGGTTACTCGTGAAGATGATAGACTTATAGGGCAGATTAATGCTCCAAGATTCGAAAATTATTTACAAACATCATTAACTCAATCTAGAGCATTCCCTACAGGATCAGGATCTGATGGAGATGTTTCAGTCATCTCAATCCCTGCAAAATTGTTTGGGGAAAATATTGTACCCTCTACATTCGAAACAGAATACACTTCTTCAGGTGGTTTAGGGTTTAAAGTTGAAGATGATGGTGAAGGTAATCTTATTATTACTTCCATAACTGGATCCTCAGGATATGGTTCTGGTCTTTACGGCTCAGCTATTTATGGTAGTGAGGGAGGTAATATTGGTCAAGTAGTAGGTCAAATTTTCTATTCTCACGGGATAGTAGTATTTACAACAAGTTCAATGGCTGCTTTAGGAGCAGAAATGAGTTCATCTCTAAGCAACTTAGACAATTTAAAAATAAATTTTTCATCTTCAATTAGAATATACGAAAACCAATACAGGTGTACTATAAATGAAAATGAATTTCAATATTCTCAAAACCCAACACTACTATCAGGAAGTACAGATGAGGTATATTATGACTTTGTAACAGGTTCTAATTTTACCCCATACATTACAGCTGTAGGTCTCTACAATGTAAATCATGAGTTAATAGCCGTTGGTAAATTATCAAGCCCAACACCTATCTCACAATTTACAGATACTACCATTGTAGTAGGGTTTGATACTTAAAAAAGAAACTATGGAATGGAATTATAAAGGTGAAATTATGGAAGATCTCTCTTCCTTTCCCGAAAACACATTTGGATTTGTTTATAAAATTAAACATTTACCAACTCAAAAAATGTACATAGGTAAAAAAGTACTTCACCACCAACGTAAAACAAAGTTAACAAAAAAAGATTTAGCATTATATGAAGGTCAACCTGGAAGAAAACCCAAATATAAGGTAATCAAAAAAGAATCTGATTGGAAAACATATTACGGTTCAAATAAATCATTATTAGAATTATTAAAAACTGAACCTATAGAAAATTTTGAAAGAGATATTATTACTCTTTCCCCAAATAAAAAGTTATTAACATATTACGAAACAAAATGGTTATTCGTATATCAAGCCTTAGAAAAACCCGAAGAATTTTTTAACGATAACATTCTCGGTAAGTTCTTCACTTCAGACTTTGATATGTGAAACTAGTTTCGTACATTGTGATTTATGATAAATGAACTATTAGTAAATTTAGTAGATTCTGTACTAGGGGCAGGTAAGAGAACAGCAAGGGGAAATAAATCCTATAACTGTCCTTATTGCAACCATCATAAGCCTAAGTTAGAAATTAACTTTTCCCAAAATAAAAAAGGATACAACCCGTGGCATTGTTGGGTGTGTAATGAGAAAGGTAGTCGTATTTCAACTTTATTTAAAAAAGCAAAAGTATCTTCTGATAGATTTGATGAATTGAAGAAATTGATAGGAGATGAAGTTGAGTATAAGAAAACAGCAACTCAAGATGACCTTAAGCTCCCCGAAGAATTTAAACTATTATTAGGCTCTTCTGATATTATTGCTCGCCACGCACTTTCCTACTTAAAAAATAGAGGCATCACAAGTGAAGACATTGAAAAGTATAGTATCGGATATTGTGAATCTGGTAGATATGCTAAAATGGTTATAATCCCGTCTTACGATGAATCCGGAAAACTAAATTACTTTACAGGACGTTCATTTGAAAAAGAACCATTTATCAAATATCGAAACCCAGAATCATCACGTGATATCATACCATTTGGTTTGTTTATTAACTGGGATATACCGTTGATACTGTGCGAAGGACCATTTGACGCCATAGCCATTAAAAGGAATGCTATCCCGCTTTTAGGCAAGAATATACAACAAAATTTAATGAAAAAAATCGTCGCTTCTAAAGTTGAAAAAATCTATATAGCTTTAGATACAGACGCTCAAAAGCAAGCTCTTAAGTTTGCTGAATATTTTATGAATCAAGGTAAAGAGGTCTATTTTATGGATCTAAATGGGAAAGACCCAAGTGAAATGGGATTTAACAATTTCACTAAATTAATCCAAAATACATTCCCCATTGATCAGTATGGTTTAATGAGAAGGAAATTACAACTTTTATGAAAAAAAGAAACATCAAACAATCCTATAATAGGATCTTAGAAATTTCTGAAGACGCAAAACAAATTACTATGCCGGATTCCCGTTACTATAGACGTAATGGAGAATACTACCCATCTATTACTTATGTACTAGGGGTATACCCAAAAGGTAAATTTTTTGAAGATTGGCTTAAAAAAGTAGGATATGCTTCGGAGCACATCGTACGCAAAGCAGCAAATCAAGGTACAGAAACTCATGAGATGATTGAAGCTTATTTAAATGGTGAAGAGTTAAACTTCCTCTCTCCAACAGGCTACCCCCAATATGATCCTCTAGTGTGGCAGATGTTCCTACGTTTTGTTGATTTTTGGGAAACATATAAACCTAAATTAATTGAAACTGAAGTACATTTATTCTCAGATGAAATTAAAGTAGCAGGTACCTGTGATATGGTATGTGAGATTGAGATTGACGGAAAAACTGAACTATGGATTATCGATTTCAAAACATCCAATCACCTCCAGACAACATATGATTTACAAACAGCTATCTATGGTAAGTGTTATGAGGAATGTTATGGTAAAAAGGCAGATCGTTATGGGGTTCTTTGGTTGAAATCTAATAAACGTAAAGCTGCAGAAGGTAAAATTCAAGGTCAAGGTTGGGAAATGTATGAATCAAAACGTACCCAAGAAGAAAATCTTGACATTTTTATGACTGTTAAAAAATTATTTGATTTAGAAAACCCTAAACACTCACCTATATTTACCGAATTCAGAACGCAAGCAAAACGAGAACTGTAATATTTATCACAAAAACACGCGTTAAATGATTTCATTAATGAGACTCTTAAATGAGATAAAAGGCAATCCAAAAGCTATTATATTAGCAGGTGCCCCAGGTGCAGGTAAAGGATATGTTTTAAAAGGCTTAGACTTAGGTGGTTTAAAAATTATGAATATTGATAACATATTCATTGATAAACTTAAACAAGCTAACGTTACTTTAGACCTTAAAAACGCCACCCCTGAAGAAAGAAGTGAACAAGCTAAAGCAATGGCTGCCGCTAATAAAGAATTCAAAGGTGAACTTCAAGGTGTAATAGATGGTAAACAATCCTTTGTTTTAGATGGTACAGCAGCATCTTACAATCAAACTTCCGAACTTAAATCACAATTAGAGGAAGCAGGGTATGATGTGTTTATGCTTTATGTTTATACTGATTTAGAGCGTTCATTAAGACAAAACCAAGATAGATATGAGAAATCTGGAGGTGCAGACAGAAGTTTAGCACCTGCGATTGTAATGCGTACTTGGAAAAGTGTAACAGATAACTTACCTAAATATGCTGATTTATTCGGTAATAATTTTGTAGCGGTTGCTAATACATTAGATGATAGAATGCAAGATATAGATAAAATCATAGATAAATATCTTAAACCATTCAAACCTACAGGCACCAAACCTAAAACACCAGCCCAACAAAAGAAATCAGATGAGCGAAATGCTCAAGATAAGAAAGAAATTCAAGCTATGTTAGATGATAAATTTGTATATGATGTGATAGAGTATACAATGTCTAAAGAAGAAGCACAAAGTAGGTTGGCTAAATTTTTAAATTCATAATGAATCAATTAACTAAATACTTAGTAGACGGTATCCTTAATGAAGGTAAAACTGAAGTAGTGGCTATTTATGGAGGTGGATTTAAACCACCTACAGCAGGTCACTTTACAGTAGTAGAGGAAGCACTCAAACAATATCCTGAAATAGATAAATTAATAGTATTAGTAGGAAGTGGTGTTAGAGATGGTATTGAGCAAGCTGAATCAATTTTAGTATGGGAAATTTATCAAAAATATCTACCTATGAAGGTAGAAATCCAAGCATCAACTAAACCTCCAGTTGGAGCTGTTTATAGCTATGCTAAAAATAATCCTGAAGATACAGTATATTGGGTTTTAGGTGCTAGAGATGGAAATGATGAAGATTTATCCGATATAGCTGCTCGTACAGCTGCTATTGATAAAAAAGAAGATAAATATAATAATGTTGAAGTTAAAATAATTACAACTTCAAATTCCGGTATGAGTGGTACTAACGCTCGTAAAACATTAAAATCTGGCAATTCTGAAGCTTTCTCTCAATATCTACCCCAACAACTTTCAGATGAAGAAAAAGATGAAGTATTTAGCATTCTAAAACCAGCTGTTAGAGAAAACCGTTTACAACCTTATAAGTTTATATCTTCATTAAAAGAAGGTCAAAACCATATCACTGAATATCTTTTTGAAAATTCAAAAGGAACAAAGTATGTTGTAAATTTAATTAATGCCCCAAAAACCGAAGTAAAAGTTGAATATGGGGCTGTTAAAGAAGGTGAAAAATCTTGGATTAAACCAACAAATGAATATGAACCACTTAGAATAGTTTCAACTGTAACCGAAATAATTAAGGATTATTTTTATAATAGAAACCCACTTATTGAGGTAGTAAAATGGTCTGCAACTAAGGGTAAAAATTCATCAAAAGTAAATAGCCAAAGAGATAAACTAAACATCAGATTCTTCGAAAGAGAAATACCAGGTATTAAAGTCGTTCATGAAAGGAAAGAAACAAGAGTACTCTTACCTAAAATGCTAACTGAAAATGCTTCATATGGTAGAGAAATAGATGTGAAGGCTAAAATAATGGAATTAACTCAACATATGTTAGATAAGGGGATGAATATAGAACCTTTACCTAAAGTTGAGTTTGTAGATGGTGATAGCGAAAATGCGCGCGATTTCTTCGGTAAAACAGCGTATTACGACCCGAATAACCAAACCATCGTGCTGTATACTGAAGGCAGACATCCCAAGGATATAGTACGCTCATTTACACATGAAATGATCCATCATATTCAAAATTTAGAGGGTAGGTTAGGTAATATTACAACTACTAATACTCAAGAAGACGATAGTTTAAACGATATTGAGGCTGAAGCTAACCTAAAAGGCACAATGACATTTAGGAATTGGACTGATAGCTTACAAGAAAAGAAAAAGAAAGATCCATTTGGTTTAAACCAATACGCTCGTGAATTAGCTCAAGGTTTAGAAGAATCATTAAACGAAGGTCGTTACGATAGTATTTCAAGACAACTAGCTTCAATTGCTCTTAACTCTTGGAAAAGTGATTTTAAAGATGGGGCAAGCTACGGATACTTCACAGGTGAAATCACACCTGAAGAATATCCAACGGATTTAACATTTACATTTAAGGCATTAGGTCGATTTGTAGATGGAAATTATACACATAATGGCTACTCAAGATCAGATGGTGAGGTAGGAGTTAAATATGAAATTCCAAAAGATGCTATTCCTCAAATTTGGGAAGAAGTTTATATGGATCTAATTTCTACTATTCGTCACGAAATTGAACATCAAACCCAAAGTGGTAAAAATGTTAAACCTGGTAAAGGTATGGCCTCTGATCAAGAATTAAGAAAATTAATTTCTAAAGGAGGAAGTGATTTAGTAGCATATGTTACTTTACCTAAAGAAATCGAATCAAACGTTCAAGGTTTATATCTTAAAGCTAAAAAGTGGAGACGTCCTTATGACGAGATAGCTGATGAATATATTAAGGATTTCCTTAAAATTACCAACCCAGCGGATGTAAATTACGTTAAAGCTAAATGGCAAGAAGTAGCTAAAAAGCGTAACTTACCTAATCTATTAAATGAAGGTCGTTATGATACACTAACTAACCAATTATCTAAAATTGCATTTGAAGCATTTAAAGATATTCACGATAGAGGAGATAAAAAAGGCAACTTTGAATTTAGAGTAGACCACCCAGATGACGAACACGATATTCCATCTGAAGATTTTTATTTTGACTTTGTAGGTAAGGTAGAAATTACAGACGATGAATATTCTGTAGATGGTGGGGCTAATGCTGGATTTGATAATGAAGGTGAAGAAATAACCCCCTTACTATCAGTTAAATTTAAAATACCTAAAAACCCAGATTGGCAAAAAGTATCATTTGATATTAAAGATGTTGTAAGACACGAGCTTGAGCATTTAACTCAAGATGGAGAAAATGTTAAAGGGGGAACAGATAGTGATGATCCAAAACTAGTAAGACCTAGTAAACAAATGGAAGATGATCAATTAATAAGAGATTTAATTGATGCTGATATGTTATCCAAATCACAATATTTCAAATTAGAAAAAGAAGTAGATGCAATGCTTCAAGGCTTATATTTTAAAGCTAAAAAATCTAAACGTCCATTTAAAGATGTTATAGATGATTATTTGAATATATTTGTTGATCAAGAAACAATTACTCCTGAAGAAAAAGAACAGGTATTAGATGTTTGGAGAAACAGAAGAAAGGCATTATCTTTACCATTATTCGAAAATGAAAAAACGGTTATGAACTACGAAATTTATAGTGATATGGATGGGGTGTTAACAGACTTTGATACTGCATTCATGAAAGCATCAGATGGTATCCCTCCTAGAGAATACGAAAAAAAATTCGGTAAAGACAAATTTTGGGAACTTATTGATGGTAGGGGTGTTGGCTACTGGGTAGGAATGCCTTGGATGTCCGATGGTAAAGAATATTGGGATTATATTAAAGAATACAAACCTATCTTACTATCTTCCCCTTCACGTTCAAGTACCTCCCGTTTAGGAAAACGTTTATGGGTTCGTAACCAACTTCCAGGTACTAAATTAATACTATCTCAAGCTAAAGATAAACAAAACTACGCTCAAAAAGATAGAATCTTAATTGACGATCGTCCTTCAAATATTGATCAATGGCGTTCACAAGGTGGAGTTGGAATATTACACACATCAGCATCAGATACAATTAGACAGTTAAAAGACTTAGGATTATGAGTACAATAAAAACATTAGCTGGGGGGTATAAAGAAAATTCCCCAAGAGTTCGCAGTGAAAACTCAAAAAAACCATTTATAGATACCAATGTTAAAATGGTAGATGTTGTTGACCTAGCCAATAAAATCAAGGTATGGTATGGTGACGGGAAAATTACAACAGAAGGGTTGCAGTTACTAACAACGCAACTTCAAGAGGTATGTGAGCTACAAGCCACCACTTACCAGTCTTCAGTAACATCTCTAGAAGATCAAGTATCAACTTTAACAACCCAAATCACAGAGCGTCAATCACAATTGAACGAAATTACTCAAGGTGAAGATATAGTAGCTACAATAACAGCTTTAACAAACTTTTTTGGTGCTGAAACCATAGAAAAAATAAAAAATCAAAGTAATGTCGGATAACGTTTTAAGAAAAGAGTTTAATAAAAAAGATGTTCAACGTGTTCGTAATCTCGTCCAAGGGAAATATGGAGATAAAACTCAACAGAGTATAGGTTATACTAAAGCCCAAGAATTCCATTCTGAAGGGGATGTATGGGAGGAAGATGGTCGTAAATGGACTATCAAAGATGGTATCAAACAAAATATTACAAAATTAGATAAAGCAAAAAGAGCACACGTGATGCCTATTTTCTGCCCTGATTGTAAGAAAACAATGAAAAAACGTTTTGATAAAGATTATTATAACATCCATAAAAAATGTTTTGATTGTGTTATCGAATTTGAACACGACCTACGTAAAGCTGGTTTATACGATGAATATGAAAAAAACATCAGAAACTCTGACATAGATGGGTTTATAAGTGATTTTACAAAATATGTAGAAGACCAACTTACCCAATCTAACAACTCATATATTACAGAGGCGGGTGATGTTGAAAGCTGGAAAGGTGGATTAAATAGAGAACGTGTTCTTGAATCTCTAGAAAAAACAATTGAACATCTCCAAAAGTTGAAAAGATAACGAACTTCCGTATATTTATAAACAAAATCTACAATGTCTGACTTTAATATTCATGCTTGGAAAAAAAACCAATATCTTACTGAGGCAGGCCTTAGTAGTTCTCAAGCACAATCCTTAGCTAAATTAATTGACGATTCTATCACTCAGGTAGATGACTCTTTATCTTATAGAGACTTTGCTATTGCCGTTGGTATCGTATTGAAAAACGAATACGGTTCTCATAACTTTGGAAAGTTTATGGAAGTATTACACGCTGAATTAGGTATGGAAGAATCTTTAAATGAGGTTGAAGAAATGGCAACTTATAAAGTTGAAGTAGTATTAGCTGATCCTTACGAAGGTGGTCCTGACTATGCTGAAGATGTTGAAGTAAAAATAGATGCTTCCCTCTCAGGTGATGAATTAAAATCAGCTGTTAGAGATGCTCTTTATGATATGGGCTATACTAGACGTTCAATTTATAAAATAAATTACGAAAAAGCATAATGAAAGATATTAAAAAAATACAAGAATTCTTCTCTAAACCTTTAGGTGAAGGTACCTTAACTCAAGACGAATTAGCATATTACAGGGATAATGCTATGGAAAAATTAGCTAATGCTGATATTGTAGATAAAAAATTAGGCAAAACACGTCAAGGTGATAAGTACATTATGGTAATGTATAAAGAAAAATGGGACTTTGCTAACCCACCTAAAAAGGGTATGTACAATCCTGAAACACAGTGGGTTAAAGTATTCTACAACGATGAATCAGAAATTCAAGATTTAATGGCATTAAAAGAAACTAAAGTAGTAAATGAAGGTAAACAATTAGACCAAGTAGACTTTGCTAAAGTAGTAAAAGCAGTAGAACAAACAGGACATCCTGTAACTGTACTACTTGTTCCTAAATTTAATGAAATCGAAGTCATCACAGGAATGGATGCTCCTGATGATATGCTTCGTGATCTTTCTAATGCAGTTGATGCTTTAGGATATAGTCGTAACGATATTTTTATAGCAGGTGATTCATCAAACCTATCAAGAAGAGAATATAGCGACATTAGTAGAGTAAATGGTGGCGCTAAAGATTACTTTGAAGAATCCGTTAATGAAATGGATATGAATGACCCAGTCCTTATAAAAATGAGAGCTGCTAAAGATAAATTAGCTAAAATGAGAGCTGCTAATGCTGGAGATGATGGTAACGATAAATTCTTTGATAATGCTAAAAAAATAGCTTTCCTTAAAAAAGAAAGAGCACAATTAATGCGTGATATGGAGCAAGAAGCTGAACCAGAAGGTGGGCCAATTGCTGATGAATATGGTAGTAAATTAAATCGTATTGATGCCGCAATAGCCAAACTATCAGGTAGAAAAGAGATGGACTATGATACCGCTGTAGGTAAAGTAAACGAATACGATGTATACATGCCTTCTCAAGAAGAGGTAGATAGATTTTTTGAATTAACTAATAATGAAACTCACTATTTATATTCTAAACCTGTTATGGGTCAGGAAGGTACATTCAATTTAATGCCTATTGAACCTTGGGATGAATATGATTACTCTAATTGGAAAGCTTTAGTTGGAAAAGCTAAAGCTAAAGGTAAATCAATAGATGAAGCTTCTAGAGCAAGAGTATCTAAGCCTAGATTTAAAAAAGATAAAAACGCTCCAAACTTTCTAAATGTGTATATTGATTACGATTTAGGACCAGGTGGAGCAACTATTGCATTAGGTAAAGAAACAATGACTGGTCAAATCCGAAGAGAAAGTGCTGCCGAAGCTATGCAATTAGCTGGGGCTGTAGCTAGAGATTTAGAAGCGAAATACGATTTAGAAGACATTGATATACAAGATTTAAAAAATGGTAAAGTAAGAATATTTGCTGTATCAGATGATTTTATTGATATGGATCCAAATATGCTAAGTGAAGCTTCTAAAGGTGCTATGAATTATTTTAGTGATTTAAAATACAACTACCAAAAAGCATTTAGGTATTTAGATGTTGAAGAAAGAGAAGAGTACAAACAATTAGTTAAAGATTTCTTTTCTAACTTACAAATTGACGATAAAGTTAGGGCTGTTAATTTAGAAGAAGCAGTTAATCCTGAAGTTCATAGATTAGTAAATGCATTCGTTAGAAAAATGGCTGATAGATATGATTACCCTCTTCAAGATGCAGTTTATGCTATATTAGAAGTATTAAGAAGCCAAAACTACCTCGGATTAGATGAAGCCATTGAAAAGGACCCAATCGATACAATTACAATGGACGTTCCGTTGTTTATTCGTGTTTTAGAATATGCTAGAGAAGATGCTCAAGCAGATATGGATTTACATGATTTAGCTGAAAAAGCAATTGCCGGAACTAAACAACAAGGTCTCCTTCAAATGGATGATTACGATATGTTAGTTGGAGAATTGAAGCAAATCGGAATGGAAGAAAATATGTCTTTAGACGATGAAGCTAAAGCATACTACCTTGCTAAAGTAAAGCGAGGCGAAATCGATACATTACCCGAAGATCCTAAAGCAGCATTTTTAGCTCAAATGACTAAAGATCAAATGGATCACGATAAAGAAACTTTACGTCGTGAGCGTGGCTTAGAAGAAGGTGCTTCAACTGAAGAGAAAAAAATTGCCAAACAAGCAGTTAACAGAATCGCTAAATATAGAGGTGTTGAAGCCGATGAAGCCAAAGCAGATTTAATTAGAGCAACTAAGGAATTAGACGAAATCACCTCAGAAGTAATTTCTAAAATCAAAGAAGATCGTCCTGGTTTATGGGCAAATATCCACGCTCAAAGAAAACGTGGTGAAAAACCGGCACGTAAAGGATCTAAAGATTATAAATCTGCTGTAAAAGCAGGTAAAGAAATCAACAAACAAGCAAAAAAGAAATAAAATGAACACATTTGATTATAAATCATATATCGCTAATAATCCTCTTTTAAAAGAATTTGAAGACAACGGAGCTGAAGAAAAAGCATTTGATGTTGAGTTAATGGCTACCGCTAATGGTATTGCATCAGCATTGGGTAAAGAATTAAAAGCTCAAAAAGGAGATAAAGAACAATTAGATGAAGCTGTAGTAACATCAATCATTGCAGGTGTTTTAACAGCAAATACTCTTATAGGATTCATCTCAAAGATGACTGCTAAGTTAATGAAAAAGCTAAACTTTAAAAAAGGTGAAGATATAGCAGAAAAAATCCACCATTGGGCTCATGATAATGAAGTAGCCTTTCAAGCCCCAATTAAACGTATTTTAAAATTTTTCATCAAAGATGAAAAGGTACTTGCACTTACAACTAAAGCAATTTATGCTATTGTAGTTGGAGGTATGGCTGCAGGGTATGGAGCTGAAGCTGTAAATGGTTTATCTAAAGCAGATTGGTTCAAAGGATCATTATCAGCTTTAAAATCTGTTGCTAAAAGCGACGAAGCCATAGCAAATGCTTACCCAGCGCTCAAAGCACTCTTTACATAATAAGACATCTTAATATATTTATAATAAAAATATTTTATAATGGATAATTTTGATTTTAAAAAATACTTAACTGAAGGCAAATTACATGAAAACATGTTTGATGTTACTGCGACAGAAAAAATTGCTCAAACAGTAGCAGATGCTTTTACAGCTGACGATGAACTAGACCTTAAATATATTGTAAATCCTCGTATTGACGCAGGACATTTTGATCTTGATGTTGAAGCAGGTCCTAATACTCCTGGTGAAGATTCACGTGGTCAAGATATCGATAACTACCTTGGCGAATTCGCAGGTGGTTCTTTCTATATTAAAGACGGAGTAGTTTATAATGCTGCCATGCGTAATGCCCCGGTTGCCAATGTAACCCCAGAAGGTGAAGTTGAAATGATTTCAGCTGCTGAATCAAGAGACGAACTTGATATGGATCGTTACAACGACGAACTTGATATGAAAGATGATGAACCCAACCCAGGAATGTATATCGATGATGAAGAATGGGAAAGAGAAATGGGCAGAATGGAAGAAAACAAAGAAGAAAAAAAATCAAATAAAATGAAAAAATCCGAATTAAAGGAAATGATCAAATCAGCTTTCCTAAACGAAAAAGAAACTTTTGATCAAGCCTTTGATCGTATTGACAGTGAAGAAGAAGTTTTTCCTGGTGAAAAACCAATGAAAGAAGCTGAAGAAGAAGATGTTGAATTAGAAGACACTGAAGAAATTGATGTTGACACAGATACTGAAACTGCAGACGCAGGTGAAGTGGATGTTGAAGCTGATGCTGAAGTTTCTATGACAGGCGATACTAAAGAAGTTCAAGACAACTTAGAAGCCGCTCTAGAAGCTGCTAAAGCTTTAGGTGATCAAAAATTGGTAGATCAAATCGGAAACTCAATTACATTCTTTACTCGTACACACGTTGTAGGTAAAAAAGATGTAGCTGAAGCTGAAGTAGAATTAAACGAATCAGTTAACCGTATGCAAAAACTTGCAGGTTTAATTAAATAAAATGGATAATTTCGATTTAAAAAAATACTTAGCTGAAGGAAAGCTATTAAAGGAAGCCACTGTACCTAGCTTTAGAAATGGGTATGATGTTATTGAGTATCTCGATAATATACCTGAGTTTAAAGAATACAGAAATGAAGATGCTTCATATGATGACCAGTATTACTTAATACCGACAGATATATTTACTCAAGTAACAGGCTGGACTGAAGAAGATGTTAAAACTATAGATAATAATTTGGAACCTTATGAAGGAAGTATTACATGGAATGGTACAAATATTAACCAATACCAGGAAAATACTGTAAGCGTAATAGGGGGAGCTTAAATAAAAATAAAGGTAAATAAACAATTAAATTTATAAAAAATAAAAATTATGGAAACTAAAGAATTATTAGAAGGAATCAAAGAACAAGTATTATTGATTGAAGCAGAAATTGACAAAACATCATCTGCTGCTAAAGGAAGATGTAGATCTGCCGCTAACAAAATCAAAAACTTATCTGCTGATTTCAAAAGAAACCACAAATAAAACATGCTCAACGAACGCAAACTTACCAAAGCTGAACTCAACAAAAGAGAAGATGTCGTACAAGACATGAAAAAAAATAAACGTGCTTTAGTTAAAAAGTACGGTAAGGATGCTGAAAAAGTAATGTATGGTCGCGCCACGAATATAGCAAAAAAACAAGCCGAAGGTATGAATCAAGATAAACTTAGAGAGATGCTTAAAGATGCTCTCCAAAACCCTAAAAAAGCCGACTTAAATAAAGACGGCAAACTTTCAGACTACGAGGAAAAACGTGGTTCCGCTATCGAAAAATCAATGGTTAAAGAATGGGGCAGTTCAGATCAATCAATCATGAACCAATCCATTCATAGAGATCTAGGTGAACCTAAAGAATTCCCTGGTCTATCTCAAATCATGTCTGCTGCTGAATCTGCAGTTGACTTTTATTGGGACGATTGGGATGAATATCAAACCGATAGAGATGGTTTAATCATGTCTGCAGCTCAAAGATACGCTAGACAATACCACCCAGAATTTATGTCAATGGCCTCTAAAATGGTGGAGCCAATTGATGAAAAAAAATCTGTAGTTACTGAAAATAAGCAAGAAGCAGCTGAAGAACTCCAGATGATAATGGATCAATTATATGAGTTGAGTGATCAAGCTAAAATGATCTTTAGAAATAACTTCCCAGGGGAATATAGAAGATTAGATGCTTATGGTGCTTTAGATTTTGGCACAAGTTCAAATAGATACGATGTTACATTAGAAGGTACTCTCGAAAATCTTGATATGGAAGATGATGATGAGGACATGATGCAAGAAGATATGGATCTTGGTCATCAAGACAACGAACCACACATGCTAAAAGC
>Ga0181606_10002248_pt1 | contig 16640 bp, 14 predicted proteins | sample 041ome_10_FD_132994 | JGI IMG/M metagenome (GOLD analysis project Ga0181606, IMG submission 132994) | Coastal salt marsh microbial communities from the Groves Creek Marsh, Skidaway Island, Georgia - 041412US metaG (megahit assembly) | ecosystem: Environmental > Aquatic > Marine > Intertidal... | reverse complement strand
CTTCATGGTCGGGATTACACTTGGATTGCCCGCAGGATATTATGGCGGTCGTTTGGACACATTCCTTTCTTTCCTTGCCAACCTGATCTTGGCCTTCCCAGTAATCTTGCTGTTCTACTTGCTGGTGACGCCAGAAATCATTGCAACGGGCATTCCGGTGTATATGGCTGGTGTATTGTTCCTGTTCCCGGTGATCTTCTTCGTCGTCCTGTTCAACTCACGCTTTTTCACTCAACCCAGTAAACGCAATGTTTATTTGGCGGTAACCATCTTGCTTGGTGGCTGGTTGTATTTGGGAATTGCTTGGGATTCTGACCCGCTGGGCCTGGTTTCCTTCCCACCGAATTTGTTGGTGGTTTTTGTGTCCGTTGTTTTTGTCAACTCGCCCACGGTTTTCCGTATCGTGCGAGGTCTGACTTTGGATATCAAAACACGCGACTACGTTGCCGCGGCTCAAACGCGTGGAGAAGGCCCATGGTACATCATGCTTTGGGAGATTCTGCCCAACGCACGTGGTCCGTTGATCGTAGATTTCTGCCTGCGAATTGGCTATACGACGATTCTTTTGGGAACCTTAGGTTTCTTCGGCCTTGGCCTAAGTCCGGAAAGCCCAGATTGGGGATCCACGATCAATGACGGGCGCAAATTGCTGTCTGTCTATCTGCACCCTGCCCTTGCGCCCGCGCTGTCCCTTCTTTCTCTCGTTCTGGGTTTGAACTTGCTGGCGGATGGTTTGCGCGAAGAAAGCCTGCGTGACTAAGTGATCGACCGAGGACCGGGGCTCTGCTCCGGACCCCGGGATATTTGAAGAAAAAAGAAGACCAGAGTGAACTGGTCTGGCTCCAACAGGGAGAAAGAAAATGTCGAAACTGGCTGATTACGAAGGGCCAATTCTTGAGATCGAAAATTTGTCGATTTCATTCTTCACCCGATTGCGGGAAATTCCTGCGGTCATGGATTTTTCTTGTACGGTCCGACCTGGCGAGGCCATGGGGCTTGTTGGAGAGTCCGGATGCGGGAAGTCGACCGTTGCCCTAGGGGTAATGCAGGACTTGGGCGTCAACGGACGTATCGTTGGCGGTTCGATCAAGTTCAAAGGGCGCGATTTGAACGAGATGAGCGCCGACGAGTTGCGCGACATTCGTGGCAACGAAATCGCCATGATCTACCAAGAACCCATGGCTTCTTTGAATCCCGCTATGCGGATTGGCAAACAGCTCATGGAAGTTCCAATGATCCACGAGGGCGTGTCGGAAGAGGTTGCCTATCAGCGGGCACTTGAGGTTGTGACAGATGTCAAACTTCCCGATCCTGAGCGTATTTTGAAATCGTATCCTCACCAGCTTTCGGGTGGCCAACAGCAACGCATTGTGATTGCAATGGCGCTGATGTCAAAGCCGGCCTTGTTGATTTTGGATGAACCGACAACGGCGCTGGATGTGACTGTTGAAGCTGCGGTTGTGGAACTGGTCAAGGATTTGGGCAAGAAATACGGCACGTCGATGCTGTTTATCTCTCATAACTTGGGTCTGGTTCTGGAGACCTGCGACCGTCTGTGTGTGATGTATTCGGGCGAAGCCGTCGAAACCGGTTCTATCGAAGACGTATTTGACCATATGCAACACCCTTACACTCAGGCGTTGTTTCGGTCGATCCCGCTTCCGGGCGCTGACAAGAACTCGCGCCCGCTGGTTGCTATCCCCGGTAACTTCCCCCTGCCCCACGAGCGCCCACCGGGCTGTAATTTCGGACCGCGCTGCAATTACTTCGAAGATGGCCGCTGCAATGCTTCAGACATTCCGATGTCAACGGTCGAAGGTTTTGACCGTCACGAAACACGCTGTCTGAAATTCCAAGAAATCGATTGGGACGCACCGATAGAATTGGCCGATCAAACCGAGAAAGCACAAGCCGGTGAAGTGGTGCTTCGAATAGATAACCTCAAAAAGTATTATGAGGTTGCTGCTAATGCATTGTTCGGCGGTGGCGATAAAAAAGTTGTCAAAGCAAACGAAACCCTGTCGTTTGAGGCTAGAGAATCTGAAACGTTAGCCATTGTAGGCGAGTCTGGGTGCGGTAAGTCAACATTTGCCAAAGTTCTTATGGGACTTGAAACTGCGACGGACGGGCAAATTCTACTAGATAACGGCAACATAGAAAGCACCGCGATTGAGAAGCGGAATACTAAAACCGTTGCCGATATTCAGATGGTTTTCCAAAATCCGTTTGATACCCTGAACCCCTCCATGACAGTCGGCCGGCAGATCATGCGTGCACTTGAGATCTTTGGGGTTGGAAATACCGAAGAAGATCGGCGCAACAGAATGCTGGAGCTGCTCGATCTTGTGAAACTTCCGCGTGAGTTTGCAGAACGTATGCCGCGTCAACTGTCAGGCGGTCAGAAACAGCGTGTTGGGATAGCTCGTGCATTTGCAGGGGACGCACGTATCGTTGTGGCTGACGAACCGGTTTCGGCACTGGATGTATCTGTTCAAGCGGCTGTCACCGATTTGTTGATGGAAATTCAGCGAAAGCATAAAACGACGTTACTATTCATCAGCCACGATCTGTCGATCGTTCGTTACCTGTCAGATCGTGTCATGGTGATGTATCTGGGGCATGTCGTTGAATTGGGCACCACGGATCAGGTCTTTAGTCCACCCTATCACCCGTATACCGAGGCGCTTTTATCTGCGGTTCCGATTGCGGATACCTCCATCGAGAAACAGCACATTGTTTTGGATGGCGATATACCTTCGGCCATGAACCCACCAACAGGCTGCCCGTTCCAAACACGGTGTCGTTGGAAATCGAAAGTTCAAGGCGGACTGTGCGAAAAAGAAGTGCCCACGCAGAAAACGATGGCTGATGGACACCAGATCAAGTGTCACCTGTCTCAGGAAGAGTTCGATGGCATGGAACCTGTAATCAAAATCGCTGCTGAGTAATCTTGACAAAGTCTATTTAACACCGCCCAATTCGGGCGGTGTTTTTTTCAGGTCAGTAACATGAACAAATTTTCCCCTTTGCCGGAACCGCCCTATTATGCTGTGATTTTCACAAATCAGGGGGCTTCGGATATGAGCGGCTATGCTGAAATGGCCGAGATGATGGACAAGCTTGCCAGCGCTGAACCTGGTTATATCGGACGCGAAAGCTCTCGGGATTCAGAGGGGTTTGCAGTGACAGTGAGTTATTGGCGTGACGAAGATGCTATCAAGAGCTGGCGGGAAAACGTCAAACATGCTGCGGCACAGCAGACTGGTAAAGCGCGCTGGTATGAACGTTATTCATTGCGCGTGGCGAAAGTCGAAAGGCAATATGAAGGGCCTGATGGTCGATGAATTCCCCAAAACAGGCTTTCATTAACCAGTTTGCAGTGGTCTAAGTGCACAAAGCAAATACGAAGATTCTACAGGAGAAACAGGCATGGCCGGCTCGGTGAACAAAGTCATTCTAATCGGAAACCTCGGTCGCGATCCTGAGGTCCGTAGTTTTCAGAACGGTGGCAAAGTATGCAACCTACGGATAGCTACATCTGAAACTTGGAAAGACCGCAATACAGGCGAGCGGCGTGAGCGTACGGAATGGCATACTGTTGCCGTCTTCTCTGAAGGGCTAGTACGCGTTTGCGAACAATATCTCCGGAAGGGATCAAAGGTTTACCTTGAAGGCAAGCTACAAACTCGCAAGTGGCAGGATCAATCTGGCCAGGACCGCTATAGTACCGAAGTGGTACTTCAAGGTTTTGACGCGACCCTAGTTATGTTGGACGGCCGCAGCGACAGTGGCGGCGGTTATAGTGGTGGTGACCAAGGCGGCTATGGCGATGGTTATGATCAGGGTTATGGTGGTGGATCGCAGCAAAGCAGCTCTGCACCGTCTCGGGATTTGGATGATGAAATCCCATTTTAATTCAATTTTGGCCGGCATTATTGCCGGCCTTTTTATCTCAAAGCAAGTGCATCTTGAAGAACCGACAGTACTTTTTCGCTAGGTACATCGGAGGTTACAAATGCATGCCCAATTGCGCGAGCAAGAATAAATCTTAGTTTCCCGTCGATAACCTTTTTGTCCTGCGCCATCAGAGACATTAAGCCTTCGGCTGATGGAAGATCGCCTGGAATATCTGAAAGATCGGTTTTCATCCCCATGGAACGCAAATGCGCCCGAACTCGGCTTGGTGTTTCCTGAGACACCAAGCCCAGTCTGGAAGAAAGTTCAAAAGCCAAGGCACATCCGATGGCCACGCCTTCTCCGTGCAGCAGGCGGTCAGAGTAGCCTGTTGCAGCTTCTAAAGCGTGGCAGAATGTATGGCCAAGATTCAACAGAGCCCGATCGCCTTGCTCTGTTTCATCACGAACGACTATTTCAGCCTTCATTTCTACGGATCGGCGCACAGCGTATATGCGCGCTTGTTGATCACCGGAAGCCATGAGAGGACCGTTGTTTTCGAGCCACTCAAAGAAATTGGCGTCGCCCAGAAGACCGTATTTCACAACCTCGCCATAGCCAGCCAGAAAATCACGCGGCGGTAAACTGTTCAACACTTCGCTATCGGCAAGTACAAGACTGGGTTGATGGAACGCCCCTACTAGGTTTTTTCCATGATGAGAGTTGATACCTGTTTTCCCTCCGACAGAACTATCCACCTGGGCCAACAAACTTGTCGGAATTTGAACAAAGCGAACACCCCGTCGTAATATCGCGGCTGCAAAGCCAGCAAGGTCGCCAATGACTCCACCCCCCAAGGCCACAACGACATCAGAGCGCTCGATTTTTTGTTCAAGCAACCACTCAACAGAACGGGATAGTTCGGACCAACACTTTGTAGCTTCTCCAGCGGGCAATTTAAGGGCTGACGACTTTATGCCAGACGAAGACAAAGACTTCTGTAAGCTTTCCAAATGAAAAGTTGCGACCGTTTCATCTGTTAAAATGGCAACGCGCTGGCGCTTTAAAAATGGCGAAAGATATTCACCCGCATTATGAATGAGACTTGGTCCTATCAATACATCATAGGCACGATCATCAAGCGCGACATGTACTGTCTCAGTCATGGGGTACCTCCAAAACATCTGAGCGGGTTTTCAAGCATTGCAGAACAGCATTCGCCATATCTTCGATTGCATATTCAGGGCGCGCGTTTACCGATAAGTCCGCTTGTTGATAGAATGGGACACGTTTCTCGTATATTTCTGTCAAGGTTTGCTTTGGGTTAGCTGTTTGTAGCAAAGGTCGGGTGTCTTTGTGCTTCACGCGATTCCAAAGCAGATTCAGATCCGCATCTAACCAGACAGAGACGCCAAACTCCGAAATAAGTGACCGATTTCGTTCTGCAAGAAACGCACCTCCGCCTGTCGACAAAATGCAAATCCGCTCTTTCAAAAGACGTCGGATGACCTCGGATTCACGGTCGCGGAAAAAGGCCTCGCCATCGCGTTCGAAAATTTCCGCAATCGACATTGCAGCCGCGGTTTCGATTTCATGATCCGAATCCAGAAACGGAGCGCCAAGCTTTTCAGCCAAAACGCGGCCGACGGCGGTTTTTCCGGAACCCATCATGCCAACCAAAACAACGGTTTTCTTCAACGTCAGGCAATTTTCATTCATCAATTCGGCAATTGGCTGCTAATTTTCATTTCTCTCCCTGAATGACGTGAACTTTGGTAAAAGACCATATATAAAAACAGAAAACAGACACAAAGGCGCGGGCACATGGGGCGACTAATCAAGTGGCTTTTCTATATTTTGATTTTAGGCGCAATACTGCTGGTTCTTTACGCTTACGCGGGACCATATTTGGGCGTCGATTTCTCGGCGATCCAAACTGAACAATCGACGCCAATTACTATCAATACTGAGTAAACCTGTGCGTAGCTCAGCAATCATTATTGGTTTTTTGTGGGCTTTTAGCGTTGGTTCAATTGTTTCTGCACAGGAACCAAACAATAGCCCTTTAAGCGTGATAGATTGGTTCAACCAGCACCAAACATTGAAGCCACCCGAGGAAACCACGCCACAGGTCCAATCACGAAAGACCAAAAATACAATATCAGCGATCGAAGTTTCCATTCTTCCTCCACAGATACCCGATGCCGTGGGTCTGACCAGCAGCACCGTTTCTGGGTTTGCAGCTTCTATTTGGCAATCTTCCAAGAGCGACAAATTGGTTCGAATGCTAGATGACATGCCTGTGCCACGACTACCGTCTTTAAGTATCCTGTTGACTAGATTGATGGTGACCGAGGCCACCCCCCCCAGCGGTACCCCTGGTGACTTTTTAGCAGCCCGCGTTCGAATGTTGACAAAACTAGGAGATGTCGAGCCCGCTCTCGCGCTTTTGGATCGGGCTGGACCTGAAACTTCGCCTGAGATCTTCCAGCTTTGGGCAGACCTGACTTTGCTCACCGCGCAAGAAAGCCGCCTTTGCGCAAAGCTCGCTGCAGAACCATCTCTGTCACCTGGTTACGACTACTTAGTCTATTGCCTTGTCCGCACAGGCGATTGGAACGCCGCAGCTGCAACCCTTTTAGCGGCTGAAGCGTTGGGTGAATTGGACCCCGATACCACGCTTTTGCTGACTCGCTTTCTGGATCCCGAATTGTTTGAAGATGCCCCAAATGACTACGAAATTGGCCCTCAAACGACGCCCTTAACATTCCGCTTATATGAAGGCATCGGCGAACCTTGGCCAACTGATCAGCTTCCGCTTGCTTTTGCGCATGCTGACTTGCGGGGATTGTCAGGCTGGAGAGCCCAGATTATTGCGGCTGAAAGATTGGCGAGCACCGGCGCAGTTTCCGAAAATCTTTTGTTAGGCGTATACACGGCCAACAAACCATCGGCCACTGGCGGTGTATGGGATCGCGTTGCTGCAGTGCAAAGTCTGGAATCTGCAATCAATGACAGAGACATTGAGTACTTAGAACAGTTACTTCCAAACGTCTGGGACAGCATGGGTACAGTCGGGTTGCGCCATGTCATTGCAAATTTATTTTCGGATGATTTGGCAGATATGGATTGGAACGACGCAAACACTGCATCGTTAGTTCATCAGATTGGTCTTTTGTCCCGATCATACGAAAGCATTGCCAATACCTATTGGCCAACAAGTCATCGCGAAGCCTATTTAATCTCTGTAGCAAATGGCACAACGATGGGCACAACTTACTCCGGCTATTTGCCCGATGCGATCCGATCGGGATTTGCCGGCGAACCGTCGGCAGAGCAGACTTTTCTTTTAGCCCAAAATTCGGATGGTGAAGCTTTGTTGACTGCAATATCCAGCGTGGCGTCCGGACGTGACGCGTACCCTAGCGATATCTCGCATGCAATTTCCACGTTTCAAGTTTTGGGATTGGGTGACATTGCACGCCAGTTCTCTTTGCAACTCATGTTATCCAGTGATCCCTTATGATTGATGATCGATGGATCTCGTTGTTTTTAGATGCGCAGGCCGCAGAATTTGGTGCCTCTCAAAACACGCTGCTTGCCTATGGGCGGGACCTGCTTGATGCCTCCTCTTGGCTTAAACAAAATCAATTGTCGTTTGAAACTGCACTTAAAGAAGACATCGAAAACTACCTGATGTCTTGCGCAGAACAGGGTTTGGCAAAGTCCACCCGCGCCAGGCGTCTATCTGCCCTTAAACAAATCTATCTCTTTGCCTTCCAAGAAGGGTGGATAGACAGCAATCCGGCAATCGAAATACGTGGTCCGGGTCGGGATAAAAAGCTACCCTCAACACTCACACCGGGAGAGGTTGATCGATTGTTAAAAGCTGCTCAGGAAACGGGCAGAACCGATGAAGAAAAACTGCGCAGTGGATGCATGATGGAGTTGTTGTATGCAACCGGCATGCGCGTCACCGAACTGGCGACTCTGCCGTTATCATCCGCCAAAGGAAATCCGGACATGCTTTTAGTTGTTGGAAAAGGCGGAAAGGAACGCATGGTTCCCCTGTCCTCGACGTCAAAATCGTTACTAAGGTCTTGGGTATTGGAACGAGAGAAACAGGAAACCGCTAACAAAACGGCGGGCAAGTCAGCATCACCCTATCTATTCCCATCACGCGGTAAGACTGGTCACCTGACACGCCATGCCTTTTATCTGAAGATCAAAGAGATTGCAGTGCGCGCAGGTGTGATGCCATCACGTGTGACCCCACATGTTCTACGCCATGCCTTTGCGACACATCTTTTGCAAAATGGTGCTGACCTGCGGGTAATTCAAACGCTACTTGGACATGCGGATGTTTCTACGACAGAAATATATACGCATGTTTTGGAAGAGCGATTGAAAACGTTGGTTCTGGAAAACCATCCCCTTAGCAAATCGTCGTAGATGCCTTGAATGCGCCGCGTGCAAACCCCATAACGTGCCAAACAACACAGGAAATGCCCCCGAATGGACCCCTCAATAAGCGCTTTTGATACAGCTTTTTGGATTTCTGTAGGAGCAATTCTACTTCTGATCGTATTGTCAGCGCTTTTCTCAGGGTCAGAGACAGCGCTCACAGCGGCTTCGCGAGGCAAGCTTGCAAACCGAGCAGAAAAGGGATCGACAGGTGCAAAACGGGCGTTGAAAATCACCGAAGACAATGAGCGCTTGATCGGTTCGGTCCTTCTTGGAAACAACCTTGTAAATATTTTCGCAACGTCATTGGCCACAGCGATTTTTACCCGCGCATTCGGAGACTCTGGAATTGCTCTTGCGACTCTAATAATGACGCTTCTTGTTTTGATTTTCGCAGAAGTACTTCCAAAAACTTATGCTATCACCAACCCCGAAACGGCCGCCTCTCGCGTAGCGCCAGTGATTGCAGTGGTGATTGCTGTTTTCTCTCCAATTGTTTCAGCTGTTCGCTTATTGGTCAGGATCGTTCTTCGAATTTTTGGAGTTAAAGCCGACCCCAACATGCACATTCTGGCTGTTCGTGAAGAAATCGAAGGCGCATTGCAACTTGGCCATTCAGAAGGTCTTGTAGAAAAAGAAGACCGTGACCGCATTTTAGGCGCGCTTGATCTTGGCGACAGGGCAGTTGAGGAGATCATGCTTCATCGATCAAACATTGAAATGATCAATGTCGAAAGCTCGCCTGAAGATATCCTTGCTCAGTGCCTAAGCAGCCCCTACACACGCCTACCCGTCTATCAGGATGATGCCGAGAACATCATTGGAGTCGTTCATGCGAAGGATTTGTTGCGCGCTATGCATCGGTTGATGTTTGGTGCGGATGCATCTCCGTCTGGTCTACGCGAATTCAAAATTCGAGATGTGGCCATGGAGCCGTATTTCATTCCAGAAACCACAACTCTTGACGATCAAATGCGTCAGTTTCTGCGGCGCCACACACATTTTGCATTGGTCGTGGATGAGTACGGAGGTCTACAGGGGCTGATAACACTTGAAGACATCCTAGAAGAAATCGTCGGTGAGATTACAGACGAATTTGATGTTGATGTGGCACAACAGATTGCTAGGTCCGACGACGATCATTTCCTGATCGACGGTGCCATGACGATCCGCGATCTAAATCGCGCAACAGATTGGGCTCTGCCGGATGACGAGGCAAACACAATCGCAGGACTGGTGATACACGAGGCGATGATCATCCCGGAAATTGGTCAGGTGTTTACCTTCCACGGATTCCGCTTTGAAGTTGTCGCCAAAGAAGCCCACAGGATTACCAAATTGAAGATCCGTCCGCTGCCAACCTCGCCAGAAGAAAATTAAATAGCTAACGGATCTTTCGCTAAAATCTCCTCAAGCGGATCATGCTCTGCAACCCAATGCCCCGCCTTAAGTTCGTTCAGTTGTGGCACATAAGACAATTGATTAGCCTCTAGTTTAGAGGGCATAAACCGAAGCGCGGCTCTTGGGTTCAGTGGCGATGGCAATTCTCCGGGAATTTTAATCCGACTTCTTGTTCTCTCAGTTATCGGGTCGGGAATTGGAACCGCCGAAATCAATGATTTCGTGTAGGGATGCTGCGCGTCATCATAGATGGCGTTACTATCAGCCAGTTCGACCACCCGACCAAGGTACAAGACCATAATTCTGTCCGAGACATCCCGAACTACAGACAAGTCGTGGCTGATAAAGATCATCGACATGCCAAACTCATCCTGAAGTTCTTTTAGCAAGGCAACGATCTGAGCCTGAATTGAGACATCCAAGGCCGAAACGGCTTCGTCACAGATAATCAGCTTTGGCTTGTTTATCATGGCCCGAGCCACACCAACACGTTGATTTTGACCGCCAGAAAGTTCGTGCGGATAGCGATTGATCATGGATTGCTCCAATCCTACCCGCTCCATCATTTCTGCAACGGCTTTTCTGCGTTCTTTACGAGACAAATCAGGCCGAAATGTTTTGAGCGGCTCAGCGATCGAGTCGGAAATGGTCATCCGCGGATCTAGGCTGGCCAAGGGGTCCTGGAATACGATTTGAAGATCTTTTCTGTGCTTTTTAAGCTCTGATCTATGGGCAGAAACAAGATCTTTTCCCATCCAAGCGACAGATCCTGTTGTCGGGGGGATCAATTGCAGTACGGCGCGGGCCAAGGTGGATTTGCCGCAACCACTTTCCCCGACCACACCAAGTGTTTCCCCGGATTTTATTTCAAAACTCACCCCATCAACGGCTTTTAACGGCATTTTCTTGGCAAAAAATCCATTTGATGTTTTGATTGGGAAATGCACTTTTAAATCGTCAACCCTCATCAGTTCTTCGCCCGAATGTCGATTGCGATCCTTGAGAGGCGAATCCAAACGTGGCATCGCATTCAACAGCTTTTTGGTGTAGTCGTGATTTGGCTTATAGAAAATCTCTTCGGCTGCACCACTTTCTACGTACTCACCAAATCTCATAACTTCAATGCGGTCACACATACGAGCGACGACTCCCATATCGTGAGTTATCAAAGCTACCGCCGTGCCCTCATTGGCTTGAAGATCCTCAATGAGATCCAGAATTTCAGCTTGTACCGTCACATCCAGTGCTGTCGTTGGCTCATCAGCTATCAAAAGCTTTGGCCTATTCAACATCGCCATCGCAATCATGACCCGCTGGCGCATCCCACCTGAAAGCTCGTGCGGGTATTGGTCCAACCTCCTTATCGCTTCGGGCATTCGAACTTTTTCGAGCCATTCGACACATACTTTCTGCGCCTCTCGGCCAGCAAGCCCTTGGTGGATCATCAGGCTTTCTCTCATCTGATCGCCAACCTTTAAGTGTGGCGTCAGGGCAGTCAAAGGATCCTGAAAAATCATCGCCATTGAGCTTCCGCGAATACTATTTAGCTTCGAAATGGGAAGGTTCAGAATTTCGGTCCCATTGAGCGTGACCGAGCCTGTCGCATGCCCGTTTTTCGGTAATAGACCCATGGCGGCAAGAAACGTCTGGCTTTTCCCTGATCCGCTTTCCCCAACAATCCCAAGGCATTCACCTGGTTCGATGTGGAAGTTAATATTCTTTACAGCTTCCACGACACCGTCTTGAGTATCGAACTGCAGGATAGATTTTTGGCTTCTAGAAGGCTCATATCAGCGATCCTTCGGATCAAGGGCATCACGCAAACCGTCTCCGATGAAGAAGAGGCTGATGACAATCGTTAGAAAGAAGGTCAGCGGGATGGCGAGTTGCCATAGCTGATCATAGAGGATCGTGCCGGCGCCGGCTGATATCAGAGCGCCGAGTGAGGTGTTGGGCTCTTGTACCCCAAGACCAAGGAACGAAATAAAGCTTTCAGCCATAATCATGCCTGGAACAAGCAGAGTTGCGTAAACAACCACAACCCCCATCAGGTTGGGCATTATGTGGCGCACAACAATGACGAACCATCCAACACCAGCGGCATGAGCCGCTTCAATAAATTCTTTGTGCTTTAGTGCAAGAGTTTGTCCTCGCACAATCCGGCTCATATCTAGCCAACTAAACAAGCCTATACCAACAAATAGCATAAACAAGGAACGTTCGAAGATGACCATCAACAGGATGATTACGAACATAGAAGGTACAGCAATTAGAATATCGACGATGCGCATCATAATGTTATCAACGCGCCCCCCAATAAATCCAGAGATCGCGCCATAAAGGGTACCAATGACGACGGCTACGAACGCCCCCACAATGCCAACCATAAACGACGTGAGAGTTCCTTCGATCGTTCGGGAGTAAAGATCTCGACCAAGATCATCCAAACCAAAGTAGTGACCATTTTCGATCGAAGGTTTCCCCAGCTCGGCAACATCGGCCATGCGCGACCAGTCGATTTCTTCATTGCTCCATTGCGCAAAGTACGGACCAATTTGGGTGAATACCAAAATTGCGGCCAATAAAATCAAAGACCCAACGGCTGCCTTGTTTTGCAGAAACCGCGCCATAGCGTCTTGCCACAATGATCGGCCCTTTACGGCCTCGCCTTCAACGATATTTTCAGCAATCGTTTCAATGCGTTTGTTGTCGTGAACCAGTCCCATGCTTCAGTACCTGATTTTCGGGTCAAGCCAGGCGTAAATCACGTCTGTCAAGAGATTGAACATTACCGTCAAACCACCGTAGAGGATGGTCAGACCAAGCATCACAGCGTAATCGCGATTTAAGGCGGAATTAACATAGAAGCGGCCTATGCCACCGGTTGAGAAGTACATGTCGATTACGACAGATCCGGTTATCATTCCTACAAATGCAGGCCCTAGGTATGAAACAACAGGCATCAAAGTCGGTTTCATTGCGTGGCGCCAGATGATTGCACGCTCGGACAGACCTTTGGCGCGGGCGGTTCGAATAAAATTCGAGTTCAGAACTTCTAGCATCGACGAACGTGTAATACGTGCGATGGATGCAAAAAATGAGGTGGATAGCGCGATGACCGGCATAATAAGATATTGCCACTGGCCACCGTTCCAGCCTCCGCCGGGTAAAAGGCCCAGCTTAAGAGTGAAAACATAAATAAGGATCGGGGCCATGACGAAGTTCGGCAATGCCTGCGCTGAAAATGTTGCGCCCACTGCTATGTAGTCCAACCACGTGTTGTGTCGTATTGCGGCCAATACGCCCAGCGAAATCCCAATTAGCGAAGCAATAACAAACGAAATCGTCCCGTATGTGAGCGTCACAGGAAAACCCTGAGCAATGATGTCATTCACTGAACGGTCCTTGTATTGATACGACGGACCAAAATCGAATTGCGTTACAATCCCGACAATATAGTTGACCATCTGCATATGCAGCGGTTGATCGAGACCATATTTCGCTTCGATATTTGCTAGAACCTGAGGGGGCAGAGGACGCTCGGAAGTAAACGGCCCGCCTGGTGCCAATTGCATCAAGTAGAACGAAATAATCATGAGGATCAGCAGAGTCGGAACGGCTATCAACAGCCGCCGGAAAATGTAGCTCAGCATCAGGATACCCTAAAATAGTGCTCCGGCCCTTTTGAGGAAAAAGGCCGGAGTGAGGATTTCAAAGTCGATTATTCGGCGACTTTATACAGGTCTTTTGAGTACCAGTTCTGCTCAACGTTGTTGAATGGCCAGCCTTTCAGGGCAGGGTTTAGCATCATTACGCCGGTGTAGTGGTAGACCGGAATAACCGGCACTTCTTCAGAGACGATCTGCTCGATCTCTGTGTAGAGCGGTTGAGTGTTGTCCGAGGTTTTCGACATCGCCAGCAGTTCGTCTACGCGTGCGTTGCTGTACTTACCGTCGTTATAGCCCGAAGACGAACCAAGAAGGTCAAGGAAGGTCGAGGCTTCGTTGTAGTCACCGCACCATGCGCCGCGTGCCAGTTCGAAGTCCTGATTGCCACGGGTTTCAAGGAAGGTTTTCCATTCCTGGTTAGCCAACTCAACTTCTGCGCCAAGTTTCTGCTTCCACATCTGCGACATGGCAACAGCAATCTTCTTGTGACCTTCCGAGGTGTTATACAGCATAGAGAAGGACAGCGGGTTGTCCGAGCCATAACCAGCTTCAGCCATCAGCTCCATTGCCTTCGCATCACGCTCTGCCTGAGTCATGCTTGCAATCGGCACATCGGGGGTGACGAAACCAGCGGTCAGAGCAGGAGTGAAGGTGTAGGCTTGGAACTGGCCACCTTGCAGAACTGCGTCGGTGATGATGCTACGATCAACCGCCAGCGACAGAGCTTGACGAACGCGTACGTCTTTGAACGCCGGGTTGGTCGTATCGGTCATGTTGAAGGTGTAGTAGTAGTTACATAGGCGTGGGTTCGAGTGCGCCTGATCAGGATACTCTGCTTTCATCTTCGGATATTGGCCAGCCGGAACGCCCGTTTGGTCAAGTTCGCCCGCGAAATAACGGGTCAGCGCCACGTTCTCGTCGTTGATGACCAGAGTCACAACTTTGTCGAGAATCGTGTTCTCATTGTTCCAATACATCGTGTTGCGCTCGCGGGTTGTGCGTTCGCTTGGAACATGCTCTGTCAGGATATATGCACCATTGACAACGATGTTTTCCGGCTTGGTCCATTCAGCACCATGTGCCTCAACCGTTGCGCGGTGGACCGGGAAGGTCGAACCGTGAACAGTTGTCAGCGCGAAGTAATGGGTCGGTGCTTCCAGAGTGACTTCCAGAGTCAGGTCGTCAATTGCGCGGACGCCCAGTTCTTCAGGTGCCATGTCGCCAGAAACGATCGCGTCACCATTCTTCACGTTCATGACGTGCATGAACCACGAATAGGGCGAAGCCAGTTCTGGATCTACAAGGCGCTGCCATGCATAAACAAAATCATGCGCGGTTACCGGATCGCCGTTCGACCATTTGGACTCGGGGCGCAGGTTGAATGTGTATACGTCGCCAGCTTCGTTTACCGAGTGGCTAAGCGCGCCTGCCGGAACAAGGTTGCCGTCCGCATCCTGATTGTAAAGGCCTTCGAAAAGGTCGCGCACAAATGCTGCGCCAGATACGTCTTCCGATACCTGAGGGTCGATCGAGCTGCGCTCGTCAAGTTCCCAATAAGTAAAAGTTTGATCATCTGCGAGAGCCTCGCCAGTGACCGGATGACTTCCTGCAGCAAGTGCAGGTGACATCAGGATAGAACTAGCAAGTAGAGCTCCCAATACGGATTTAGAAGTAAGTTTCATATTTCCCTCCTGTTATAGATATTGAACCCGCCAAATTACTTTTCTCGAGGCTGGGGTCTGGTGGACACTAGTCTCAGCGTATTTTGATCACATTTTCCAGATCAAACTTTGCTTGCCGTGGCGTCATGACCACAATCTATACTGGCATCATAATAAATTTTACCACAAGGAAAAATTTATTATGATTTTGAGCAATTTCATTTCGCGCATGCCTGACGGAGGTCGACGCTGCATAACAATTCACACAACCCAGAAATTGCAAAAGTTCCATTAAGCCACTGAAATGTAACTTCCAAGAAACTAGTCAGTTGATTTTCAGCACGCTTTGATGATTTAAAAAGACAACCAAAAAAGCCCTTAAGGCTTTGACCTTAAGGGCTTTTTATGGCTCCGGCGGTAGGGATCGAACCTACGACCAATTGATTAACAGTCAACTGCTCTACCGCTGAGCTACGCCGGAATGTGAGGGCGATATAGCAATAGGGTTTTGAGACGTCCAGAGCCTTTTGGCACAATTTTCGATTTTTATTTATCGTAGAGAATAGACTGCATCTACTGCGATTTTGGGATGTGCAAATACAAGCCCTCGCTCATATAAATCAATGAGATGCGCGAACACATTGCGCTCGGCAGCCCCTAACAAGACCGGTGCTACATCAGTATAAATTTGCTTTGTTAGATCAACGGGCGTGCATTCACCTGATTTTAAAGCCGCAAGAATTTGTGCTTCCCTGTTCTTTCGGTGGGCGATTAACCATTTGATCCTGGCTGTCGGATCATCGACGGGATTTCCGTGCCCTGGAAAAAAGATTCGATCGTTTCGTAGCAAAAGTTTTTCACAACTGGACATAAATGCACCAAGATCACCATCAGGCGGTGATACAATAGAAGTAGCCCAATCCATGACGTGGTCTCCGGAAAACACTACATCCTCTAAAGAAAGGCATATGTGATTTGACAAATGACCAGGCGTCCATACTGCCGTCAAAGACCAGTCTTGTCCGGATATATTTTCGCCGTCTTCCAGAAGAAGATCAGGCTTAAACCCTCGGTCAACGCCTTCTCCCCCCGTTTCCATTCCATTTGATATGAGATTCGCCATAAGCGGCGAGATCCCTTTTTCCGCGGGACCGTATGCTACGACCGGAACTCCGATCACTCGGGCCAAAGCCGTTGCCCCTTCTGAATGATCTACGTGTGCATGTGTGACAAAGATATGGCTGACAGTTTCTCCATTATCGGTTGCATCCAAAATTGCTTGAAAATGCCGTTCAATTTTCGGGCCTGGGTCGATGATGGCAACGTCATTACACCCAATGAGGTATGTGTTGGTGCCCCAAAATGTCATTGCTGACGGGTTAGGTGCCAAAATCCGCCGAACTCCGCACTCAAGTTCGACTGCAACCCCGTATTCAGGCCTGATTTGCGTCATTTCTCTTTTATCCCTGTACGCTCTAAATTACGGTTCGTGCATGTTATTCACATTGCTCAAAAGATACGTGCCTCAATCCCTTTATGGGCGAGCCGCATT
>Ga0181606_10002247_pt1 | contig 16650 bp, 16 predicted proteins | sample 041ome_10_FD_132994 | JGI IMG/M metagenome (GOLD analysis project Ga0181606, IMG submission 132994) | Coastal salt marsh microbial communities from the Groves Creek Marsh, Skidaway Island, Georgia - 041412US metaG (megahit assembly) | ecosystem: Environmental > Aquatic > Marine > Intertidal... | reverse complement strand
GGATCTGGCTCATCTGGTTTAAGATGTTAGGCGGCGTATTTGCGGTATTGCAAGCGCCGGGCCTTCATCGTTTTCCGTTTGATCCTTTCCCGTTGTTGTAAAATGGCTTGGCCCCGCCCGAAGTAGACGTCTGCAGGGGTAAGGTTGTTGATGCTCTCGTGGTAGCGTTGATGGTTGTAATGATCGACGAACGCCTCGATCTGCGCCTCAAGATCTGCCGGGAAGAAGTAGTTTTCCAGCAGGATGCGGTTCTTCAGCGTCTGATGCCATCGTTCGATCTTACCCTGAGTTTGCGGATGATACGGTGCACCCCTGACGTGCTTCATCTTCTTTTCATCCAGCCATTCCGCCAGCTCACCAGAGACGTAGCTGGAGCCATTGTCCGATAACAGTCTCGGCTTGTGCACAACATGGGCCTGATCACAGTCCGATGCCTGCAAGGCGAGGTTCAGCGTCTCGGTCACATCGCTGGTCTTCATGGTCGTGCACAGCTTCCAGACAATGATATAGCGAGAGTAATCATCAAGGATCGTCGATAAGTACATCCAGCCCCAGCCGATGACCTTCAGATAGGTGAAGTCGGTCTGCCACAGTTGATTGATCGCGGTCGTCTTTTCCTTGAACTCATCAGCAGCCTTGATGACGATGAATGCACGGCTGGTAATCAGATCAAGGGATTTAAGCAGGCGATAGACGGAAGCCTCTGAGACAAAGTAGCTTTCTGTATCAGTGAAGCGTACTGCCAGTTCGCGAGGAGACAGTTCCGGCACATCCAGGGCCAGGGCAATGATCCGCCGGCGAACGTCATCAGGAATGCGGTTCCAGACCCGCGATGGCCTGGGCGATTGATCTTCCAGGGCCTCCGAACCACCAAGCTGATAGCGGTCATACCAGCGATAAAACGTGGTGCGGGGGATACCTAGCTTGTCCAGCGTCTGCTTGATGGGCAGGTGAGACTGCTCGACAAGGCGGATGATCTCAAGTTTCTCAGATGCGGGGTATCTCATTCGTCGTCTCCCCCATCCGCGGTCATGCTTTTTTTAAGCAACCTGAGCTCCAGGGTCTGCTCAGCAACAACCTCCTTCAAATCACGTGCTTCACGGCGAAGGGCTTGAACCTCGCCCGTAGAAGCCGCACGAGCCGTATCACCCGCAAGTTGACGCTTGCCAGCTTCAAGAAACTCTTTCGACCACTTGTAATAAATACTCTACGCAATGCCTTCCCGGCGGCATAACTCCGCGATCGTTTCTTCACCACGCAATCCGTCCAGCACAATGCGGATCTTCTCTTCAGCAGAATATTGCTTGCGCGTTGCCCGGCGGATGTCCTTGATCGCCTTGGCGGCACCCGTCTGGCGGGTCTGCGATTTCTGTCTCATCTTCGTTCCCTTCGGTCACTACGATGAGCCAGAAATCCTCCCTTATGAAATCCGGCTAGTTTGTTCCATAGGCGCTGACGTCAGACAGTTCCACATTGATTCCACTGCTCACTCTCGGTATCCCCGGAGACGTTGTCACAGCTATCATGCTGGGAGCACTTACCGTCCACGGGCTGATCCCCGGACCAACGCTGTTCCAGCAGCAGGGCGATTTTGTCACCGCGCTGTTCATCGGCATGCTGATGGTCACCTTCCTGCACCTGATCGTCGGTTACATCGGCCTGCCGCTTTTCATACGCGCCGTGCGCGTGCCCCCAGGCATCCTGTTTCCCATCGTTGTAATCCTTTGTGTGACTGGAACATTCGTGGCCACGAGCAGTGTGTTTGATGTCTTTGTCATGCTTGGTTTCGGCGTGGTCGGCTACCTGATGGTCAAGTTCGGCTTCCCGATCCCACCGCTCCTGATCGGATTCATACTGGGACCGCTGATCGAAGTGTCCCTGCGCCAGGCCATGATCCTGTCCGACAACAACCCGCTCGACCTGTTTTCCAAACCGGTCAGCGCCGCATTCCTGATACTAACCGTGATCGTTATCGTCAGCGTCGGCTGGCAGCGATTGCGCGAAATGAGGTCGTCATGAAGATTGAACGCATCGAACTGTTTCCCGTTGTCCTGCCGCTGGAGATGGTCCTGACCCTGCCGCGGGGTGCTTCGCGCACTGCTGCGGAGGGCAAGCAGATCATTCTGGTAAAGATGACGGGTGACGATGGAACCGTGGGCTGGGGTGAGGCGGGCCCAAGCCGGCGCTGGTCGGCCGAGACGACCTACTCCACCTATACAACGCTCCAGCATTTCCTGATTCCAGTTGTCGAAGGCCGCGATGCCTTTGACATTGCGGGCATTCACGATGCCATGAATATGGAGATCGCACCGGGCCTCGATCCGGGACAGCCCATCGCCAAGGGTGCAATCGACATGGCGGTCCACGATCTCGTCTGCAAAAATCTCGGGATCAATCTCCAGACCTATTTGGGGTCAAAGCGCAGCAACCGCGTAGAGCTCTCCTATTTGGTCTCCGCCCCCAATCCCGACGAAATCGCCAAGATCGTCGAGAAGGGCAAAAGCGAGGGCTTCAAGGCCTTCAAGGTCAAGGTCGGCACCGATCCCGACCTCGACATCGCGAAGGTCCGCATGGCCATGGAAGTCGCCGACGGCGGTGTGGTTTGGCCTGATGCCAATCAGGGCTATGACCTTGATCGCGCGCTTCGTGCCTCACGTGGGTTTGAAAATCTCGGCGTGGAACTCTTCGAGCAACCGATCCCGATGACCGATGTCTACGGCATGCGCAAATTGCTTGCGTCCACGACCATGAACATCTCACTCGACGAAGCCGCGATGGGCCTGCCCTATCTGATCGAACTGATCCGCCGCGAAGCTGTCGAAGGTTTGGTTTGCAAGGTTCAGAAAGTGGGCGGGGTGTTTTATGCGCGCCAGATGTGTGACCTCGCGCGCAATGCCGGGCTCAAACTTATCGGCTCCGGCCTGATGGATGCCCCTATCGGCTTTGCGACATCGGTGCATGTGTTCGGGGCTTACGGCATCGACTTCCCGGCAGACCTCAACGGTCCGCAGCATCTTGGCGGCGACTACCTCAAAACCCCACTCCCCATGGATGGGCAGACGGCACTGGTGCCCGATACTCCCGGTCACGGCTGTGACATCGACGAAGACAAGGTCAAAGGCGAGCTCCGACTGGAGCTCTAGACGCTACTCATCCTTGAGATGATCACCCCGACGTTCAAATAGTTTATCGTCGGCATAACCCATCGTTTCGGGTTGTCCGCGTCCGAGCATCACCTGGAACCAAACAGGTTCGAGGCTGTTGTTGTCATACCCATGGATCACGCCCGGGGGACACGTGATGCATTCCCATGGACCCAGCCGGGTTTCCAGACGACGACCGTCCTCGTCCTCGACAAAGACATCCAGCAATCCCTTGAGCACAAAAAAGGTCTCCTCGACCTCATGGGTGTGCGCGGCATTCCCCTGTCCGGGATTCACAAACATGATGCTCAGCGTGTGCGCACGGGCCGGGATGACATCCGGGTCGCTGTGCTTGCCCGAGCCACCGGCTCCAATAAATCGATGCTGGGCACGCCGATACCCCTCGATTTTGGCATCTTCAAAGGCTTCCCAATCCGGGACCTTGTCGCGATAGCGTCCGACATGGGTGTCCATAATCTCCTCGAGCGTAGCGTCTTCAAGCTCGGGCGGTCGGGGGTGTCGGGCAACGCTCACAGCGCTTCTCCATCTGGATTTGTAACATGCACCAAGCCAAGCATGGCCGGCAGAACCGGTCAATCATGCGTCGGCTTGTGGGGGTCTTGCTAGCGACCGCGCCCTGCACCACGGCCCGCGACAGCAAAGCCACCACCGTCGAAACTTTTTCCCACCTTGCTGATCGTTTGCGATCCCTGGTCGAACTTGCCGGGCTTGCCGCCAGCGTTTGCGGTGTCGTCTTCTTTGCGTTTTACAGCACCACGCGCGGCTTTCGCCTTTGCGCGCGTGCGGGCACGGGCCTTGGTCATGAGAAGAATCCTATCAACGGATGCGGCGATGACCGCGGGAACCAAGAGCATACGCCGGACCGGGGAAACTAGCGAACCCGATTGCCCTCACACCACCTGCCCGCACACAAACCCTGACGCCCAGGCCCATTGGAAATTGAAACCGCCAAGATGGCCGGTGACATCAACAGCCTCGCCGATAAAATAGAGTCCCGGAACGGAACGCGCTTCCATGGTCTTTGAAGACAGCTCGCGTGTGTCGACCCCACCCAACGTGACTTCGGCCGTTCTCATCCCCTCAGACCCGTTAGGTTTGATCTTCCAGGAATTGATTTGGTCTGCGAGCACCTGCAGGGATTTGTTTGGGGTCTCGGCAAGACGACCACCACAATTGCACCAATCGACCAGCCGTTGCGCCAATCGGCGTGGCAGAAGCTGCGCGAGAACCGTCACAACGTCCTTGCGTGGCTCGTTTTCCTTAAAGGCCTTCAGCGCGGCAAAGACATCGGTACCGGGAAGGAGATCGAGTGTGATTTCATCACCGGGTTTCCAGTAGGACGATATCTGCAAAATGACCGGACCACTCAGTCCACGATGGGTAAACAGTAACGCTTCAGTGAATGAGACTTTGCCCAATTTGGCCGTCGCATCCACCGAGACCCCTGACAGGCCATCCAATTTGGATTTCATATCCGGGTCGAAGGTCAACGGCACCAATCCGGCACGTGTCGGCACAAGCTTCAGGCCGAATTGTCGGGCAACGTCATAGCCAAATCCACTGGCACCCATTTTTGGAATAGACGGCCCGCCGGTCGCGATCACCAGATTGGGCGCTGTGAACGCGCCATGGTCGGAGTCCACCCGAAAGCCGGGTTCTTCTTTGAAGATGCCTGTGACATTGGTGGATGTCTGGATGGACGCGCCGTCGGCCTCGCGTCGCAGCAAATCAATGATGTGCTGGGCGGTCTCATCACAGAACAATTGCCCATGATCGCGCTCGTGATAGGCGATGCCGTGTTTTTCAATCAGCGCAATAAAATCGTGCTGGGTGTAGCGGGCAAGTGCGGACACGCAAAACCGAGGATTGTCAGAGAGGTAGTTTGCGGGGGATGCATAAAGGTTGGTGAAATTGGCACGCCCGCCGCCTGAAATTCGAATTTTCTCCCCGACGCGGTCTGATTTTTCAATCACCAGAACACGCCGGCCGCGTTGGACGGCCTGCCCGGCACACATCAAACCTGCCGCCCCACCACCAATGATGATTACGTCAAACTCCGCCATCAGATACTGCCTGGTCCGGTTTCCGGTCTAGCGTTTCTTTTTGTTCCGGGGCTTCTTCCGCTTGAGAACGGCAAAACCACCCTCTTCGGAGTCCCCGTCCTTGCCGCGTTTGGCCACCGGCTGCTGGTCATACTTGTAGGCCGGCTTGGCTTTCGGTTTCGCGCCGAGTTCCAGCTTCTTCGGCGGCCCCGAGCTTGCACGTGCGGGTTTCGCGGGCGCCGCATCGCGGCGTGGCGTTTCGCGCTGCGGGCGCTTCCCCTGCGGTCCGTCGGCACCCTTGTCAAATTTCCGCTTGGGTTTACGGGGTGCGTCTCCGTCCTTCTGGAAACGCGACACACCGGGATCTTCGGACCGGCTCTTCCTTACATATGCCGTCGGCTTACGTCCTGTAGGCGGGCCGGAAGGCGCGCGGGCGCCCTCGTCTTCGTTCTTTCGGACATACGGCTTCTTCTCATATGGTTTTTTCTCGAAGGGTTTCTTGTCCTCCGCAGCCTTCCCGTATGGTTTCTTTTCATACGGTTTTTTCTCATAGGGCTTCTTGTCGTAGGGCTTCCGATCACCGCGCGGCGCAGATGGCCTCTCGCGGCGTTCGCCCCGCGGCGAAGGTGTCGGAGGTCTGTCGAGCTTCGTCACCGCGATGTTCTTTTCGAGCATCAGGTCCGGCCCGATTGCCTGCATAAACCGATCCACACAGCCCGGCGCAATTTCGAAATTTGTTTCGTTCTGCTGGATCTTGATCGAACCGATCTCCTGACTGGTGATCTGCCCGACGCGACACAGCATCGGCAGCAGCCAGCGCGGTTCAGCATTGGCATCGCGTCCGACGGAAAGCGAGAACCAGACACCATCCTTGAAATCTTCGCGTCGGGGCTTCTGAGGCTCGCGAACACCGGGGTCAATCAATTCCTCGGGCGCAGACTGGCCGGCCGAATGCACACGCAGAAACGCAGCTGCAACCTGCTCGGGGCTATGGCGCTCCAGAATCTCTGCAACAAAGCCTTTCTCATCATCACTCACCGGATCGATCAGACGCTGATCTTCCATCAGGCGCGAACGGTCGCGTTGCTGAATCTGCTCGACCGAAGGCGGCAGCCCCCATTCGGCGTTGATGTTTGCACGCTCGAGAAGGCGTTCGGTCTTGCGGCGTTCGTTGTACGGCACAATCAGAGCGCAGACGCCCTTACGCCCCGCGCGTCCGGTCCGGCCACTTCGATGCAGCAGACTTTCCCGGTTCTTGGGAATCTCCGCATGGATGACCAGCTCCAAATTCGGCAAATCAAGCCCGCGCGCCGCAACATCTGTTGCAATACAGACCTGCGCCCGACCATCCCGCAGAGATTGCAGAGCATGGCTGCGTTCGTTCTGGCTCAACTCACCCGAAAGCGCGACCACCGAGAACCCGCGATTGGTGAAGCGGCTCAGCATGCGATTGACGGCAGCACGGGTCGCACAGAACACAAGAGCATTTGTCGGATTGTAGTAGCGCAACACATTGATGATGGCGTTCTCGCGATCGGCCGGTGCCACGTTCATGGCGTGATACTCAATATCGAGATGCTGCTCGCGTTCGGCCGTTGTCGTGATGCGAACCGCATCATTCTGGTAGCGGGTCGCGAGCGAGGCGATCGCGCGCGGCACCGTTGCCGAGAACATCAATGTCTGACGGGTGTCAGGCGCAGCAGCGAGAATGAACTCCAGGTCATCCCGGAAGCCCATATCCAGCATTTCATCGGCCTCATCGAGGACAGCAGCCTTGAGGTCACTCATATTCAGGGAGCCGCGCTCGATGTGATCGCGCAGGCGACCCGGCGTTCCGACAACGATATGGACGCCACGTTCCAGCGCACGTCGCTCGGTCCGCATATCCATGCCGCCAACACAGGACGCCACAGACGCACCGGTCTCGGCATATAGCCATTCCAGTTCGCGCTTCACCTGCAGGGCGAGTTCACGGGTCGGTGCAACTGCGAGCGCCAACGGGGTCGCCGCATAAGAAAACTTATCTGCCTCTCCCAGCAGCGTTGGCGCCAGCGCCAAGCCAAAAGCAACCGTTTTGCCGGAGCCGGTCTGGGCCGAGACAAGCAAGTCCTTGCCGGCCAGGCCATCGGCCAGCACAGCATCCTGAACCGGGGTGAGTTTGTCGTAGCCACGAGCGCTCAGCGCCTTGCCGAGCGCCGGGACGACGCCTTGAAATTCCGTCATGTTTCTCGTTCCGGCCCATACGAGCCTGCGACGAAAAACGCCGTGCAACCCAATATGCACAGCCGAGGCGCCGCTCGGCGGGGTTCTAGCACCACTTGGACACGTGCCGGAAGGGGTCAGGCGATCTAAATTCCCGCGTACCACTCATAGCCACGGTCCGGCCAGAATCCACCTTTGCCCATTCCGAGCTTGGCAAGGCTGTCGGTCACTTCAATCCGCATCAGATATTTGGCCTGCTTGTAGCCAAGCTGACGTTCCACGCGCAGGCGTAGTGGCGCCCCATGTGCAACATCGAGCGCATTGTCATTCATGGTATGGGCCAGAATGGTCTGCGGATGGAAGGCATCGAACAGATCGATACTTTCGTAATATCGCGCCGAACCATCGCTGGCCGGGTAATAATCATCGGCACAATGGAACACGACAAACCGCGCATTGTCAGCGATCCCGGCGCTCTGAAGCAGATGCGCCAAGGGAACACCGGTCCATTTGCCAATCGCGCTCCAGCCTTCCACGCAATCATGCCGCGTGATCTGTGTCCGCTGGGGCTGACGTTTCAAATCAGCAAGCGACAAGTTGAGTGGGTTAGCAACCAGTCCGTCGATCTTCAGACGCCAGTTGTTGAAATTGTTCTGCACAAGTGCGTTGTAAGCGGGGTTGTCCGGATCGGTCGTGCCATTGGCCTTGAAAGTCGGTGACATATCCTCCGGGCTGAACTCGCGCGCCAAAGGCTGACCCGAAAGCAGCAGACGCTGCGCCTTGAGAGTCACATACTCGGCTGATTCAAGGATGCGGATGGCGTTGGGTGCAATCAGCGTGCGATAGGCGGCGTAGGACACACCACCAACAGCGGCGACGGCACCCGTGGTCAACAGACCGCGACGGGTAATCAGTTTCTTGGTCATGACTTGTCCTCCGGTGGGACGGCATAGCGGCCCGTGATCATGGAGCGAATTTCATTGAACGGTCCGGCGAGCAACACCATCCCCAGATGGACAAAAATGAAGGTCACAATCAGGCTGGCTGAAATAAAGTGAAGTGTTCGTGCCGATTGTCGCCCGCCAAAAACATCAATCATCCAGGGCGCGGCCGCATTCATACCGGGTGACATGGTCAGGCCCGTCATCACCATCAGCAGCAATAAAACCGTGACGCCCAGATAAGCGACTTTCTGGAGCACGTTGTAGCGCTTGGCCTCATCGCCTTTCGGAAGTTTCAGACGGGCGTGATTCCAGATGTCCTGCAGAACATGCTTTGCTCGAATTTCCTTACGTGACGGCAGAAGGTCGCGCCGAAAATGCCCGTTGAACAACCCGGCCCCGACATAAAGAAGGCCATTGATGACGAACACCCAGGCAAAGAAGAAATGCCAGCGTCGTCCCGTCGCAAGATCGCGGAAACTCGGGATCGTGGCCCATGCGGGCATGGCAATCACACGTGCTTCACCATCATCTCCTGCAGAGACACCAAACACGCCGGTTGTTGTCATTGTGACCGGGCCAATACGGGTGTGCCCGATCAGGTCGTCACCGTCCTGCGTGGCAAAAAACTCGATAAACGCATGGTCATCATCAGCTCCGAACTGACCCCAATAAAGGGACGGATGGGCGTTCAGGATCTGCAGGCCACTCATCAGAAGCACCACCACGCAGATCGAATTGGTCCAATGGGTGATGCGGGTGATCAGTTTGTGCCGATAGATAACCTCACGGGCCTGTGGCCCCTGTGACACCGTCTCGGTCATAGTTTCGTTCTCCCCGGAACATCGGTCAGACGCACGCGCCCGATTCAGGAACACAAACACCACATTGCCGGAGAAATTCCGTTTCCGTGCAAAGTTTATTCGGAACGGCCTTTAGACAATGTCCCGCAGCAGAACGCCATCGGCAAAAAGCGAAGCGACATCGGCCTCTGAAAAGCCCAGCAATTCACCCAGCACCGTCGATGCCGAACTGCCATAGGGCGCAATCCAGTTCTGCGCGCCAACCGGCGCATCCGCAAAATTAAACGGCGGATTGGGCACCAAAAAACTTCCCGCCCCATCCGACACAGTCGCAAACGCCTCACGATGGGTCAGCTGGGCATCATCAAACAGTTCGTGTACTTCGCGATAGCGTGCACAGGGCACTTTGTTCTCCATTAAGACACGTTCACATTCCGCGGCCGCGCGGGCCGAGGTCCATGATTCGACCAGAGCCATCATCTCTGCGTAGTTGCGGCTCCGATCGGGATGGGTGCGGAACCGCGGATCGTCGATCCATTCAGGTGATCCCATCGCGCGGGCCATATTCTCAAAGGTGAGCTGCCCACCCGGCGCGACCATGACAAAGCCATCACTGGCCCGCACAGGTCGGTAATAGGCGCGGGGTGACTGATCGGGAAACTGTGCGGTTTGCACCTCATAGACCAGGAGCCAGATCATGCTTTCCATCAGAGACACATCGACAAACCGGCCAGCGCCAGAACGCTCGCGCGCAAAGAGCGCAGCATTGATCGCCCCAAAAGCCTGCACGGCGGCCATCACATCGGCGATGAACACACCAACAAAACCCGGCCGGGTCATCTCAGGCTGTTGTTCCAGATTTGTCATTTCATAACCGGAAGCCGCCTGCACCACAGGGGCATAGGCCGGATTCTGGGCAGAGGGTCCGGTCTGGCCAAACCCCGAAATCGAGCAATAGATCGTGTCGGGTTTCACTGCGCGTATCGCGTCGTAATCCAACCCCAGGCGCGTCATCACGCCGGGACGCGCATTCTCGACCACCACGTCACAATGTCGTGCCAAATCAAGGACGATCCGGTGTCCTTCGGGCGACTTCAAATCAATGGCAATGCTGTGCTTGCCGCAATTCAGATGACCATAGACCGCGCTCTCGCCGTCCCGGATCGGCGCAGCACGACGGTTTTGTTCGCCACCCGGTGCCTCAATCTTGATGACTTCAGCGCCCATATCAGCGAGTTGCCGGGTGCAGTATGGCCCCGCCATCATCGTCGTAAAATCGAGCACCCGGATGCCGTCGAGAAGTCCTTTCATGGTCACGATCGATCCCCTGTCTTTCTATTTAAGCAGGTCGCGGGCAATCAGCATCCGCTGGATCTGATTGGTGCCTTCGAAAATCTGGGTGACCTTTGCATCGCGCATCATGCGTTCGACCGGGAAGTCTTTCATGTAACCGTAACCACCAAGAATTTGCACCGCATCGGTCGTCACCTTCATGGCTGTATCGCTGGCGAGCGTTTTGACCATCGCCGACAAGGCACCATAGCCTTCCATCTCACCCGAATCGTAACGCTTGGTGACCTCGAACAGCAGTGAGCGCGCGGCTTCGATCTGCATCGCCATATCCGCCATCATGAACTGCAGGCCCTGGAACTCTGCGATCGGCTTGCCAAACTGTTCACGCTCTTTGGCGAACGAAACAGCCTGATCAAGCGCACCCTGCGCAATGCCCAGTGCCGAAGCCGACATGGCCGGTCGGTTGAACTCCATGCATTTCATGGCGATTGCAAAACCTTCACCATCTCCACCGATCATGGCGTCAGCAGGCACCCGCACATCCTCAAAAAAGAAGTCGCAATTCGGTGTGGCGCCGTTGTAGCCCATCTTCTTGTTCTTCGCGCCGCGCGTCACGCCGGGCAAGGACGTGTCGACGATAAACGCGGAGACACCTTTGGCGCGCGGGGCATCATTGCTGCGTGCAAACACCAGAACGTAGTCGGCAACCGGCCCACAGGTGACAAAAATCTTGTTCCCGGTGATGCGCCAGTCATCGCCATCACGCACCGCGCGGGTGCGTAACGCTGCGGCATCTGATCCGGCTTCAGGTTCCGAAAGAGCAAATGCGACAAGTGTCTTGCCTTCGGCCAGCATGGGGAAATACTTCTGCTTCTGCGCGTCTGTGCCGCCGAACAACAACGGCAAAGCCATGCCGTTCCCGTTCTCCCCAACCATCACCGACAAGGACAAGGAATAACGGGCCAGTTCTTCGCGCGCGATGCACAACATGGTGAGGGACCCCTCAGGCCCCCCATAGGCTTCCGGCACACTCCATTGCAGCAGGCCCATCTCGCCAAACTTTGGAATGACCTCGCTCGGAAACCGATCATTGTGATCAATCTCATCGGCGATCGGTGCAACTTCACGTTCGGCAAAGCGACGAATCTGATCCTGGAAGATGCGATCTTCCTCTGAGAAGTGAATTGGGGTGAAGCCCATATTTCGACGCCGAAATGGAGCCATCGCACAAAGGAAGCACTTCCCAAGGGCAACCGGTCCCATTCGTCCTTATGCAGTTAGCAATATATGCGCGACAGCAGGTACCCGATTGATCACACACAGGTCCGATGGAGCAACTAAAAACGAGACCATCGGAACGCAGAGATGCGCCAACCACGACAGTTGAGGCCGCTCAGTTCCACCACCGCGCGGCAATCCTGCTGGCACCCAGCGCAATCAAACCCAGCACCAAACCCCAAAAAGCCGACCCAATTCCAAACAGCGACAGGCCGGATGCCGTCGCGGTGAGCGTGAGCACTGCGGGGAAGCGTGTGTCTTCCGGCCCCAATGCGGCGCTGAGCGACCCGGTCAGGGGACCGATCAGGGCGAGACCCGCCACCGTGATGATGACCCCGGGCGGCAATGCTGCGAACCCCGCCACCACAGAAACACCAACCCCGGCCAGCACCAGATAGAATGCGCCATAGAACAACCCGGCAATCCAACGCCGGTCAGGATCGGGATGGGTATCAGGCCCTGTGCACAAGGACGCCGTGATCGCCGCCATGGTCGTGGTGTGTGCCCCGAGCGGAGCCGTAAGCACAGAGACAAGCCCCGTAACCCCAAGCGCTGGTCGTGTTGGTGGCTGATAGCCGGCCGCCCTGAGCACAGCAAAACCCGGCAAATTCTGGGAAGCCATGGACACCAGAAAGAGTGGCAGTCCCAGGCCCAGAAGTGCCGACATTTCAAAGCGCGGCAAAACCAGAACAAGTTCTGGCCAGGCCAATCCTGCCCCCACGGACGTCGTCTTCCCGAGCAAAATCGCCCAGCCGATTCCTGCCGCCAGGACAGCAATCACCGCCCAGGTCGCGCTGAACATTCGGACAATCAGAAAAACGGCCAGCAGCGGCAGAACCAGCAACGGGTCTGTTGTGGCCGCGTCAAAAACCGCCACCGAAAAACCAATCAGAATCCCTGCCAGCATGGCCGAAGCGATCGGGCCGGGTATACGGGCAATCAATGCGGCCAGCGGCTTGAGGGTTGCGCTGAGCAGGACCAGACCACCGGCGAACAAAAAAGCCCCGACGGCTGATTCCATATTATAGGTCGGAACACCGCCGATAGACGTCGCCGCAATCAGCGCCGCGCCCGAGGTCGACCACGCGGTCACCATTGGCATCCGATAGACAAACGCCATCGAGGCCGTCGAAACCGCCACCGCGAGACAAAGCGCACTTACCCATGACGCCGTCTGGGCCGGGCTCGCGCCCACGGCCTGCGCGGCTGCCAGTACAATGGGAATACTCCCGCCAAAGCCAACAAGGATCGCCACGAGAGCGGAACTGATGAGTGAACTGCGCATGGCTGATTTGCCCCGATCAATACCCGGAACAAAATTCATAGAACAAGACCGACCTGCTTGGCCAATCTGCGCGGACCGCCGTGACGAAGATTCAGACGAAGGAGACCGGTGCGTTGTAAAGTGCAAGAACGATACAGCCCTCGTCGCTCACAATGGCATGGTCGGTGCCCGGCGGACTGATAAGGATCGCGCCCGCCTCATACTCTCCGCGATCATCTCTCTGACTGCCAGACAATACGATAATGTGCTCATACCCGGTATGTGCATGGCGCGGCACTTTTGCACCTGGCTGAAACCGCAACATGCAGGCCGACGGGCCTTCGGCACCCATGGTTCCATAGATTTGATAAAGCTCAACCCCGTCGCGAAACGGCTGCCAGTCGAGGGAGTCGGCGCGATCTGCCATCGCCATGATATCGCGCATGACAATCGGTTCAGGGGCAGCAGTTTTACGATTCATAGTGTCTCCAAACTTTCGATGACGGATGCCGAGTTGGCTGTGCAGCCAACAATGCCACCTTGCGCGCGTACCATTTCCAGCGTGGCGGTCTTGAATTCCGGGAAGTAGCTTTCGGTACAATCCTCGACAAGAAGACACTCAAAGCCGCGGTCATTGGCTTCCCGCATGGTTGTTTGCACACAGACTTCGGTCGTGACCCCGGTCATCAAAAGATGCGTCACACCAAGCCCTGCGAGCGCCTCGGCAAAATCTGTCGCGTAGAAGGCGCCCTTCCCCGGCTTGTCGATCACGATCTCGTCCGGCAACGGGGCCAGATCCCCGATGATTTCCGAACCCGGTTCACCTGCGACAAGGACACGCCCCATGGGCCCATCGTCGCCGATACGGAGCGATGGTTTCCCACGGTCACGTTTTGCTGGCGGACAATCTGACAGGTCAGGTCGATGGCACTCACGCGTATGAATGACGGGCACACCCGCCGCGCGACACATGACGAGAAGCCGTTGCAAGCTCGGAACGATGGCCTGCAAACGCACAACATCATTGCCGAGCGAGGCACCAAATCCGCCCGGCTCCACAAAATCGCGCTGCATGTCGATAATCACCAGTGCCAGTCGGCCAGCGGGATACTCATATTCAAAAGGCTGCGCATCAATACTGGGCATTACATCCTCTGTGTCAGGCGCCTATCGCCAGATGTTAATCCCCACAATACCAGCAAGCGCCGTGCCACACAGACAGACGATACACGGCCCAAGATTCCGGGACATCCGCGCATACGGAAACATTGTCCAAGCTGCGTCCTGTACATAATTTCAGCACATACAGGCCTTTGATGACGTGTACCCAAAGGGCAATATGGCTTCAGATCGAAGCGACTTAAGGTTATGGAGCAAGACATTGGCGAGACGCCGCGCAACGACCCCGGCACGTGGTCAAACACGGTCGCACTTTCTCGAAGAACGCCTCGCCGAGGAAATCATCAACGGCAAGCTGCTCCCGGGAACCCGGCTCGAGGAACAAGCGATCGCCGACCGATTCAGAACGTCCCGGACACCGGTTCGCGAAGCCTTGCGGCGACTAGCCGCCACCGGCCTGATCGAAATTCGCCCACGCCGCGGTGTCGTTGTTTCAACAGTGACACGCGAACGGCTCGCGCAGATGTTCGAAGCAATGGCCGAACTGGAAGGCGCGTGCGCTCGACTTGCTGCGCAACGCATGACCGATGATCAACGCACGCATCTTTCGGTCCTCGAAGCGGACGGAATCGCGATCATGAAAACCGATAATCCGAAAGCTTACGAGGTCCACAACCGGGCCTTTCACGCGGCGATCTATCGCGGATGTGGCAATGAGGTGCTTGAGGAAAGTGCCCAATCCGTTCGGGCACGCCTCGCGCCCTTCCGGAGCGCCCAGTTCCATATTCCCGGACGTGTCGCGAAATCGGTGGCCGAACACTCTGATGTGGTCGCGGCAATCCTGAAAAAGGACGGAGACAGCGCCTACCAAACCATGCGCGCGCATATGCTGACGGTGAGCGACGCTTCAGCCGTGTTTGCTGCCAGAACGCCGGACTAAACCAGTAATTCAAAGTTAGTATATTGTTTTTATTAAGTATTTTAGTTTTTGTACACAAAATGACTGATTCTTGTTCCAACTGTCTATAAATTGGGCACCTTGTTGAAAGTCACTTTGGGGATTCGCCAGACTCCGGGCCCCGCAACCTCCCGATAATGGCCCGATGATTGCACTCCTCTTGGGTGCATCAAACAACAACCCAAATTTCAGGAAACCCAGAACGTGACCCCAAACATTCCGCTTGATCTCTGTGTTTCCCGTTTGCGCGATGATTATCTGAGCGGCAGCAGAACGCCCTGCGGTGTTGTCGCGGATATTCTTGAAGCTCAGAAAACGCATGATGAGAATCCGATCTGGATTCACCGGGTCGATGACTCCGATCTTATGGCACGCGCCCGATCGCTTGAGGCCATGTCGCAAGATGGGCTTCCTCTGTACGGCATCCCTTTCGCGGTGAAGGACAATATCGATGTAGCGGGCCTTCCTACGACAGCGGCCTGCCCGGAGTTCTCCTACATTGCAGGCGAAACCGCGCCTGCCGTTCAACTCCTGCTTGATGCCGGTGCCATTCTTATCGGCAAGACCAATCTGGACCAGTTCGCCACCGGTCTTGTCGGCGTGCGCTCACCCTGGGGCGCATGCCAGAACGCCTTCGACGCGAGTTATGTTTCGGGCGGATCAAGCTCCGGCTCTGCAGTCGCTGTATCCCTTGGTCTCGTCAGCTTTGCCCTTGGTACGGACACTGCTGGCTCGGGCCGCGTGCCCGCCGGCTTCAACAATCTGATCGGACTCAAACCCACACTTGGCCGGATCAGCACGCGCGGTGTCGTACCGGCCTGTCAGACGCTCGACTGTGTGTCTGTTTTTGCGCTTACCGCGTCCGACGCCAAAGCTGTGCTGGATGTAGCCGGCGAGTACGATGCCGCACACCCATGGTCGCGCGACATCGCAGATACGCCGGGCATACCGCAACATGGTTTCAACTTCGCAGTCCCGGCGCATCGCGATCTCGAATTCTTTGGAAACACCGAATACGCTGCGGAATTTGAGGCCGCATGTGCACGACTGGAATCCATGGGCGGTCAGCGACATGCATTTGACTACACACCATTCGCCGAAACAGCAGCGCTGCTTTATGGCGGCCCCTGGGTGGCCGAACGATTTCATGCCGCACAGCGTATTGCGGAGAAACAGCCGGAAGATTTGTTGCCGGTGATTCGAACAATCCTCGAAGGCGCGAAAAACTTCACGGCCGTCGACACCTTTGATGCCCAGTATCGTCTGGAAACACTTCGTCACAAATGCGCAGGTTTTTGGGACGACTTCGATTTTATGCTGCTGCCAACCGCGCCCACCCACCCAACGATTGCGGCCGTCGAGGCAGAGCCGATTAAACGCAATAGCGAACTCGGGACATACACAAACTTCGTGAACTTCCTCGACCTGAGCGCCGTCGCAGTGCCCGCAGCCATGACCGGCACACCGTGCCTCCCCTTCGGCGTTACCATGATCGGACCTGCAGGTGGTGATGCCGCCCTGCTGGAGCTGGCAGACCGGTTCCACAGGGAAACCGGCCTCCCCCTAGGCGCCACAACACATATGCT
>Ga0181606_10002239_pt1 | contig 16683 bp, 4 predicted proteins | sample 041ome_10_FD_132994 | JGI IMG/M metagenome (GOLD analysis project Ga0181606, IMG submission 132994) | Coastal salt marsh microbial communities from the Groves Creek Marsh, Skidaway Island, Georgia - 041412US metaG (megahit assembly) | ecosystem: Environmental > Aquatic > Marine > Intertidal zone... | reverse complement strand
GTGGCGAACTACTACTTTCACTTGAGTCCAGAAAATATAATGTCGATATGATGTCGCCAAACACAACTTGCTGGTAGAGCTGGAATACTGACGCGCGAATCTAATTGATTTTACGAGTGTAGAAAAGAGAAATAAAAAAATCGTTTGACCCACACAGAAGAAAAAGAGAGAAAAAAGAACAGAAAATACTAATACGGAGATGAGTAGTAATAGTACACAACTTTATGTTCAAGTTCTTTCTGTTTTACAAATACCCACCACTCGTGAAAATCCCGCAGACGAGTACACTGACGACGCTTCCGAAGGCGATTCCAGCGGAGAGCATGGTGCCGAGAAACGCGCCTTCTTCGCTTTTCGCGACATCTTCTTTTTCTTCGTCCTCGTTCGTCCTTTCTGTCGTCAAAGAGGAGGACACCAACGACGGTGGGTTTTCTATTTCAATGTCTTCGTTTTCGATTTCGTCTGAGCGCGGCGAATGGTGGTCAGAAGAGAGCGTTTGCGGTCCTAGCGCCATGCTGCATGCGGCGTTGAAACCGTTGGTGAATCCTAATAAGAATACAAAGAGGATTGGAAACGAGTCGAAGGAGAAGACTCGAGGGATGCGCCAGCCGGATCGATTCACGTTGCACGAAGCGAGCAAAGGAACGAATACTATTCGATACAGACTTCGACGGAACGCGACTTGGCCGGTGACGTTTTGTAGCCCTCGACTGTGAGCGTACGAGGAACCTTCAAAAACGCGTCCGGCGAGGTCGCCGAGATTGAAGAGGAGGAAGAGGAAGGAGGTCCAGTAGTCGCCGTCGGTGGATGCACCGTTACTATCATCGCTACCGCTGTTGTTATTCATTTCCGCGCGAGTGACTATGGACGAAGTGATTGCGGGAAACGCGGTGAGCGTGACTGTAAACGTGAGAAACACGGCGAACCGAAAGAGCCACGTCTCTTTTTTAATCGGCGGCTCATCGGCGGCGCCTTCGGTACCTTCCGACGCTTCTGTTGTTGCGTTCGAAGAAGACGACATCGTAGAAGCGCCCATGAGTCGCGCGTTTGACCTTTCGTCTTCGACGTTGAATTCCAAGTCGTTCTCAGACAATGCATTATTCGATTCCTTCTTCTTCTTCTTCTTCTTCTCCTCCTCCTTGTCCTCCTCGAGTATCGCGACTGGAGCGTATTGCTGCGTGCTAATGTTCCCACTATTAATACTATCGTCGCCCATATTTGACGTCATATTTTCCTTTTTCATCTCCAAGACTAACTCTCTCCCGCCTTTCGCGCACAGTAAACACGCCAATCCGCTCAAACCAAAATACAAAGCCGCGAAATTAAACCCGCTACACGTCAACGCCACGAAACTCGCGAGCACCCCGCTCAACGCTTGCCCACTCACCACCGACGTGGAAAACTTTCTCTCTCGCGTCGCGGCTAATGCAAACGATCCGGACTGCACCAAACCAGTGAAAATACCGAACAAAACTAAATTAAATGTCGCGAAAGAGACGACAAATGTACCTTTTATGTGTTCATCCAACGCCAGTAACGCCGTCGCGAAGAAACATACAGCGCACGCCAAGAGTGGATACGTCGTCAATCGGTCGTATAATTTACTCTCCTCATTCACATCTTCTTCTCTTCTTCTTCTTGGATCATCATCCTTTCTTCTGCCCGCATCAAACACCCGCATCCTATTCATCGCGATTAACGTCGCCAAGTTTGCCATCGTGTACGAAAAACTAAACGCATTTTCAAACGAATCTTTCGTAAACGTAAACCATCCTTCGCCATTTCTCGCAGCCGCGGCGGCATCCCCACCATCGTGTCTGAGTAAAGTCACGTCAAAATACTTCTTCGCGGTGATGAACACGTTGAACGGGAGTAAAGTCCCGACGCCGAGAAGGAAAAATCTCAACAGATTTTTATCCTTGAGAGAAGTCGTTACGCCGTTGTTGTTGAACGTCGTCATCGTGTTGTTTGCTCGTCGTCGTTCTCTCTCGTTATTCAAACATCAACAAGTGCAACAAACATCTCTTATTTTGTACGTATTTTGGAGTTCAATAATAATAATATTATTAATCGCCGAATATCAAAGGTAACGTTCTCTCTCTCTCTTTTCCTCGCGCTTTTGTTTCCAGAAAGTTATGAGTTGTGGTTCGTGTGAAATGGTGTAATTTGTTGTGTAAATTGTTTCATTACAAAGACAGAATGGTGTACTTGTTTCATTGAAGAAAAACGATGAGGACAAAACATGCGAACGAGGTTACGTGCAGTTTTAATCAGTAATAAAAGCTAGTAGTAAACTAATCATCATCTTCTTCTTTACAACACTACTCATCATAGTTCTTTTTCATAATCACAGATCGTATCTTTTGAAGTCTGCAAATGTTTCATCCTCTGGCGGCAAGGGCGCGTGACCATCGACGATTGTAAACGTATTGACTGTATTCAAAATTCTCCACAATGTAAAATCTGCTTTTTCTACAAATACGTATTCAGGGAACGCAGAGCTTCCTTTTTTCGTGATTTTGAACGGTTTCGCTAAATCTTGGCGAATGCATACAACACTTTTTCTCTTACTTGGAGCTTTTTTGCCTCTAACAGAGTATACTCCCAGAGCTACGTAACCTTCCGGTGGTACCGGCCAGAAGAAGCGTACATTCGATCCTTTTATTTTACCTGCGAGTTCAAATTTCACGGGATATGCAAAAATTGAATCTTCCCCGGTCACTGTTGTTTTGTTGACCACTGGCATAGGAATTGATGATGACGGGGCCGCATTGGTTCCTATTTGGAGTATTGATCCAAAAGTAATTTTCTTTCCTCCCGATACTGGATTAAATATCCCGAAAATTTTCGGTGCGTTTTCTTCTTCTGGCGCATTGGCGCTGAATCCTGCCGATCTTCTCTTTGAAGAGGAGTAAACGCACTTGTAACCGTCGCTAAATTTGAACGCTTTACCGAGCTTTCGATTATCAGTGGTATTAATTCTATCATCAAACGAGGTCGAGAGATTTAAGTGTTCAGAGTAGTCGCTCAACCCTGAGGAAGACGAGGTCGATGAATATGAAAACGACTGGTTATCGTCTTCTTCTTCACCAGCGAAATTGCCCCGCTTTCTTTCGAGACTCTTTCTGATCGACGATTTTGTGGACCTTCGAGGTTCAGAAGAACTTTTTTCGTTCTTACTCGAGAACAATCTCGACGATAAGAGAATCTTATCGCTCAGCGTATCTTGTAAAATAACGGGAACGCTGATTCGCTGGCATTGATCCAGGTAGCTGCTATTGGAATATATTAAGTCAACGTAGTCTCCTTCCCTACTCCTTTCCACGCATTTTACTGACTTCCAAAACAAATCCCACTCAATGCTTAAAGCTCTCTTGCTTAGGTGTTTTTTAACTGCAATCTTGAAGAGACGCCTACTAGTTGCGATGATAATGTTATCATGATCAATATTTATGACCCACGCGAAATCCTCATCATCAGAAATATGTCGAACGAAACGTCTTTGCTTTATTTTTCTCCACAACATTGACGCCGTTCCATCCTGCTCGTCATACGCTCTCAATACACCATCCATGGATGGGAGACGAGCGGGACGAATTCTCTTCACATGCTTCTTCTTTGTCTTTACTCCAAGAGCGGCAAGTGCGTTTGTGATAGATCCTTCTACTCCTAATGTGATGTGTCCAAGAAACCCAACGGCGCCTGCAATTGGCTTGGAAACCGTTCCTAACGTGGCTTTTTTCACACCTTTGAAGAAACCTGAAGCGCCATCGCGATAGCCATAGAGAACAGGCTTATAAAGAATTCCAGTAGCTCCTTTTACAACATTCAACGTAAAATAAGTGAGACCATCAATCGCACCAGTTGTAAAAGTTATGTAGTCAACCTCGGGTCTATCGTCTTGCATGTATATTTTCGAATGACTTGCTTTGGAGATTGATTTCCGAAGATTCATCCCGACGCCAATTGCTGTATGTCCACCTAAGATGTTGGATATTTTACCCAAGCCAAGTCCTACGGATGCTAATCCGCTAATACCTGATAAAACTCTGAATATTTGTCCCAAGAGTTGCTTCCCGTACGCTTTGCCCACGTCTAATTTGAATGTCGAGAGCTTCGTAAGTTGATGATGCAACGCAAAACCTTTTAATTTTACCGTAGACTCGGAAAGGTTAATAAAGCCAACTATGCCAGGGATGAGCTCCTGCGCGCGTCTCGGGCGAATTCGATCAAGACCAGCTGCGCGAAACGAAAAAGCGACTGTTATAGGGTCAATCGAGAAGTGCTGCACGTATATCGTTCGATCGATATTTCCAACGACAACTGAAACGTCGTCAATACCAACGCCTTCACCGCTTTTGCTCTTAGCAGATTTTGTCCCTGAAGAACTCCGTGGGACAAAATAGTCACAAAATAGTAAGACCGACCAAAGCGACGGTTCATTGATATTCACGTGGATCGGCGTGCGCGTGAAATTCAACTCTACGCGGTCATAGTGTATTATTTTATCGCGTAGATCTTCCCGAACTCGAATACGTGCTGAAAATAGATTATCCTGCGCAACATCATTGTCAATGCGACGCAGAAGAACCGGGTATATTGTTTTGTGCGTCATATCATCAATTTGTAAACTCTTTAATCGTACAGAAGTGGTTGTAATCACCGCTTCTGTGAAAGTTTCTTTCTGATCGTGCGATATGCTAAATCCATCGACGTGAGCTACCAGGATCTCGTTGATGCGTTTATCGAGTAAACTCAAAGTTATGTTTTTCAGAGAGAATGAATATCGAGAGCGTTTTGCGGTGATCGGGCAAAACATTCTTTCAGTTTCATTCTGTAAAGCTTCCTCCCGTGTTTGAGCAAAATTTTGGAGATCATCTTTAGATAGCGCTGACCCAAACCTAAGCTTCGATGGTTTTCTGTTCACATCATCTGCATGTGTGAAAGATACGGTAGCAAAAGTAAGCAAAGTGCTTTTAAAGTCATCTTGATTTGTGTTAGAGAGTCCATCTTTCAGTGCTTCAAAAGCCCAGTAACCTTCACCTCCAGAATCAAATATGGGCACTGCGAGACCGGGAAGCTCAGTCAAGCCTTTGCTATCAAATGCCCTGTATATGCGCGATGGTAATTTTTCAAAAAGCCTTTCTCTCTTCGTAGATGACTGAACATTTCCGACACGAATGAACTTTGCTTCTATAGCTCGATCAGGCTCCGAATCATTTAACCACGCAAAAGCTATGGAAGCATTTGGTTGGACCTCAGTCCAATCACTACCAGCACGAAGATTTTCATGAAACGAAGCTCTGTTAAAGTCAGTATCGTTTTCTACTCGTGCTAATCCGTCAGATAGTATTTCACGGAAAGCCAAAACGTACTCGTTATTTGTATTTTCAATAATGATTGGATTTCGTCTCACGGTGAAATTGATAGTAGAAGTGCACGTGAGAAGAGAATCGCGTTCAATATCAATGTTCAAGGACTTCACTCGCATATTCTGTCCCTCTTCTGAGCTAGTTGTATCGAGCAAGCGCACACTTAATGTATTTTTGTCATCTCTATCAATATTAAATTTTGAACTCCATGCCCCATTCTTGCGATGTAATTTTGCGAACAAGTTTTGCTCTGGGTCGGATAGGCGCCACGACCAAGGTACTCCCCACTTCGAGTGATCCGCAGGAATAGATTTCCACGCTGAAGCATCGGGAGAATCCGTGATATCCAAAATCTCTCCAGTTCTGTTCATCAAAGTAATAGCAGGTTCCACGATGACTGTCACAGCTTGACCAAAAATTTCCGTGTCAAAGAATCCCTCTTCTTTCGATACTTTACTGAGCAGACTTTGTCGTTCAAATCGAACAGATACTGGTAAACAGACTGACGTCACGTTTTGACCTGATATTTCCAATCCGTTCGCTTCAATTATAACTGGCCTGCTCAAATCAAACTCAGAAACAAGGACAGGCGGACTCATTTCAAGATTTTTTGTGAAAAAATTCGCGTCGTCGCTGTTTGATATCCCAAATTCAAGCATCAAAGTGCTACCTTCATCTATTTCTGTCGGCGATGCGTAAGAAATTCGCATTTCTGAGGTTGAATAATCGCGATCACCTGGGGTCCAATGTATATGTTCGAGCGAGGTGACCGGCGTCGTCTTGAGCGAATGCATGGTAGCAACTGGCATACGTCGCATAGAAGTAACATTGCCATCTCGATCAGATCTTCCATCGATACTTTTCTTTCTAGAGTCAAAGGTTCTCTTTCTGCTCGTATTGGTGCTGCTTGCGGGATCGCTCAGTCTCGAATTCAAATCGGCATCGGACCTGTCATCACCTTTTTGAGTAGACGTTCTGGTACCGTCACGGTCTTTGTATGTTGCACGATATGCTAACAAAGTTCCTGTTCTATTAACGATCATAACAGAAGCGCATATTGTGACTAAACGATTCGCACTTGAATCTTTCTCGCTAGAATCTCCAATGTATCGTCCAACTATAGTAGCAACTGCATTTAAGTAAGACTTTGAACCGTCTCTTCTTTCGAGTTCAAATGTTTCATTGACAGAATTCATGCCTCCATTTCTTGCTACTTTAGACGCAAATGCTGAAGGTGAAACAGGTGCAAATCGACCATTGTCAGAAATCTTCCATCCGCCACGTAATGAATGAATCGCGATCACGGTGTGGAATCCAGGATGAATGTTATAGATGGAAATGCTTTCATTTGATTCCAACGCTTTGACAAATGCGGCTTTATCCATTTTCATATTTGGCAGATCAAATTCAGAGGAATATAAGGAGATCTTGCAGCTACCTCCTAAAGTATTCCGAATTTTCAAAGGAGCTTTAATGATTAGTGTCCAATCGAAAGACGATCTATCTTCAGAATAATTTCCTTGTACACTAAGTCTGATTGTTTCAACGCAAAGAAACCACGAAGTCTGGCCAGACCCATCACATAGGAGTATTTCGTGTCCTTCCATTCCTGAACTCAAAGCTCTACATCCCAAAATTTCCTCGTATGAGAGAATTTTTGGGACAAATTTGTTTGTATCTTTAACCAAACTGCCCCAGGAGGAAGGGGACGAGAGGCTGTGAACCCTCATATGGATGCTTGAACGGGCGTCGGGTCCAATGGTGGAATACGGCAATGGTAGGAGCTCTCCTGGTTTGATAAGCCTCTTCATTATGAATAGATCGGAAGTGGGCTGATTATCGAACGCTAGAATGTGCTCCGATGCGTCGTGGGGATCCATCTCTTTTGGAGCTATGAGAACTTCAATCGGCAACTCTGTCGTGTTACGAAGCTGAACTCTCGGACTGAGAGAATACTCGAGCGAACCTGAAATATCAGCCGAAGTCGTCATTGTAAAACTCCTGTTCTCAAAAAACAGAACTTCCACGCTGCTAGAATCAGTTCGCGCACTATCACTTTTCATCAGTACATCTTTTCTAGGTCGCAACTTATGCCACGGCCCAGATTCAAACATTGAAATAGATGGCATATTTTTGCCTTTACGACTGAGGGAGGATTTTGTCTTGAGAAGGTTTCCTACTTGCCCTCTAACCTTTGCAAAAACAAGTCGAGCTGAGCATTTTACAATGCAAGGTTCTAAACCCTCACATAATAATGGAAACAAGTCGCCAGAGCTTGAAGAGTTGAGCAATGCTGCTGTTGATATTACAGACTCAGAAAGCGGCGAACCCGCGCCGCCGGAGCCTCGTAAATCAATGACGGTCACTCCGAGCAGGCAACTGTTGGGGTCTGCGTCAAGTGGAATACTTAACGAAAAGCATTCGTCCCACTTATACCATCTTTCTATTTCCCCATTACCTTTTGAAATTGAAATTGTCGATGTTAGTGGTCTGGTTCGGCATCTACTCGATTGCAACAATGATCTATCCTGATCCACTTTATCGTTATGAGAGTATATTCGAACAGAGCACTGCAACTCCGGGACTGATGAAGACAACTCAACAACCTCTGAAGCAAATTTACAAGAGTCGAGATGTAGTGTTAAGTGACACTTGCTCCGTTCTGGATAGTGTCTCCATGCGCGTTCGTTATTGTTTTCTATGCCCTTGTGAGGTGGATTGGGATATTCAAGTTTCTCGGAAGCGTCAGCAATCTTGAACGACTCGCCTGGATCGACCTTGTGAACCAAACGACTAGGGTATTCCGTTCGAACAAAGACTGGAAAGACCAAATTATTCGATATCAGAGAATTGACATCTTTATTAAAGTACTTGGAAGATAACGAAGGATCCACCATATTGACATCATACTGCAGGAAAGATGATAAATTTTCACCAAAAGAGCTGTGCACGTCACAGCAAATCGGCAACGGAATTGTGAGATTGTGCTCTTCAATCATCTTTCTCTTATTGTTCGAATATTCACCTTCAATTTTAAATCTTTGCAAAATAGGTTCCCACGAAGAAACGATCGGATTATAGAAATATACCGAGAGGTTTGATGAGAGCGCCCCATGTAACAAATTTTCCTCTCCATGCTCCGATACTTCTTCGCCATCTTCGTCACCTGTTATACCTAGTCTTATAGAATCGATGGCAACTGATGCAAACGGCCGTTTGGCTTCCCTGACGAATAATTCGAGGTGCACGTTCGGAATTAACACAGATATTGATGTATTCATATCTTCATTTTTTTCAACGCCGTCATCACTGCCGTCATAAATATTTCCATATGTGGATTGGGGTGAATTTAACAAGAGCGAATCGTCGTTCACATGTGACCTACCCACTCTTTTTGGGCTAATGTCCCAACTGGTCTGCGGCGATTCGTGTTGATGTTTATCAATCAGCGATGTCTCTACGTGAATAGGTAGGAGAGGATCGCGCAGTGCCGCAGGTCTCAAACTCTTACCCGTGTTCCCAACATTTTGCCACTGTCCTGCAAAGAATGTTTGAGACGAATTGTCTACTGTCCAGAGCTGCTCCGCATCTGTGCCACCACTGTATACACAATCTCTGAAAGTACTTTCTGTCAGAATCTCTTGTCGCACGCATCGATAATTTTCTGTATTGGGCATTTTATCTTTGGACGCTGTCACTACACATCCCATCGCGATGAATCCTTCCTTGGGGACGGGCCACCATGCGACACAATCGTTCGATTTAGACTCCCAAACTTTTATGAATCCAGTTGGTGCGGTGCATACGTTACTAGCAGCATTTATCGCAATGACGGATGTCGATGGAGAATGTTGATGCGCAAATATCAAAACGTCACCCAGACTAGCGTAACCACGTGGAGGGATAACGCGGAAAAATTTTAAGCCAGCTGCTCTCGATGCACAAATATATTCAAAAGCCCCGCAAGGGGCAACTGATGCTCCAAATGAAGCCGAGACAGCTTGGATGGAATTTGAAATTTTTGTTGCGTTTTCTAAAACATTCTGAAGAGTGACCGTGTTCAGGTGAATGTCCACTTCTGAAACATTTCCATCAAGCTGAATACTTCCATTCGAGGCCTCTTTGTATGTAAAATCTATGTTAGTCTTATGAAGCAGTCTATCGAAACACGCGCGATTATTTGCATCGCAGAAAAATGCTTCAAGATTCGTGATATATAAAGCAACCTCTGTGCGCCCCTTTTGGTCTAAAACTTTGAGCAAAGGTAAGCTGGCATATGAAAGATCTACACCCGTCTTCAACGAAATATATTCAGATGCAGCAATCTTTCCATCTGCGGCGTGCTGTCCAACATCGAAAATCAACAATTCAAGTGAACTTATCCGTACACGTGCGCGGAGAGATGATTGGTCAGCAGGGGTTGCATTGCTGGTTGTCCGTATCGAGGTGCCTTGAATGAGGTTCTTCATATTTGTCTTCACGATCCGAGCCGATTCATCCAGAACAATTTTCGAATTGGATCCGAACGAAACGTAGTCTCCAATGTTTATTTGCTCTAACCGCTCATTCACTGTCATATCTGGTAGCGGTATCTCAATCGTGCAATTCTTGAACGTGAGAATTTTGTTCCTTCCAAGAATAATTAACGGAATTTGATCACCGCGAGTACTTTGCCGATTTGGAAGTCTTATTGTATATCCATCTCCATCCAAGATGCACTGGTTTGAGAAACACAGGGGCCCATCGGCTAAGATTCTTCTTCCGCTGTTCAAATTCAAATCTTCTCTCAACTTTATAAGCCCGTTATCGCTACGATTTTTATCAAATTGAACGTCGGCGTTGAGACGCTTTTCTAAGGGAGACATTCGAATTATTTCTTTCGTCAACTCGTCAACAATTTCACTCTCTGAGAAAGAAAAGAACAAGGCAAGTTCGCTAAAGAATAATGGATCGACTTTTACACAGCAACGTGAGTGCAAGTTCATTTCAATATTTGTTTCATTACGAACGCTTTCAACGTCGAGGTGCAAAAAAGTCAGGTTCCGTTCATCCTGGTTTACATTGGATTCATCAAAATTGAAACCTTTTTGTATCATCTCAAAGTGACCTTTCCCGGTTCCAATCCGCTTATCTCGAATCTTTAAATCGCATAAAGATATATTCAAGCCATAATCAATATAATTTCTGTGCGAATAATAGTTCACGTAAAGATTTCCCATGTGTATCTCTGATAGCGGTTTCGAGCGATTGGAGCGTGGGGCATTCCACAGTCTCAGAACCGTATACGGTAACGTAACTATAATCCTTTGCCCTAAAGACTTTGTCAAAGGAGAAGTTTTTGGATTTTTCCATTCCAAATCTTCGCGATAGCTAAACAAAGTTTGGATTTCCCAGCTTTCTTCTCCAAAGTTCGTTCCAATTACATTACACAAGACACTGAATTCATAATTGTCAAGCTCTAAAGCAAAAACCCCTTCGGTCGAGATCTCGATTTCGCTGCCACATTTGCTATCGTGAGGATCCCACGTCGGGCCAGCGATTGTAATTGTGAGGGTTTCCATCGGTCGAATATGACGAAGAAACGACTGGTTACTGAGCACTATGTTTTCACCAAACACCAGAGATCCCTTGTTGTGTACATCAGACATTGCCATGGAAAAGTCATGAATGTCAATCGTCATCTTATCCATCAAAATTGCCTCCGCATCTAAATGGGAGGTTCCATGTTCCCATTTGAATTGATTATAAACATGTACTCGTTTGGAGTCTACTAAAATACATTCGGACGTTGCCGATGTGCTCCGGGGTAAAATCGTAGAAGAATTAGTTATGGAAACATCGTATGCAAAAGTGCCGACCCTCAACCACTGATCGCGTTCTATTCTCGCGGCTTCTTGCAAAGCTGAAGGCAAACTTTCAATGGGGATATAATCTGGTAAGAAGCCAGAGAAGAATCCTAGAACGTGATAATAAAAGAATCGCATCAAAAATGTTACCTCAGCATTATCCATATTGAGTATAAGTATTTGATCGTAACCTGGATATACGCTTTCCTGTCGATAATCAAAATTCTTGTACGCAAGCCTCGCGAACGAGGCACCATCTCGCTTTCGGGAGTTCACGAAGTGTCGATATCTGTGGCTCGGATCGATTGTTAAATCTTCCATCATCAAGTCTGGTAATGCGCACTCAACGTTCAAACCGGTATTGAGATTCATAATTTCAATTTGCGTTCCAACTCCTGAAATTATATTGAACGCTTCCTTCTTTCCGTCACTCTTGCACCAATCCTCTTCTTCAAGCACGGCATTTAGTTCAAGACTGTTCGTACATATAGTCAACTTAAAATTTGTCACAGAGGAGTTGACGTCAAGCGATTGCCAATTATCCAATCGACCAACAGCTTCGTCAGCCTGTATGTTTCGGTCGAGTAGGACATATATTTCGTCTAGCGCACGCCAAAATGAGCCCAACGTCGGACGTGACAAATTTGCTATCATCGAAGGACCTGATAGTACCATTTCGGTATAGATATCGCTCCAATAAGGCGAACGTGGTGATCGAGTGTACAACGAAATTGCAATTTCTGAAATTCTCGCATGTACGAACGTGTCTTCTTCATCATCCTTCTCTTCCGTTAGATTTTCGTTTTTGAACGATAGGAAACTACCGCCTCGGAGCAAATCCTTAATTTCTAAGCATCTTTCGCATTTTATCTCTGTACCTGAGTCTACATTCGAATTGGTTTGATGTATCTGTCCCCCGTCAATTACTATCTCTAAAATCTCTACTTCACTGTGTATAGCAGCAGATGTTGTAGGCCGATCTACGCCTCCTCTCTCTATGCCGTCAGTGCCATCATCATCTCTTTCCTTTTTATACTTTGTCAATCCCATTGGCTGCCCTAGTAATTTTATGCCTAAGCTTTGTTGAATATAAACATGATGTTCTGATTGAACTACTCGTGTATTGGAATCGTATTCATACTCGACATTTTTTGATTCTTCTATTCTCAAATCCTTTTCACCACTGTTGCTGTAGGGTAAAAACTCATCCGCAATTGCGAGTATCGTCATTAAACGACACGGTGACATACTCACACATAAATCTTTCCTTGCATCAACGGAAAGTATTTTTGGCGAAGATGCAATCTTCATTCCTGGACTTTGAGTCCCCGTGTAGGAAATAATTAAGTCCTCAACCTCGTTCAAGATATGAAAAACTGTGTTTTTATCGGCGTTTTCGTCTAAAATTTTTGCTGATAATCCAGATATGCCGATTTCGATCGAATGTAAGACATTCAAATCTTTTACTTTCGACCTATGAACGGAGATAGTACCTAAATCAATGATTAAAGTGTTTTCTTTTCGTGCATCAATGCGTATAATCGGAGCATCGACAACTACGCTAATAGTTTCAAACATTTCCAAACCAGATGATTTTTCAGTTTCGTTCGCACTTCTCTCGCCAAAATTTTTGGCCTTTGTCTCATTATTTGATGTTGTTCTTGAACAGTAGTCCTCGCGAACGTCTTCTGGAACATCCATAAAACATGTTATGCGCGTGATCGTGTCCTTATCTATCCTGATGATAAACTTCGAGACATTTCCTGTGAGTGAGTACCGAGAATCTTTGCGCGCAAACTTAATATCGGCACATGCCGCCCTTCGTTTTGGCATCAATCTGGATATTATCGGACGTTCCGAAATATCGTAACATTCGATATCGCTAACGTTTAAAAACGATTGCATGTCATCGACGTGCTTTACGAGTCTGAATTCAAAGTTGGAAACTTTGACCGATATTGAATTTTCTAAAATAGTTTTTGTTGGCAAGGGGTTGCTCGCTTCCGCCCCAAGAAATAACGATATGGAAACGCTTTGAAATGATATAAATACCGAGAATTCAGGACCTTTCCAACATTGTGAAGGATGAGGATGAGTGATATCTTTGCAAACCTTCAGAACATCATCCAATTGGCATAAATCATCGCTCGAAAGAGTTGAGACCTCCTCATTACTCGCCATTTCCTCCTTTTCTATTTCTTTCTCTTCTTCTTTTCTATTCCATTTTATTGTGTTCAACGCAACTTTTCTTGAGATTGCTACGACTGAGTTCGCACAATTCTTACATTTATTTCCGTCTTCTTGTAAACTATGAACTTGAGCAATACAACGCCAAGTTAACGCAACCTCAAAGCTCAGCGATTTTTCAATCTTGAATAGTTCATCGAGGACATCTTCTTCGTCTGCTCCATTTACCCGAGAACTCAGCTCCATGTAGCGCTGTCTTTTCCGATGCGCTTCGCTCACCTCTTTCGCACTAATCTTCATCAATCGGGGTGTTTTCGGTATTTTCGTTGCTTTACACTGTGCTAATCTTAGACGAGCGTAGTTCCACCAAAGTCGAGGATTCTCTCTCACACGTTCCGTTGGCCGGCGTATTTCTTTTTCGCGACCAAGAGCCGCCAGAACTCTGTTAAAGTTGTCGTATTGATGCTTACGTAGACCCACGCGGATACCGGCGTTGTCGTGCACGTTAACCTTCAGAGTAACTCGGGGAGTACCACCGTTATCAAGTGCATCCGCGTTTACTTTTTGCACGTATATCAAATCTAAAGATAACGGTTCTAAAACATTTGCTTCATTCATGTCATCGCTTGTGCCTAATTCATCAAAATACACCGAAAGATTCGTGATAGTCGTCTTCTTGCAGATTTCATGCGAGGCTCTATTATATTTCCTCTTGTGATCTCCAATGCTACTAACGGACTCGCACAGCAACGCATCCAACTTAATTCCGCACACAATTCCTACACCCATTTTGTCCTTATTAATCACAGTTACACTGTCTTCGAATCGAATGTGAAGATTGGAAATGCTCACAGAAACATTTGCGAGTAGAGTTTTCAAAAATCGCGCAACATAAGTGTCGTCATCCTTCGCGAACGTCTTCTTCCCATCTTTAACAAACAAACTCTCCATAATCTCTGTAAAATCAATGTTTTCTAAGTTTTTGCAAAGCCAAATCATCTCGGCCTGGTCGAGTCTTGCTCCAAAGTCGTCGTCGTCGTCTTCGTCTTTGGAACTTTCTATCTGTTCTCCTCCTCCTCCTTCCCCTCTTTTCTCCTCGCTCTTTTTCTGTCTCTCGTTTTGCCGGCGCGTCTCCTCCTCTCTCGAGAGCTTCTTTAAAACAACATTCACACCTTTCAAGGAAACATCGATTGTTGGTTGCATTCCGACAATCGATGTCGCAGACATTCGAACGCAAACTTCGCCCACTCTCGCTTCATCGACGCCGATATGTGTCGGTAAAAACTGTCCCAAATATCCATCGACGATGTCTTCCTCGTGTTGCAACTTTACGTTTCGTAGCGTAATTTTCGGACCGCCGCCGAAAAGTACAGACGCCGATACGTTGCTCGTGTTGTTCCCGTCCTCCTCGACGACCTCGTCGAAGCTCAGGAACGAACCCGCCGCGCGCAGCAACGCCTGATGCAATTGCTTCTCAAACATTTTTGTATGTAGCAAATTTCAAGATGGCGGCACAAAAAACCCCTAAAAACGAAAGAAAGAGAAGAGAAGAGAGCATCCTCGACGATGAGCAGCTTCAACAAAAAGAAAGGAGGAAAAAGCACCGTCGAGGTGAGCGGAGAGGAGTACGAATTGTTGCAAGAACTGATGCGCTTGAAAGAGAGAGCGAGAGTTTCATTACCGACTTCTAATTCTTCCTCAAATGATGTCGGCGGTGTTCTCCCGGATAGGACGACGACGAATACCACTTCTTCTTCATCTGCGAAGGGTAAAGATGAAAAGAAAGCATCGCGAAACGCGCCGTCCTCCTTGGTGGACACGCTAAAATCCGTCGGCGACGGCATCATGGACATAAAAGACACCGAGGAAAACATATTCACGACGCTGGCAAACTCCAGTCGAATCGATATTTTTTACCGAGCGAGTGGTTTTCTCACTCTGTGTTTTTCTCAATTTCGAAGCGGATTCGAGCGGTTACTGTTCACAAACGCTGTTAACCTGTGGATGTTGACGGTTTTGTGCATATTTCCTTTTTTGTTTTACGTGAGTTTACCGTATGGAAAGTTGAGCACGAGTTTGAGTAAAGCGATGATGTTGCCGGGAAACCAGTCGTTGTTCCTTCAAGAGATTGTGAGTCCAATTATGCTCGTATATTCGTTCTTTTACGGCGGGGATTGGTTTGATTTCGGGAAGAAGAAACCTGGTTTCTTGAAGCGAATGTGGCGGAAGTATCTTCCGTGGCCGTTTAACAGGAGCCCAAAACCCAACATGCGAATGTCCACGAAATTCGCCGTCGGTTTGTTCGTCGCGCACTATTTTAATCGAGCGGTGATCTATCCGGCGTCGCGAAATATCTCGCCGACGACGTATTCAGTGGTCATTTGCGCCGTCTTATTCAACTTAGTCAACGCGACGCTCGTTGGTTGTGAGCTAGCCCGGAATGGGGCGAGAAATTTAGAAACATTGGATGGTCAGTTGTGGATGATAGTGGCGTTTATCGGTTGGTTCATCAACGTAGACTCAGATAACAGATTGTCCAAGTTACGAGAGTTGCACAAAGGATACGTCATTCCGAACGAAGGGTTGTTCAAATATTCCACGTGTCCAAACTATTTAGGCGAAATGATCCAATGGTTCGCGTTTAGCTTTGCGACAAGATCGCGAGCGCTTTTCGCGTTTGCGTTGTGGACGGTGGCGAACCTGGCGCCTCGTTCAAAAGCTTATTGGAAATGGTACATTGAAAAGTTCGGCGATAAGTTCCCGAAAAAGAGGAAAAAGTTAGTCCCGTTCGTTTGGTGATGACGCGACTGAAATATTGCCACGACCAATTTCGGTTATTTTCACTACATAGTATGCATACCGTTGATGTTGTTCATGTAATTATTCTAAAAATCAATTCTTAATTAAAAAAGAACGAGAGAAGGCGAAGAAAACAGAAAAAGGAGGCGACGACGAGCCCGAGGAGGACGAAGATCGCCACGCAGAACCAGGCGGAGGATGTTGCAGTTGCACGATGTTGCAGTTGAACGGCTGAACGACGTTCTCGAGACAACTCGTGTTTTGTTGTTGTTGTTGTTGTTGTTGTTGTTGTTGTTGTTGTGTGTTGTTGTTCTGTTTTTGAGGCGGAAATTCGCACATAAATTTAAAAATTTTTTCGTTTTTTCGTCTCAAAATTCGTGACTTTTTTTTTCTCGAAAGTGTGACTTCTGATGCCTTGTGGTGACTTGTTTTGACGCGAATTTGGAGAAAAGGAGCGCGCCTCTTTTCGTGTTCGAGGG
>Ga0181606_10002237_pt1 | contig 16685 bp, 12 predicted proteins | sample 041ome_10_FD_132994 | JGI IMG/M metagenome (GOLD analysis project Ga0181606, IMG submission 132994) | Coastal salt marsh microbial communities from the Groves Creek Marsh, Skidaway Island, Georgia - 041412US metaG (megahit assembly) | ecosystem: Environmental > Aquatic > Marine > Intertidal... | reverse complement strand
TTATAGTCTGCGATCTATAGCGCGCTGTCGCAACGGCCACAGACGCCATCATGCGCATGGGTTCCGACATCAGGCAGAATTTTCCAACAGCGTCCACATTTGTCCCCTGTTGCCTTGTCAAAGACAACGGCGATGCCTTCGATTTCGGACAATTTAAACGCATCTGCTGGGGCGGCCTCGGTGGTCAATGTAATCGCCGAGGTGATGCACACATCTTCAAATGGAACCGACGTCAAGGCCGCTGCTAAATTAGCATCTGCAACGTAAACGGTTGGTGCTGCCTCAAGGCTGGCGCCGATGACTTTGTCCGTACGTTGGATTTCCAAGGCCGATGTCACAACGCGCCGCGCGCGACGGATGCCCGCCCATTTGGTCGCCAACGCGTCATTGCGCCATGTGGCTGGCGTTTCAGGAATGTCGATGAGGTGCACCGAGCTGTCATCGCCGGGGAACCGTTCCAACCAGACCTCTTCCATCGTAAAGACCAGGACAGGCGCCAACCATGTGGTCAGGCGATGGAACAAGATGTCCAAAACCGTGCGTGCCGCACGGCGTTCTGGCGTGTCGCCATCGCAATACAAAACGTCCTTGCGGATGTCGAAATAGAACGACGACAAATCAACAGTTGCAAAGGTAAAGATTGATTGGAATACGCCTTGGAAATCATAGGCATCATAGCCTGTGCGGACTTTTTCATCCAATTCCGCCAAACGATGCAGAACCCATTGTTCCAACTCTGGCATATCCGCCACATCGGTTTTATCGGCGGGCGCATAATCGGCCAATGACCCCAGCATAAAGCGCATGGTATTGCGCAAACGGCGATAGCTGTCAGCGACACCTTTGAGGATTTCTGGACCGATGCGCAGATCGGCGGAATAATCCGATTGCGCCACCCATAGGCGCAGAATGTCCGCGCCATATTGTTTGACAACCTGTTCTGGGGCGATGGTGTTGCCCAAGGATTTTGACATTTTCATGCCTTTTTCATCCAAGGTGAACCCATGGGTCAGAACGCCATGATAGGGGGCGCGGCCCCGTGTGCCGCAGGCTTGCAACATGGATGAATGGAACCATCCGCGGTGTTGGTCGGTGCCTTCAAGGTATAGATCGGCCAAGCCGTCGTCAGACCCGTCTTCGCGGTCACGCAGAACAAAGGCATGTGTTGATCCTGAATCGAACCAGACGTCCAAGATATCAAATACTTGGGTGTACTCATCCGGGTTGACGATACCCGACAGGAACCGTTCTTTTGCGCCATCTTTGTACCATGCATCCGCGCCTTCGGTTTCAAAAGCCTCGGAAATGCGTGCATTGACTGCGTCATTGCGCAAGAGGAAGTCATCATCCGTTGGCAAGCATCCGTTTTTGGTAAAACAGGTCAGCGGAACGCCCCACGCACGTTGGCGCGATAGAACCCAATCAGGGCGTGCTTCGATCATGGAATACAGGCGGTTGCGGCCGGTTTGCGGCGTCCATTTGACCAATTTATCAATAGACGTCAGTGAACGTTCACGGATGGTGGTGCCATATGTGTCCTGACCATCGCCAACGGCACGGTCAATCGCGGCAAACCATTGTGGTGTGTTGCGGAAAATGACCGGCGCTTTCGACCGCCATGAATGCGGATAGCTGTGTGTCACACGACCGCGGGCAATGATGCCGCCTGCTTCGACCAATTTGTCGATGACGGCGGTGTTTGCTTTGCCCTCTTTTCCTTTGTGGTCAAAGACTTGTAGGCCAGCAAAGAATGGTACATGCGGCAGGAATTCGGACATTTCCCCCACGTTGTGGGTCATGCGATCCATCCAGTTGCGTTTTACGAAACATTCATAGTCGTCGGCACCATGGCTGGGTGCGGTATGAACAAAGCCCGTGCCCGCATCATCAGTCACGTGATCGCCATCAATCATTGGCACGTCATATGACCAGAAATCATCCATTTCGGCAAACGGGTGCGCGCAAACGGCATCCGCCAATTGATCGTTGGTGACATCTGCCACACGGGTGAACGTGGTCACGCGTGATTTATCTAACGCATCGGCCGCCAATTTATCGGCAAAGATGTACAGATCACCAACATTGGTCCAGCTTTCATCTTGTGTTTCATCCACGCGGTACAGGCCATAGGCGATCTTGGGGTTATAGGCGACGGCCTTATTCGATGGGATCGTCCATGGCGTCGTGGTCCAGATCACAACACGCGCATTTGCAATCGCATCCGGCGCAGAGCGGAATTTGAACGGCACCCAGATCGTATGTGATTTGTGATCATGGTATTCAATTTCGGCCTCGGCCAGCGCGGTTTTTTCAACCGGCGACCACATCACGGGTTTTGATCCTTGGTACAGCGTGCCTGTCATCAAGAATTTCATGAATTCTTCGGCGATCACGCGTTCGGCGTGGAAATTCATGGTCAGGTACGGGTTTTCCCATTTGCCTGTCACGCCCAAGCGTTTGAATTCTTCGCGTTGAACATCAACCCAGCCTTCGGCGAATTTGCGGCATTCGGCACGGAAATCGACAACGTCAACTTCGTCTTTGTTTTTGCCTTTGGCGCGGTATTGTTCTTCGATTTTCCATTCGATCGGCAAACCGTGGCAATCCCAACCTGGGATATACCGCGCATCACGGCCTAGCATCTGTTGGCTGCGCACGATGAAGTCTTTCAGGATCTTGTTCAATGCGTGACCGATATGCAAATGCCCGTTCGCATAGGGGGGGCCATCATGCAGCACAAATGGCGCACGCCCCGTTTTTTCGCGCAAGCGGTCATAGATGCCCATTTTTTCCCATCGTGCCAGCCAATCAGGTTCACGTTGTGGCAAACCTGCGCGCATTGGAAATTCGGTTTTAGGCAGGTTTAAGGTATCTTTGTAATCAGGTGTATCCGAGCCCATTTTCTTGGTCCTTGATCTTCTCGGTTTCATTTATAAGGGTGGGTCGGCGCGACACATCAAACGCCTTTTCCCGGCATCTCAGATCAGAGTGCCGGGTATATAATTCGAATAATAATGATCGAACGGTAGGTCATGTGTCTGCTTATATAGCAGGGGTCTTACAGCGTCCAGCCCCTTTGGAGGGGGCTTGAATATTACAGAGCATCGACGAATTAATGCAATTTCATGCGATCCTGGGAACATGAAAGTTCCCTTAGGATTTGTTTGGCAATTAAGTTCGTAACCTGCTTCAGGTGTTGATGTGCGATTGAGTCAACGTCTTTATGTGATTGAAGTGCACGAAACGATTTGCAGAAAAATTCAACTTGGCGCGTTAGGTACGGGTCTTGATTGCCGGACCGCAAAATCCCAAGCATGGCCTCATAGCTTTAAGAATATGACAGCCGAGCATGTTTGTTTTTATCGCTATGCTGAGACCTAATTTCGTTTTGGTTCATTGTTAAGCCTCCGGTCTAAAGGTGTAGCGTGTGAAATAACTTGGTTTATTGCATTGGGGCTTAGTTTGCTTTTTCTTGCTCTTTTGCCCCAATTCCCAATTCTTCAAGGATTTGACGTGCAAGCAACGCATTGATTTTCTCAACGTGTATTTTTGCCAGCTCATCTTCGCCGGTCATTTTAGCAGCTTTTGGAAAGCACTTGATAAAGAAATCTAATTTGCGCCGCGTGCTGATATCCATATCCTTCGGAAGACTAAAGCCCAAGTTATTCTTGGCATAAGTCTCGCTATCGAGGGCGTTTATATTATCATCCTTGCGCGGTGCTATTGACGCTTCGTCACGAATGACTGGAGATTTTGGCCACGACTGGGTAGCTTGGTATATCGTCCAGTTTTTTAATTTGTCTGTGTTCATGGGGTAACCTTTTCCTAGCTATGTAGCTAATTTACTGTAAAACAAGACCTTTGTTATATTACTAAAATGGATTAATTATTACAAAAGTTAATAAATTTTCCCCTAAATGATCAATAATTCCCCAATGAGATAACTGAAAACGATCACTGAGATATGCCGTTATTATCCAAGTAATCTTGTACAACTTGGCGTGCAGATTGATGATTTAGGCTGCGCGCTGTTTCGATTGCACGGTAAATGTCGTGTAAATTAATATTAGAAATCATGTGCTTAACTGGTCCTACAGATGCCGGCCGCATGGACAGCGTCGTGATTCCAAGCGCAGCAAGGCAGATTGCCTCGATCGGACGTCCCGCATCTTCGCCACAAAAAGACAGCGGCGTATTCGATTCTTTACACCGTTGAACGATATGCTCAAGAAAAGATAAAAAAGATAAATTTAAGGTATCATACCTTTTGCGGACCAATTCATTTTCACGATCTGCCGCGAAAAAGAACTGTTTCAGGTCGTTGCCACCGATTGAAATGAAATCAACAGATTCGAAAAACGATTTAGGGGCAAACGCCAAGGATGGTGTTTCCAACATCGCTCCAACGTCAAGTTGCGTTGGAATTGGATGACCTAAACGGCGTTCACGTTCTAGAACAACATCCATCTCGGCGCGGGCCTTGTCGAATTCTTCAATTTGGGCCACGAACGGAAACATGATCGAGAGCGGGCGACCATTTGCGGCGCGCACCAGCGCTTGGAGCTGCATGCGCAGCACACCAGGTTTGTCTAATCCAACACGGATCGCACGCCAGCCCAATGCTGGGTTCGGTTCCTCGACCCGCGCCATATAAGGCAGAACCTTATCCGAACCGATGTCGAGCGTGCGAAACACCACCTGTTTCCCTTTGGCTGCATCCAATATACGCGAATACAGTGCACTCAGCTCAGAGCGCTTTGGCATTTGCGTGCGAATAAGAAACTGTAGCTCGGTTCTGAAAAGGCCAACGCCTTCGGCGCCAGAATTTTCTAAGCTGGGCAAATCAGCCATCAACCCTGCGTTCATATTTAGCACAACATTTTGGCCGTCCAGGCTAGTTGCTGGCTTGTCGCGCAGCATTTGATATTTTTGCTGGGCTTGTGTGGCCATTGCAATTTTATCTTGGAATGCTTTTGCAACCAATTCGTCAGGGCGTAAATGCACAACCGCTTGATCACCATCAATCAAGATTTGATCGCCATTCAACGCTTCGGTTGTGATGCTTTTTGCATGAATTACCAAAGGGATTGCCAAAGCTCGTGCAACGATAGTTGCATGGCTGCCAACAGATCCCTCTTCAAGAACAATACCACGCAGGGACCGGCCATAGTCCAATAATTCCGCAGGGCCGATGTTGCGCGCGATTAAAATCGGGTTGTCGGGCATTGCGGCGCCCGTGTCACGGCCTTGCCCTGTCAAGATACGCAGCAACCGATTTGACAGATCATCAAGGTCGTGAAGGCGATCGCGCATATAAAGATCGGTGACTTTGGACAGGCGGGCACGTGCCGAAGATTGTTCTTTTTCGACGGCTGCTTCAACAGATAGACCTGTTTCAATATCCGTCTCGATCCGACGCATCCACCCACGTGAATTTGCAAACATGCGATAAGCTTCTAGCACCTCGATTTGTTCTTTGTTGCCGTTTGCCACGTCTTTCAACATGTCATCGACGTATGATCGCAGGGTGGTTACCGCTTCTTCTAGGCGTTGTTTTTCACTTTCGGGGTCCTCGGACACAAGGTTGGTGACCACGACACGCGGTTCATGCAACCAAACTTGGCCCTGTGCTGCGCCTTCTTGTGCGGTGGTGCCACGAAACAGTGCCGGTCTTTGATGTAGCGCTTTCAGCCCGCTTTCTTCACTGACAAAAACACCCAGCTCGGCCATTTCAGCCAAAACCATCGCGACGACTTCTAGCGCATAGATTTCATCAGCTGAAAATTCTCGGGCCTCTTTTGACTGTACGACCAAAACACCCAAGGTATCCCCAAGACGTTGAATTGGGATCCCGCAAAAGGACGAATAGATTTCTTCGCCTGTTTCTGGCATGTAACGAAAGCCCTTTTCAGAGGGCGCGTCAGCCGTGTTGACAAGTTTACTGGTCCGCGCGACTTGGCCCACCAACCCTTCGCCCAGACGCATTCGCGTTTTATGCACAGATTCGCGATTAAGTCCTTCGGTGGCGCACAGTTCTAGCGTCTCTTCATCACGAAAAAGATAGATGGAACAGACCTCGGTACCCATTGAGTCCGCGATCAAATGGGTGATTTTATCTAGACGTTCTTGCCCCTTAGCCTCTTCGGCCATGGTGTCACGCAAACGTCCTAATAATTTGCGACTGTCGCTATCGGACCTATGTGGCATGGGCGATGTGCCCCCTTAGGATGCTTTCTCTAATTCAAAAGCATCATGCAACGCCTGAACTGCAAGTTCCATGTATTTTCGATCAATCAACACAGAAATCTTGATTTCTGATGTCGCAATGACCTTAATGTTTATTCCTTCATCAGAAAGAGTCTTAAACATCTTGGCTGCAACGCCAGATTGGGACCGCATGCCAATGCCCACGGCCGAGATTTTGGCCACATTGGTGTCGGCGATCAATTCGTCATATTTCAATGCGCCGCTGTCTTTTGTTGCGTTCAACGCTTTTTGCGCACGCAGCACTTGGTCAGTTGGGCATGAAAAGGTCATATCGGTCAGACCATCTTCACCAATGTTTTGGATAATCATATCCACGTTGATGCCAGCATCGGACAGCGGGCCGAAAATTGCTGCGGCAATACCCGGGCGGTCTTCGACCGACACGAGGGTCATTTTTGCTTCATCACGGGAATAGGCAATGCCCGAAACAACGTTGGATTCCATGATTTCCTCCTCGGCGCAGACCAATGTGCCTGCGGTGTCTGATGGTTCTTCAAAGCTTGAAAGAACACGCAATTTTACCTTGTAGCGCATCGCCAATTCAACAGAACGGGTTTGCAGCACTTTTGCCCCAAGCGAGGCCAATTCTAGCATTTCCTCAAAGCTGATCTTATCCAGCTTGCGGGCTTTTTCCGAAATGCGCGGATCGGTCGTGTAAACGCCATCGACGTCCGTATAAATATCACAACGTTCCGCATCGAATGCGGCGGCAAAGGCAACGGCGGTGGTATCTGATCCACCACGACCCAAGGTCGTGATCCGGCCTTCTTTTGAAATGCCCTGGAACCCTGCGACGACGGCGACTTTCATGCCTTCGGCAAATTTTGCGTTGATGTTGTCATTGGGGATCTCTTCGATCCGCGCGGCCGCATGGGCGGACGAGGTGATCAAAGGCACTTGCCATCCTTGCCAACTGCGGGCGGGGATATCCATTTCTTGCAAGGTCAACGCCATTAGGCCCGCGGTGACGTTTTCGCCCGATGACACAACCGCATCATATTCGCGCGCATCATACAGCGGCGATGTTTCATTGACCCATCCGACCAATTCGTTCGTCTTGCCAGACATGGCCGAGACGATGACAATAACGTCATATCCTTTGGCAACTTCTAACGCGACACGCTTGGCGGCGCGCTTGATACGGTCCAATGTGGCGACGGATGTTCCGCCGAATTTCATGACTAAAACGGGCATGGCTTTCCCTTAATTCGTGAATTGCGGCGGGTTTATGCGTTTGCGCGACCAGATACAAGATATAATCAAGGGCCACAGCACAGATAGACGCAGGTTTAATTGGTTTTTCGCTTGGTCATAAAGGGCAGGGGCATGACACTGATCCCATCGTCGACCAACGCTTTGGCGTCCTCTAATTTGGCTTCACCATAAATCGATCTCTCGGGGGCATCGCCTAAATGCATTTTTCGCGCCTCTGTGGCAAAATTTGATCCGACATAATCGGAATTTTCTTCGACATGTTGGCGTAATTTTGCAAGTTCTGCTTGGATTTCGGCGGGTGACGGATGCGACGCAGATCTGTCTTGAACGGATGTGGATTTGTTGTTGACCCGTGGCGCCATAACGGCTTTTTGCACATCGGATGATCCGCAATGAACACAGGCGATCATGCCGGTTGACAATAACTTATCGAATGCATCCGCAGATGCAAACCAGCTGTCAAAACTGTGCTCTTTATCACATTTCAAGCTATAATTAATCATTGCAGATCTCAGCCCAAATCAGTCTGGTTTAGATAATCAATTTGCCTGAAAAATCAAGCGCCGTCAAAAAGGTTGCCGGACACGCGCGGTGTGGCAAGATGCTTTTTACAAAAAATCGATATCATTTTCTGTCCTAAAATATCCTCGCCGAAGGCCAAACAAAAAAGGGCCGCATTGCGGCCCTTTTCTAGAACATAAGCGCGGGACCTCAGAAATTCAAAGACAAATCTTTATGGCCCGCGGTACAAGACGCAAGATACAAAGCTTGATCACGGGTCAAACTATCTTGTGATCGCGCACCAATCGTACCCTTGATCCCATCAATATAGGCTGTCAAATCGGCACGAACCTGTGTTTCCGCTTGTGCGCGCCATTCTTTTTGACCCTCATAGGCTTTGATGGCCTTTGCGTGTGCTTTCAATGCCGCTTCGCGATCTTGATTGCGCTTGCCAAGGGCTTTCTTTGCATCTCCCAAGGCCTTTTTGACGTCGTCGGCCCCTTCGATTTCGTGGAACGCACGCTCTAATTCTTTGGCGTTTTCTTCGGCGATCTCGAATTCAGCGGTTTCGATGACCCCTTTTAGTGCCATCAACGCGCCTTCTAGATTCAGATAGGCTTCGGTTCCATCCAGCATTGCCATTGCAATGGCTGCATCTTCATAGGCGCTATCTGCGAAACGACGATACGCATTGCGCGCTTTGGATGCGTTGTCTGTCAGAACTTTGAACGTGTCATGTTTTTCTTCCCAGTCAGCTGGGATTTGAACCTTATAGCTTTCGATTTCTGCATTGAGTGCTGCGATCTCAGCTTCTGTCTCGGCATATTTGGGATCGTCTGATTGCATGCGGTTGAACTGGGTCTCTAAGGCATCACGATGCTCGCCCAGGTTTCGCATTTGCTTTTCCAATCCGCGCACAAACACCAAGGTCGGTCGATACGCAGGCTCTGCGGCTGCGACGGCGGCTTCGGCAACGGTGATGTCGTTCAAGGCCGCTAGCGCTTGATCTGCCGATTGTGTTGACGCGTTCAGCAATTTGCCCATGTTCTTGGGCATGCCATCAACGTTGATCGCTATTGCCAGTTCTATCGCGGCAACGGTTTTATTGGCTGGGTTTGCCAATTCATCCATGACGAATTGATCCAGACAGAATTGCAAACGCGGGTTACGTGGTGGGGGTGCAGATTCGGACAAAAAGCTTGACCGGTTTGGCAGATAGTTCACCAATGGCGGATACAGGCCAACGATCAGCAAAGCCAACAGTTGCAAGGAAATAAACGCAACGACGCCTTTGTATATTTGTATGGTTTTGACCGTCGCTGGGGCCACACCGCGCAAATAAAACAAGGCAAACCCAAAAGGTGGGGTTAAGAACGACGTTTGGATATTCAAACCGATCATAACACCCAACCAAACGGCTGTGATGTTCGCCGATGGGTCCGCCAATAAGATTGGCGCAACGATTGGCACAACGACTACGGCGATTTCAATAAAGTCTAGGAAAAAGCCCAGAACAAAAATCACAGCCATAACTATAATGAACTGTGTCCAGAATCCGCCCGGTAGGGAAATCAAAAACTCGCGGACCAATTCTTCGCCACCAAATGCGCGGAACGCAGCGGTCAACATTGCCGCACCCAAGAGGATCACAAAAACCAATGCTGTTGTTTTTGCAGTTTCCATCATCACGCCGTTCAGCGTGTCCTCGATTTTAAAGGCGCGAATGGCGGACCAGATAACACCGGTCAAAATCAAAAGGGTCCCCAAGGCACCAATTGCGATGCCTGTGAAATCCTCTGAACTGGTCGCCGCTTTGACGTTCATTTCATAGTTCATCAATGCGAATGTCACGATGCCCAAGCCTATGATCGATGTAATCGCTGGTGCAAAGGGGTGTTTGTGATCCCCTTCAAGGCGATACCCTGCCATAATCAAGGCACCCGCAGCGCCGATGGCGCCCGCTTGGTTGACGGTTGCGATACCTGTGATGATCGATCCCAAAACTAGGAAAATCAAAGCGAGTGGTGGCACAAGCGTCAAAAGGACCTGGCCAAGGAATTTGGTGTCGTATTTGCCTTCATAGGGAACAGCGGGCGCTGCCGATGGTTTCAAAATAGCATAACCAAGGATGTAGACCATGTAGATGGCCACCAACAAAAGGCCCGGGACAAAGGCGCCCAAGAACATTTCGCCCGCAGATGTCGAGCCCACATCAAATACCGATGGCATTTGCAATTCACCGGTTGATTCCTTGAACAACGCTTTACGCGCAGTGGATGCTTGGTCAGTGGCGGATGCCAATTGGTCGGCCAGAATGATCAATACGATAGATGGCGGGATGATCTGACCCAAGGTGCCAGAGGCCGCGATAGTGCCGCTTGCCAACGATGGGGAATAGTTATTGCGCAGCATCGCTGGCAAGGAAATCATGCCCATTGCCACCACAGTTGCGCCAACGATTCCCGTGGTCGCCGCCAACAGTGCGCCCACAAAGACGACTGAAATGCCCAGACCACCGGGGACGGGGCCAAACAGTTGCGCCATAGTGACCAATAGATCTTCGGCGATTTTCGACCGTTGCAACATGATGCCCATAAAAATGAACAGTGGAATTGCAATCAGCGTATCCCTCTCGACTTCCCAATAGACGCCGCGCAGGTTCAAAACGCCCGCAGAGAGCCATTCGTAAGGTCCGCCCGAGTGGAAGTAGGCCGACGCATCGCCAGCGCTTAGATAGCCTGCTGCTGCGGCAAGGGTGATTGTAATGATTGCTGCACCCGGCAAGGCAAATGCAACAGGATAGCCCGACCCCAAAGCGATCGCCATGATCACAATTAGGACAAGTAGAAAAAACAGTTCCATAGGTGACCTCAGTGAGAAACAGGTGAAATTTCGCGGCGACCGGGTTCTTCCCGTTTGTCTGCAACCGCCTCAAAGAAATAGCTGACGAATTGTATCAGCATCGTCACGGCAAATAGACCGATAAACACGGCCATTTGATATTTGATGTACATGCCCGCGCTCCCAGATTGTGATACCTCGAATGTGCGCACTGGGGCGTTGATCATCGAGGTCGGCCCTGACATGCCAACGATCAAAATAACCCAAGCCGTGGACATGCCCAAAAACACAGTTCCAATTGCGTTCACTTTGCCTTTTGTACGTGGGTTCAAGCCCGCAAAAACGATATCGACGCGCACGTGGCCTTCGTCAAATAGCGTATAGGCCGAGGCAAAAAGAAACAGCGCCGCATACCAATACCGCACCAAATCACCCATGAAGGCCTGTTCATAAGAAAAGATAAAGCGTGACAACACGATGCCCAGCTCGGCGGCGGCGATCAACGCTGCCAACCAATGAAAGCCCAAGGTGCGTGAAAACAGAGCGACGACAAAACCCAAAACGATCATTGGAACGTGGATATATGGCGCAACAAACGCTGCGCGCCCGAATTCGCGCGCAAAATCGACACTAAACCAAGATGTTAGGAAGTCTTCGATCCGCAAAAAGGCTAAAACGGCGTCGGCGATCCCGACAAAGAACACACTCCAAAACAGCGCACGTACAATATAGCAGTTGAATTGGTGTATCTGATTTGCATCCCAACGCAGCGCTTGGTTCGGGGTCGCGCGCACATACGCGAAGGATGCGATCAATGCGGCGGCGTAAACCCCCAATGTAACAAACGCGCCTGTGTTCATGCCCAATGCGGGGATGTGGGTGATCTGAGGCGTTCCATAAACAACATTCAAGATGTTATTGATCAAGAACGCCGCCAGGATCGTCAGCATGGACCAGCCAAATAAACGTGGCATCACCGCAGGTATGCCCATTTTTTCGACCTTTGGTGTTGCTGCCAAATCAGTCATGTGTCCTCTCCTAAGACGGAAATTTTTCTAAATACCACGCAGCCCGAATATGTGTTTCCATATGTATATGCTGCTGTGTTTTCGGTGTGAGTGTTGGGTCGTTTTTTATAAAACAAAGACGAGGCCTGTTTTGAACAAGCCTCGCCCTTTGATCATACCGACAATCTTAGCCAATGCCCAAGATACGGTTACGTTGGTTGATAAATGTACCTTCCAACGATGCGATCGTGCCGCCGATCTCGCGCAGCTTTTGTTGGAAATGATCATCGATCTTTGTCGCCAACGCAGAGTGTGCACGGGTTTCTTCGAACACTTCTGCTGCCGCTTCGCCAAACGCATCCCAGATGTCGTCGTTAAAGTTACGAACTTGAACGCCTTGCTCGTCGATCAACTTTTGCATGTATTCGCCGTTTTTCGCCATTGCTTCGTCATGTGACGCTGCATGCTCTTCATAGGCTGCTGCTGTAATCACTGCGCGTTCCCAGTCGGACAAGGATCCCCACCAAGATGCGTTGATGCCCAGCGCCAAACCGCCGCCTGGCTCATGCATACCACCAGTGTAGTAGTATTTGGAGGCTTCGTAGAACTTCATGAAGTAGTCGTTGTATGGACCCACCCATTCGGTCGCTTCGATCGCGCCAGAAACAAGGTTTTCATAGATTTGGCCACCAGGTAGCGACACAGAAGACGCACCCATTTTGGTGATAACCTGACCACCAAGGCCTGGCATACGCATTTTCAGACCTTTAAAGTCGTCTGGGCTTTCCATCTCTTTGTTGAACCAGCCACCCGCTTGAGTCCCAGTTGAGCCAACTGGCAATTTCACTGTGCCAAATTCTGCTGACAATTCGTTCCACAGCTCTTGGCCGCCACCGAATTTGATCCATGCGTTCCATTCTTGTGTGGACATGCCAAACGGAACAGATGTGAAATACGCAAAACCTGGGTGTTTACCAGTCCAATAGTAGTCCGCACCAATGTACGCGTTTGCGTTGCCTGATGACACTTCGTCAAACGAATCGAATGCGCCGACGCGTTCGCCTGCGGCGAAGTATTCGGTTTGTATCGCACCGTTTGAGATTTCGATGACGCGCTGTGCAAAGCGCTGTGCAGAAATACCCAAACCTGGGAAATCACGTGGCCATGTTGATACGATGGTCATTGTGCGTGTGCCTTGCGATACGGCTGGTGTAGCTAGGGCTACAGCACCCGCGCCTAGCGCGGCACCTTTTAAAAACTTACGACGTTCCATGCAATTACTCCTCACTGTTTGCATTTCCGGGGTGCGACCATTCTATGGATCGCTGTATTGGTAAAGTTATATTACCAGTTTTTGAATCGCAACAGGTTTTATAGCAAGCTACATTTTGACACAGGCCGTTTGTGTTAGGCTGGAATAGTGTCACGCTGCTTTCCCCACTTGTCACGCTGTGTACAGTCAACCCGCCGCGACACCAGCTGTCAAGCTAATTGCACGAGCCGTTAAGGAAACAGACCTTATGAGGAACGTTTGATCTGCGCGACAACATTCAAAAACAGTGTGTCAAAGCTCAGCGCATCACGAAATTGTCCCGATTCCTTGGGTAAGCTTGCCAATTTCTTTGCAGGCGACATGAAATGGCCCGCACCCAAGGCCGCAGTGTAAAAAGCCCAGACCATTTGCGATGCTGTTTCACTATCAACAGACAAAACATCACAAAAAATATCTGCCTGTTTTTCCAACAGACGCTGAAAAGAACTGAGCGTTTCTTGATACGTTTCATCTGGCAGACCATGGTCAAAGTTTTGATGTGCATGATGCATCAATGCAATTAACAGTTTGTCTTGCTTTAACGTCTCGGCATAAGCCTGACAAAATGCCGCATACTCCGGCCCATGGGCGACCCGCGCGCCAAGCCGTCGCCCCCATTCGCCCATTGTTTTTAAAAAAGCGCAGCAAGGATTTCGTGCCGCGTCTTGAAATATAAATACAAAGTTCCCTTGGCGACACCACAGGCGGCACATAACGCATTCATCGATAGCGCGTCCAAACCATCGCGACGTGCTAAATTCTCTGCGGTTGATAAAATAAATTCGCCTTTTGCAATTTTCTCGGCGGGCGTCTCTGCGCGGTTCACTTTTTTCATTGTGCTGCTCTTTTTTTGGAAAACCTAGCATATTGATGACGGAAGGTCACTTGAAAATCATGGTGTCGTTGCTTGCGCATCTGTCAAATGTGAATAGGTTTGGTCAAAAAAGGACGATATCATGCTGCATGGGATTACCATCGTCGAATTCGAAGCATTAGGCCCCGCGCCATTTGCGGGGCGCATGTTTACCGAACTGGGGGCGCAGGTGGTTGTGGTTCATCGCCGCGATGAAAATCATTCGCCTGCAAAATCGGCACAAAGCCCGTTGGATGCGGGCAAACGATCCATAGCGTTGAATTTGAAACATCCCAACGACATCGAAATCGCCAAGAACTTGGTGGCCAAGGCCGATGCGATTATCGAAGGATTTCGCCCCGGTGTCATGGAAAAGCTGGGGCTTGGACCTGAAGAGATGTTGGCGGAAAACCCTGCTCTTGTTTACGGACGGATTACAGGGTGGGGACAAACCGGACCTTTGGCGCGCCTCGCCGGTCATGATCTGAATTATATTTCACTTTCTGGGGCATTGCATTACGCGGGCTTACCAGAGGATATCCCCCAGACCCCGGCCACTTTGGTCGGTGATATCGGGGGTGGGGCGCTTTATTTAATTGCGGGCGTTATGTCGGGGCTTATCCACGCCATGAAAACGGGCCGGGGCACCGTGGTTGACGCTGCCATTGTCGATGGATCGGCACATATGATGAACCTGTTGATGTCGTTGCAAGCGGCTGGCGCATTGTCTGACACACGCGGGCAAAGCATGCTGGACGGTCCGCATTGGTCACGCGTCTATCGATGCCAAGATGATCGGTTTATTTCGGTTCAATGTATTGAACCCAAATTTTATCGCGAATTTTTGGACCGACTGCATCTGACCACCGACCCGATATTTGCCAATCAATACGACCGCGCGACGTGGAAACCTGCCGCCGCCTATTTGGAACAGAAATTTGCGCAATCGTCTCAGGACCATTGGGTCGAGTTATTTGATGAATCCGACGCTTGTGTCGCGCCTGTTTTGTCACCTCAGGATGCAAAAAGTGCCGACCATATCCGGCATCGCAAAATCTGGCAGGACGAGAATGGCGTCACACTGGCCGCGCCTGCACCGCGGTTTTCAACCTATAGCCCGCCCCGCGCGTCAATCCCTGAACGGGACGCGGATCGTGCTGCTATCCTGGCATGGGCCAACAACGACCAAGGACCAAAAAAATGACCGAACTTTCTAGCCTGAATGCTATCTTTGATCGCCGCTTTTCGTGTCGAGGGTTTTTGAATACTCCGGTCGAACGCTCAGTGATCGCACAAATCATCCAGACCGCGCAAAAGGTGCCCAGCTGGTGCAATTCGCAACCTTGGCAGGTTCACCTGTTATCACCACACAAACGTGATGATCTGTCCGCTCGCCTGATGGATGCCGCGTTAGCAGGCCAGGAAACCACCGATATCGCGTTTCCGCAACGCTACAGCGGCGCGTATAAACATCGCCGTTCTGTCTGTGGCTGGCAGCTTTATAATGCGGTCGGTGTTGAAAAAGGCGACCGCGATGGATCGCGTCAACAAATGTTGGAAAATTATCGGTTCTTTGGGGCCCCACATGTCGCAGTTATTTCAACCCCGCGTGAATTGGGCCCCTATGGTGTGTTGGACTGTGGCGCCTTTGTGACCGCATTTACCCTTGCGGCAACGGCGGCTGGCGTAGCAACAATCCCCCAAGCAGCGATTGCTGGCATGTCGCCCATCGTGCGAGAGGTCATAAATTTGGCCGATGACCGAGATGTTCTGTGCGCCATCTCATTTGGCTATGTGGACACAGATCATCCCGCCAATCAGTTTCGCACAAACCGTGCAGACCTTGATGAGGTCCTCATCGATGTCGACTGACACCTCGCCCTGACGAAATATAGAACAAAAACAACATTTCATCTTTGCATAAATACTCAAAAAAAGCGCGGGCCAAAGGCCCGCGCTTTGGTCGGATTGCAAAGCAATTCGAACCGAAATCCGTTATTACGCTTTCGCCGCAACCACAATGATTTCAACCTTGTAATCAGGCGTCGCCAAAGCGCTTTCTCCCGCCGCGCGTGCGGGTGTATGGCCTTGGGGAATCCATGCATCCCAAACCGCGTTCATTTCCGCGAAATCATCCATGGATTTCAACCAGACTTGTGCCGACAAAATACGTGTTTTGTCTGAACCGCATTCCGCCAACAAACGGTCGATTTGATCGACGATCCCTTGGGTTTGTTCGGTCACAGATGCACCCGGGTTGGCAACTTGGCCCGCCAGATAGATTGTGTTGCCGTGGACAACCGCTTGGCTCATACGGGGGCCGGTTTCGATGCGAATAATATCAGACATAGGAAGTTCCTTTTTTGTTTTATCCGCATCTAAACCGGATTTGCGTCTGTGGCTAGTGCCTAGATGTCGATTGCCTGCATCACCTGCGGTTCGATCACATGTGCCGATGGGACGGCTGCGGCCAAAACATCGGCATTTTGTTCCAACAGCGGAAATGTGCGGTAATGACAGGGGATGATCGTTTTGAAATCAAAGAATTTTGATGCTGCATATGCCGCGCGTTTCATATCCATCGTGAAATGTCCGCCCGCGGCCAAAATGCCGATATCGGGGTGATGCAGATCGTTGAACACCGCCATATCGGCCATCACGTCTGTGTCGCCCGAGATATAAATTGTAT
>Ga0181606_10002230_pt1 | contig 16715 bp, 12 predicted proteins | sample 041ome_10_FD_132994 | JGI IMG/M metagenome (GOLD analysis project Ga0181606, IMG submission 132994) | Coastal salt marsh microbial communities from the Groves Creek Marsh, Skidaway Island, Georgia - 041412US metaG (megahit assembly) | ecosystem: Environmental > Aquatic > Marine > Intertidal... | reverse complement strand
TAATTGCATCATATGAAACGCGAGATCTGTGGGATTCCAGGCATTCCAATCACTTAAAATAATATATACTCCTGAAATTTCTTTCCCGTTGGTGTCAGCCAAAGTCTTCACCTGAAAAGACAAGCCCGGGATACTTAGGGCATCTAATGCCCGTTTGACTTCTTCTGGTTTTTTTCCATCAAAAGTTAAAAAGCGAAAAGGATGCTTGGTTCCAATGCCATGCCGAAACTTACCCAACTGAGCTCCCAAGCCAGTCATGGGATATCCGGCTACTGAATCAAGTGTAGGGATATTGGGCGAAGTGGGATACCAGACCAGTCCGGTTTGGGGCCATGTCATGTTTCGCTTCCATCCCTTCATGGGCACAATGGTTAGCATCCCTTTTTTCCTGTCAGCATCATCGAGTTTTAAGACACCTGGGGTTTTCTTGGACCAAAGCGCGAGTTCCCCAATGGTCATACCGTGGACAAATGGCATGGGAAAGGCACCCACATAACTCATCCACTGCTCATCTATCATAGGACCCGCTACCTTTTCCCCACCAAGGGGATTGGGACGATCTAAAACAACAACCTCCACATCATTTTCAAAACAGGCCTCCATTGCATACCTCATGCAGCTCACATAAGTATAGCAGCGGACTCCGACATCCTGTAAATCAATGACCAAGGTATCAATTTTTGAAAGCATATTGACCGTAGGTTTTCGAAATTTCCCGTAGAGGGAAAAAACTGGCAAACCTGTACGGTGATCAATTTTATCCTCAACGGGAACAGATGCTTTCTCATCTCCGTAGATCCCGTGTTCCGGGCCAAACAAAGCAACGAGTTCAACATGAGGGCTGTCCCTGAAAACTTCAACTGTGGCTATTCCTTTATTATTTCTTCCAGCAGGGTGAGTCAAAAGTCCGACTTTTTTGCCTTTCAAAATCGAGAACTCAATCTGCTCCAGATAATCAACCCCAAGAGATATAGTTTTAGCGTTCAGTACCGTGGAAAGAGAAAAAATAATCAGTAACAAGCCAAGGAAACTCGGTTTTTTCCCAAAAAAACTGAGATGGAAATGGTTGAATTTAGGTAAAGCTCTGATCTTCATCTGTCGATTTGTACAAGTTGCAAGAAATCTTGTAAAGAAAGACCGCAACCACTCCAAGAAAAACACCAATGACCGAGCCACCTATCAGCATTGGAGGAAAAGTATCCAACAGGGCAAGCAGGTCCGAATAAGTAAAACTACTCCAATCATAATCTGGCTTTAAAAACTTATTTTGCTGATAGGAAATACCCAAGAGGCGAAAAACCTCCATACCTATCTTGTAATCCGCAAAATAAATGGGGCCCATCGTGAATGGATTGGATATCCATTGGAGAGCCACGATTAACGGTAAATTCGCCCGAACCAGTATAGCCAGAATGAAAACCACAAACATTTGGATCGAGACAATCGGAAGCATGGCAATCCACATACCTAAAAAAAGAGCTGGAATCATTTCTCTGCTCCTAAATGACCAAAGGTAAGATCGCTCATAAGCCGTTTTGGAAAACCATTTGAGGATTGGGTATCGGTGTACATTAGACCTACGCGGTAATGGACGCATAAATTTTTTTAATCTCCGAATCCGTTTAAATCTCTTTTCCTTGTGTGCACTCATGAATCAACAAACTTTAGCTTTAAGGAATGTACTGGTTTAACGCCCTGACCAAGTTTGATGAAGCATGGGCAAGGTTATCCGCAAGGCTTTTCGAACGATTCCCAAATTCGTAAATTTTCACCCCCGGATATTCAAGTTCACACCTTATTTTCATTTCATCATCAACGGAACCAGCGAATACAAAACTTTCTTTACCGAGTTCGTGAGCTTTCTTCATCAACTCAAAGGGAGCTTTTCCCTGACTAGAAGTTTGATCAAACCGGCCTTCTCCTGTGATTAAAATTTCACAATCCTCAAGCTTTTTCCCTAAATTATACCAGGAACTGATGAGCTCAAAGCCAGGAACAAATTTGACTTCATATGCGAGCCCAAGCCCAAAACCTATCCCTCCCGCGGCCCCACTGCCCTCCGCATGGGAACCTGTAACTGCATCAGGGTATAGGGAGCTCATAAGAGCCAACATTTTCTCCATTTCCTGCTCCATAGCCTTACGGGCTTCTTTAGTAAGCCCCTTTTGCTTGCCGAATTGATGAGTGGCCCCTTGGGTTCCGAGCAATGGATTCCGCACATCACAGGCAATAATCAAAGGAGGTAAAGGTACCATTTTTCTGGACTCAATGGTGGAAACAGAAGACCATTTTTCGGGAGTTGGAAAAGATATGGGACACCCATGTGAGTCCCTGAAATCGAGGCCCAAGGCACTCAGGGCGCCCACTCCCATATCATTCGTGGAGCTCCCTCCAATCCCAAGGAGAATGGCATCAAGTTCCAAGCTGGAGCAATGAGCTAAGGCTTCCCCCACCCCACGAGTGCAGGTCTTCCATGCATCTCTTTGCTCCATTTTTAAGTCAGCTAGGCCGACTATGCTCGCCATTTCAATTATTCCTATTCGGCCATCATTTGGAAGCCCAAGGGATTCTTTGGCCAAGGCAGGAAGGTTCCTCAGTTCACATAGTCCAATCAATATTTCTTTAGGGTCACCCAAAGAGTCAGAAGCATAAAAAGGGGAAAAGGATCCACTTGCCTGCTTTGTGAGAATATCGACAAACCCTTCCCCTCCGTCTGACAAAGGCATACATTGAACCCTAAAACCCGACCCCCTAGACTCGAGCGTCTTTTGGGTAAGGTTGCAGAGTTCACCTGCGGCAAGGGAATCCTTGCACTTATCGAATGCAGCAAGGACTTGTTTGGTCACATCTCGTTACTTTACTTCTTCGCCAGTGGTCTCGTCGATCACCTTGAAATTTTCAACATGGTATGTTTCGGCCGCTTCAAAAGTGAGGCTTAAATTGTAATTCCGCTGCATCCGCTCTATAAGCTTGGAATCTGGGCCTCGCAATCTCCTCAGGTTACCCGGATGAAGATAAACTTTCAGTTTAAGCTCAGCACTCGCAGGTTCCATTGCTTTGTAGCGGCTAATCGCGTTACTAATTTTTCGCTGTATTTCAATACTTACCGCCCGTGGAGACTTTACGATTCCTCGACCCGTGCAATAAGGGCAGGCATCATAGATTCCACTTGAATTACTTTCGTCATGTCTTTGACGGGTAATTTGCATGATACCAAGTTGAGAAATGGGTAGAATATTGTGTTTCGCTTTGTCGTCCGCCATTGCCGCCTTCATTTTCTGGTGGACCTTTCGTTGATCTCCTTTGTTTTTCATATCAATGAAATCCACGATGACCAGTCCTCCAAGGTTTCGAAGCCTCATTTGCCGTGCGACTTCCATCGCAGCTTCAATATTAGCCTGAAGGATAAAATTCTTTCCATCTTTTCGATCGCCCTTGTGACTACCTGTGTTTACATCGATGGACACCAGGGCTTCGGTTTCTTCCATCACAATTTCTCCCCCAGAAGGAAGAAGTACACGTCGCATAAAAGTTTGCTCAATTTGGCGCTCCACATTGAATCGTTCAAAAATAGGAATCTCCTCATCAAAGTGAGTAACCTTCGATTTAGATTTAGGTGAAATGCGCTGAATGGTCTCAATCAATCGATTATAATCTTCCTTTTTATCGACCTGTACCCGGTCCACATCATCCGTTAGGAAGTCACGCGCGGTAAGACCAATCAAGTCCGGTTCTTCATACAAAAAAGCAGGGCTATCCTGGGACTTCATTTTAGCTTCAATCTCATCCCACTGCTTTTTTAACAGATTAAGGTCTCGGTCAAAAAAGCGCTCTGGCTTATTTTGCCCGGCAGTTCTGATGATCACTCCCATTCCTTCACGCAGTGAAAGGTTACCAATGATTCTTTTCAAGCGAGACCGCTCTGATTTATCTTCAATTTTTCGGGATATGCCACACTGGCCTGCGTAAGGCATCAAGACGAGACACCGTCCGGGCAAAGATAAATTTGTGGTAGTTCTCGGGCCTTTACTTCCAATCTGTGCTTTGGTGATTTGCACGACAATCTCGGAACCAATGGGAAATGCCTTGGGTATATCTTTGATGGACTTGATTTCGTTTTTCCCAGATGACTTCTTTTTATTTTCACGAACAATTTCAATAGAAGGATCATTGTTCGCCCCTGGAAGCATGTCCCAATAGTGTAAGAAAGCATTTTTCTCCTGGCCAATATCTACAAAAGCAGCCTTGAGGCCCGGTTCAAGGTTTTGCACCTTGCCTTTGAATATGGCACCGACCATGCGGTCCTCGTCCAGCCTTTCGACATCAAAACCCTGAAGAATTCCATTTTCAATCCTGGCAACCCGCCTCTCCAAGGCTTCGGTATTAATGATTAATTCCTTGTAGTCCTTGTTGGCTTCACGGCGAAAGAACGCCATAATTCTCTCTCGGATAGGACGACTTTTAGCCCGTTCCAAAGCCCCGTCACGAAGCTCTTTTTTGTCAATAAGAATAGGCTCCGGCTCACTGGGAGCTGAGCTTAAATCATTAGTAGTGCTTGGGTTCTTAGGTTTACCTCTCGAAGAATGGTTTCTTCTGTTTTTAGAATAATTTGAACGACGCTTGGTATTTCTGGCCATAATTTGCAGGGATGTGTAACCCAAGACCGATAGCAAATGAGAGTGAATACTTCTTTGGCAAAGACCAAATCATCTAAACTCTTTTCGGTATCGGTAAACGCTCTGTACCACTCCCAGCATCATAAAACAAGTTACGAGGAAGGAACCACCATAACTCAAAAAGGGCAAAGGCAGACCCGTTATCGGAGTTATTCCGATGGTCATTCCGATGTTGACGAACATATGAGTCATCAACAAGACGGAAACACCAACAGCAATCATAGCCCCGAATCGGTCTGATGCCTTGGTTGCCACCTTAATGCATCCGAAGATGATCAAACTAAACGCGAATATCGCAAGCAAGCTTCCCCACAGTCCTGACTCTTCAGCGAGGACTGCAAAAATGAAATCATTGTGGGCGACCGCAGTCGGTAGATACCCTAGCTTAGCTTGCATTCCATCCCCTAACCCTTTGCCTGTGATTCCACCAGTGGCAACGGCAATGAGAGCTTGAATGCGGTTCCAGTTAGCTCCTATGCCGTGGGGGTCCTCTACCTCGGGTGCGATAAAGGTAAGAATGCGTTTACGTTGATAATCCTTGAGTGGTACGAGAGACGTTTCCTCGTAGGCAACAATTGCCTCCGAGGGACGTGGATTCTCAGATTTATATTGATAGTAACGAAAGACGTCCCACCCGAGCACACCCATCAAAACCACAAATAAGGCAAATGTGGCAATGAAGAACCGTGTTGGTATGCGGGCGACGTACAAAAGAGAAAAAGCGATGGGTGGAAAAACCAAGGTCGAACCTAAATCAGGTTGTAAAAAAATCAAGAACATTGGACAGATGAAACAAAAAGCAACTTTTGCAATACCGCTCAAAGAATCGCGCATATCTCCAATTTTCGATCTCGATAATACACTGGCTCCCATAACGAGGGTTGCCCATTTTGCGAGCTCGGAAGGTTGAATCTTAAAAAAGCCTAAATCAATCCACCGACTTGCCCCGTAAAGAACTGGTCCCCCAAAGACAAGTAACAAGGCAAGTATCGAAAGTGCGTACAGGTAGTGAGCGTATCTCATCCATAAGTGATAATCGATGAGAGAAAATATAAGGTAGGCAACAAAACCGAGGGCGCACCAGATCAATTGCATCTTCCATTGCTCACCGCCAGTGTAAGCCTGAGCGGAGCGAATGAATAAAACACTCATGATACTCAAACCGATTAAGCATAAAGGGGTAATCCAGTCTGTGCGTATCTCTTCTCCAAGGAGGTCGTCTGATGTATGCCGGTTGTTTTTGATTGCTTCCACCTTGGTTATTTTGAAAAGAGCTTATGAAATCTCGCTCAGAAGATTCTGGGCAATCTCAATCCATTCCCCGTTAAGATCTTCCCTCCTTTTAACAGGTTTTCCAGCCCGCGAATACCAGTAGGCAGCATTCCCAAGATCCCCCTCGACCCGGTGCAAATAAGCGTGCACCCAGGAACCGTCGGATGATGAAACATCTTGAGCAAGGTCATGGGCTTTTTCCCACTCACCTTTTTTTGCCCACCATAAGGACTGCAAGCAAGGTGACCAATGAGAGTCTGGGCTTTCCAGTTCAAGAGTGGATGCGATAAATTGATCAATTTTCATTATTACCCATCCCAATTATTACACACGAAGCCAACGGGTCCCAAGAGATACCGAAAATTGAAACTTCCTACGGTGCTCCCGAATAACAAAGGGAAGATCTTTTCGCTCTTCCAGAATAAAACCGGGGCTTAATAGATCCTTTAGTTTTCCCTCTGAATCACCCGATCCGACCCAATTCCCTGAAGGGGTAAATTCCTCTAGCCAAGTAAATGGAGTGGCTAGCAGAAGTTGTCCGCCTTTCTTGACTAATTGAGGGAGACGATCAATAAATTGGCGAGGGTCTTGCAATCGACAGATTAGATTGGCGGCATGAACGAGGTCAAAAGAACCTAAGTCTTCCGGCAAATCACATGCATCACCTACCTTAAATTCAACTTTCCCATCCCCAAGTTCTATTTTCGCCAACCTATCTGCATACTTTCCACCCTCTTCCAAAAATTGATAAGGCACTTCTCTCTTATCTTTTAAAAGGTTGGCCGTATTGATAAAAGACTGGGAATAATCAATCCCCAGAACATTTTGACAAATCTTACTCAATTCGAAAGATGAACCACCTACTGCACAGCCTACATCCAGGGCTGATGCACCTTGCGGTAATTTCTGATAGTCAATCAACTCCTCAACCGTTCGCCTGGGAAAATGCAGCCCGCATCTAGGTCCAAAGCCCCATGGCATTACATCTTGATCGGCACCATAATGGAAAAGTAGATATTCTCCCAATAGTTTCGTATCTTCGTAAGGATTATTCATGGGCATAAATCACTCTTCTCCCAAAGCAGAGATTTGACCAAAGGTTTCCTTCAGTTTCGGGTAAAGAGTTTGATACACAGAATAATATTTTCTGTAATTACTAGCCTCTGCACTGGGCAGAATATTTTCCGTTTTCCGGATCCATGAACGAGCCGCACTGGCTACATCCTGAAACTCCCCGACTCCAACTGCCGCCAATAATGCTGCACCATAAGCAGCTCCTTCGCGTGCATTAACCATGGAACATGGTGCATTAAATATATCTGCCAGCATTTGTTTCCATAACTTTGACTTTGTACCCCCACCTGAAAGCTGGATATCATCGGGGTTAACCCCAAGCTTCTTCATTAATTCAAGAGAATCATTTAGGCCATAGGATACCCCTTCGAGAACAGAACGAGACAGGTGTTCCTTCCGGTGCCTCAAGGTGAGCCCGATAAAACTACCTTTAGCATGAGGGTCTGCATATGGGGTTCTTTCGCCCGATAAATAGGGCAAGAAAAACAACCCATCGGAACCGGCGGCGACACTCTCAGCATTACGCGTTAATAACTCGTAGGCATCCCCCTTCCCTTCCTCTTCAAGCTTTGCTTCCAGGTCACCTAATGTATTTTTGTACCACTGAAAAGAACCAGCAGCGGAAAGCATCACCCCCATTAAGTGCCACTTACCGGGTACAGCGTGACAAAAAGCGTGTAATTTACCTTGGGGTTCAACCCGATACTTATCACTCTGGGCAAAAACAACTCCACTTGTGCCTAGGGTCACCGAAACTTTCCCTTCTTCAACAATTGCACTTCCCACTGCTTGGGCAGCGCAGTCTCCGCCTCCTGCAGCCACTGGCACGCCTGGAGGTAAACCGGTTTCCTCAGCCCCTGCAGCTGATACCTTTGTCGACATTTCCGTAGATTCCGTAACAACCGGCAACCAGGAAAGGTCCCACCCTAAGGCATCCATGATTTCTTCCGACCATTTTCTTTCGCCAACATTTAACAGGGATGTACCTGAGGCGTCAGATACATCACTAAAAAATTCTCCGGTTAATCGAAAGCGGATATAATCCTTGGGTAAGAGAACTTTAGCAATCTGATTAAATATATCCGGCTCATTCTTCTGGACCCATTTTATTTTCGGGGCAGTAAAACCCGCTAAAATTGGGTTACCTGTAATTTCTAAAACTCTTTGAGCCCCAACAATGGAACTTATCTCTTCACACTCCACATGAGACCTCTGGTCATTCCACATAATACAAGGCCTTAATACCTTTCCGGATTTATCAAGGGCCACCATGCCGTGCATTTGCCCAGTAAGCCCAATGGCGGATATACTCGCCGGGTCCACCTCTTGAAGAAGTTCTTTAATTGCTTTCTTGGTCGCTTCCCACCAAATTTCAGGATCGGACTCCGCCCACAAGGGAAAAGGAGTCTGAAAAGGGTATTCGGGGGAGGTAGCCTTGAGAACTTCACCCGTACCTGACACTAGTAATGCCTTTACGGAAGAAGTACCGATATCCAATCCAATAATATTCATATGTGTTTGCTAAGGGCTTTACCCACCACTTGGCAATGACAATGAATTATTGGTATCCCTCAACCCCAGATCGAGGAAAAAACTTAAATCGAACCCAAGTATATAAAGGATTTCAAAGAATCTCCTTAATGAGATGCCCAAAAACCTCGGTTAAGCGCATATCCCGGCCTCCAAAGCGGAAAGTACTTTTTGTGTGCTCGATTCCAAGTAAATAAAGCATGGTGGCATGTAGGTCGTGAATCTCATAACGATTTTCAACCGCTTTATAGCCAAAGTCATCGGTGGCTCCAACGCTTACTCCAGGCTTGATGCCACCTCCGGCAAACCATGTGGTGAAGCCAAAGGGGTTATGATCCCGACCATCCGTCCCCTGAGCAAAGGGCGTTCTGCCAAATTCCCCACTCCAAACAACCAGGGTATCATCGAGCATGCCGAGTTTACGAAGATCCCGAATAAGTCCGGCAATAGGTTGATCCACTGACTTACAGTTTTTTCCATGCCCTTCCACTAACTTTCCATGTTGATCCCAACGATCACCGTTACCCCCAGGGCAGGTTAATTCTATAAAACGCACCCCCCTTTCAACTAACCTACGAGCCAAGAGACATTGCGTGCCAAAGGTACGGGTATTCTTGAAGCTTGAATGCATACCGTATGATTTTTTTACCACTTCGGATTCTCCGGATAAATCCATTAATTCGGGAACCGAAGTCTGCATTTGATATGCCGTCTCATAGTTCTGAATGGCTGCCTCGACCTGCGGGTCATAATTAACTTCCCGAAGAGTCTGCTCATCCAGTTCTGAAAGCAAGGCCAGTTTGCTCTTCTGTAAACGGCCATCTTTTTCTTTTGGCTTAATGTTGGCAACCGGTTCATTTTGAGGAAGAAATACCGAACCCTGGTAGCTTGCCGGCAGAAAACCGGAACCAAAACAATCGAGTCCACCCGGAGGGATAAGTCCACCGTTAAGAACAACAAAGCCCGGAAGATTTTGGTTTTCCGTTCCCAGTCCATACCCAAACCATGCACCCATGCTGGGCCTTCCCTGGAAGCCACTTCCGGTGTGTAGAAAATAGTTGGCAGAAGTGTGCTCGGAAAAGTTTGATGTCATAGATTTCACCATGGAGATCTCATCGATCACATCATCCTGGGCAATATGGGGAAATAAATCAGAAACCCAGTGCCCACTTTGCCCTCTCTGTTCAAACTTCCAGGGACTTTTGAGGATTTTTCCGATTTTGTCGAACTGGGTGGGAGCTAATTTCCCAATCACCTCCCGAGGATTTCTACCGTTAAATTTTTCTAAAGTTGGCTTGTAGTCAAAGGTGTCAACTTGGGAAGGACCTCCGTCCATGTACAAAAAGATTACATTTTTTGCACGAGGTTTAAAATGAGGCACTTTAGGTGATAGAGGAGATGTTTTTTTTGATAGAGCCAATCCCTTTGACTGCATGGCAGTAAGGGCTAGGCCACCAAAACCCATGGCACAGGAATTGAGCATAGACCGCCGGCTCCACGATTTTTTGAAATTTTGACAGTGCATAATTAATTAATTGAGGAATATAAAGTTTTTCGAGTTAATCAAAACATGAGCAAGGTCAGACCATACCTTGTAATCCCGTGCTTGATGCAAAGCAGTTTGTTGATCAATAAAAGATACTAATTTTTCGGATAACTTAGGGGTCGATTGTTTTCCGGTTATTTGAAAATAAAGAGATGCAACTTTTTGTTCATCTTTGCGTGAATCCTTCGCGAGCTGTTTCCCCAATTGCGTGCAAAGCTCAATCACAAATGGATCATTTAACATAGCAAGAGACTGGGCAGGGACATTGGAAACCGATCTTCTACCTTTGGTCCCGAAGGGAGCAGGTTGATCGAAGGCTAACATAAAGGGCGATAAAAAATTTCGATAAACCGATCCGTAAATGCTTCTTCGGCCGGCACCATCTAGAGGTCCATTTTCTTTCGCACCCCGCCCTGTCATAAAAGCCGTTTTATGAACGGGCACAGATTGTCCAAACATTTTCCGGTCCAGCCTTCCCGAAAACATAAGTAAAGAATCACGAATCCATTCAGCTTGCAATCGCCTCACAGGAAAACGATGAAGCAAAATATTCTGCGGGTCTTTACTTGCGATATCAACGGGGTCATTTTGAGGGCCAGAAAGGCTTGATTGAGAATAGGTTTCAGAAAGTACGATCTGGCGGATCAATTTTTTGATCGACCATTGATTTTTCATGAAGTCACTCGCTAACCAGTCCAACAATTGAGGGTGAGACGGTTTTTCGCCCATTGGTCCAAAATCATCTGGGGTGGAAACGATTCCCCGTCCAAACAACTGAAGCCAAATGCGATTGACCATAACCCGTGAAACAAGAGGGTTTTCAGGCAAAACAAGTTGCTGGGCTAAATCCAAACGGTCTCCCTCTTCTCCACCCAAAGCAGTAAGGTTTCGCCCAACAACAGACTCACCGAGCTTATGCGGACTACCTCGAACATATACATTTCCCTGGAAACGGGAACCTTTACCCATTGCCATAACATAACGTTCTTTTGGAGTTCCCTCATCAACCTGCCTAAACTTCTCTTTAAAACCCAGTATTTGAGAAGAGTGAGGAAGATCCAATAAGCCATGTAAAGAAAGGTAATTAAGCAATGCAGATTCATGCTCAGTCAATTCCGACATACCCACTTTAGGAGAAATTCTAAGGATAAATTGATCCAATAGATCAGGTACTTTCAAAGCCTCCGATAGATTAAAATTGTACAAGTAGGCAAAATCGGGAACGGGCCCATTCGGAGCTGGTTGATTAGAAAACCTCACTTCATCAATCTCGACCCAGGCATCACTACCACGGTCAACTATTTCCAGGTAAGCTGAGTGATTTTTATACTTGGGATTTCCAAGCTTTACCCACTGAAAAGAACCATCCGTGGAAAGATCTTCATGCAAGGTTCCTTTAAAAAGAAGTTCGCTGTGTTTTCCCATGTGGTAATTATCGATCACCAATCGTACAAACATCTTATGGGCATTTACTTTAAGGTAGACATTGTCATGCACGATCTGAAAGTGAGGGGAGCGTAAATTTCCTATCCTTTGACCTCCAAGAACATTGGAACTAAAGACCTGATTATTCAAAAAAAGTTGATCACTCCCAAGGCGCAGAATGCCATGAGGTCTTGGTACGAATGCTTCCCCCGTGGAGTTCCAACCGGCAGGAAAACTATTTGACTCAAAATCTGCAAAGGAAACGCTGTTTTCGATAAAGACTTTTTCTTTCTGCAAGAAATTTTCAAATTGTGATTTTTTGGACTTAAAATTTCGGGCTAATGAAAAAAGGTTATCCTGTTGGTTAAAATGCTCAAACCATGCACCAAGAACCTTCGAATTCAGTCCTGCAGCATTCGCTATTTTTTCGACCAAACTCCCAGGCACAGGGTTCTCAAGGCTACGGTTGGATTCCTGGTTTTGTGATGAGATATGCTGAGTAACTGCTTCCCAGTATTGGCTTGGCTTTGTCGCAGAGAAGGCAGATTCAGAATTGGGTTGAAGCGAAACAAATGCATCCCGACAGATTTCTTCAATGGCTTCGGCAATTTGCTTCCTTTTACCCCCAGTATCCAGGGGGTATTCCTGACGATTGGCACCCTGCATGTAAGACGCTAGCGAGTAGTAGTCTTCGTCAGAAATAGCATCAAATTTATGATCGTGGCACCGAGCACACCCGATAGTTAAACCAAGAAATGTTTTCCCAAATACATCAAGTTGATTTTCCATTCGGTCGGCATTATCAACTTTTGAGTCAGTGGGCCCATGGACTGCCTCATGAAAATACCAAAATCCAGTTCCGATAATGGACTCATTGAACTTTTCCTCTGGGTTTAATCGAGGATTTTCAAGTAAATCACCTGCAATATGTTCGCGTAAAAATTGATCATAGGGAAGGTCTTGATTCAGAGCCCGAATCAAATAATCCCTGTATTCATGAGGGTTTTCCAAGGGGAAATCAAATTCATGACCGCAGGTCTCGGCATACCTTACCAAATCCATCCAATGCCGTGCCCACTTCTCACCAAATTGCGGACTATTTATCAGACGATCCACTACTTTCTCCTTCGCATTTAAGTCACGATCCATGGTAAATTTTTTAATCTCCTCTGGGGATGGAGGCAGACCAATTAAGTCATAACTGACTCGCCTTAACCATGTAAAAGGATCTGCTTTCTCAGCAGGTATCAAACCTTCAGATCGCAAGCGATGTTGCACTAATTGGTCAATAGGATGGTGGCCTGATTGAGTCAAAATTAGTGGTGAAGTTGGATCAATAGGCTTCCAACACCAATGCTCTTTCACCCGATCTTCAATATTGAAGCGTGAACGCCTTCCCGACTCTTTCCCGACCGGTATGGCTTCCTCAGGCCAGACCGCACCCTGAGAAATCCATTTTTTGAAATCATCTACGATCGACTTGGATAATTTTTCTTTTGGAGGCATATGCAACTCCGGGTCTTCATAACTAATGGCTTCAATAAGCAAAGACATTTCAGGATTCCCTGCAACAAGAGCAGGGCCTGTATCCCCGCCTTCCAAAATAAATTCAATATGATCCAAACGCAGTCCGCCTTTTATCTTTTTGGCTTCGGCACTGTGACAGTTGTAACATTTCGAGGCTAAGACTGGACGAATCTTAGTTTCGAAAAAAGAATAATCTGTCCCTAATAAAAAGGGAGACAAAAGAAAAAAAGATGAAGAGTAAAAAATCTTTTTACTTAGTTTTGAAAGAGCACTCATGGCATATCTATTATTTATACATTCTGTAATTTGTCAAATGACAGAACCGAAGTAATTTAAAAAATCTTTAAATTAAGTAGCATCAATTTTTTTATCTTTTAAACAAAATTAAACAAGACTATGGATACAATAGATGGACTACCCCAATTTAGGAATATATATTCTTGACTACTGCATATCTATTTTTGACTTTCAAGTGCATTATGAAAATCAACGATAACCATTTTTCCAAGCAGGTAACTGAAGCCCGCCAAATTTATATTGGTCTTGAAAGAGTGAAATCAAACGACGACTTTCGGGTGATTAGCACGGGATGTGAACGATGCTTGCCGGAATATGTTGTCGACCGAGCATCTTTTCCGCAATTTAGCAACGGCCAAAAAAACTGGAAATTCACTACTTTTGATTTTGTAACCCAAGGTAAAGGCTTGTTAACCTTGAACGGGTCAAGGCACCGGCTTATTCCCGGAACTTTGTACAGCTACACGCAAAATACACCTCACCGGATTTCAACTGATAAAAAAATGCCGATGTTGAAATATTTCCTTGTCTGTGCTCACCGTTCATCAGTTGCCCCGTTTGGAGATATTTCCCCTGACGAAGGAGGCGTTTTCCATCTTTCTTCTTTGGAGGAAGTGATTGACCTATTTGAATTACTCCTAACCCATGCAACCGCCAGTACAGAGATCGGAAATCGAGTGTGCGACTCCATAACCAAAGCATTAATTTTAAAAATTTGTGAAATCATGAAAAACCACAAACATTCGGAGTCTCAGGCGCGACAAACCTATATTAAAATATTACGATACATAAGAAGTAATTACTATCAGATTAAAGCAATTGAACAACTTTCAGATGAGCTAAACCTTGACCCAGCTTACCTCTCGAGAATCTTTAAGAAATTTCACCAAGAAACTCCCTACAAATTCCTGACTCGATTGAAAATGAGTCACGCCGCATCCTTACTCCTAAATTCTGGATATTTGGTCAAACATGTGGCTTATGAGCTTGGATTTGAAAACCCCTTCCACTTTTCAAGATCCTTTAAGTCAATTTACGGACTATCGCCCGAGAATTTTGTTTTGGAACATAAAAAAGTGACCAACTAAACCCCAAAAGACCATGAATACACAAAGTCGAAAGACAATAGTCATTGAATACTGTACAGGGTGCCGCTGGCTTCTGAGGTCTTCCTGGATGGCTCAGGAAATCCTCACAACTTTTGAAAAGGAATCCATAGAAGTGTGCTTGCGCCCTTGCCCTGATCAGGCGGGTCACTTTCAGGTTTTATCCGACCAATGTCTTATTTGGTGCCGTAAGAGAGACCAGGGCTTTCCTGAACTTAAAATTTTAAAACAAAAGATCAGAGACCACATGGCCCCGGATAAAGATTTAGGACATTCTGATTGTAAGAATTAAATTAAGCACTGAGAATCAACTGCATGTCACAAAATTATGTTTTCGCAAGTTGCCTTTGATTCATTTTCTTCTTCAAAAATTCATCTCCGATAACCCCAAGCAAAATAACCATTCCAAGAATGCCGAACTCAAGATGAGTGGAGATGCCTATCATGTTAATGGAGTTGTAAATTAACCTTATCACCGCAGCCGCAATGATGACTCCGAGAATGGAACCCTCGCCACCCCTCAAGCTACAACCCCCGAGAACTGCCGCAGCTATTGCATACAATTCATAGAATTCACCAGTCTGAGCTGGCTGTACGGAGTCCAACTCAAAGGCGAACAAAAGACCGGCAAAACCAGCGAGCAATGAGCAGAGCACATAGGCAATGATTTTCATCTTGTCTGTATTAATCCCGCTATACTTCGCCCCGTCTTCGTTATTTCCCAACGCATAAAGATAGCGACCCCAAATAGTTTTTCGGAGGAAAATAGCGGCGGCCACACCTAGAACCAATAAAAACAGGAAGGGGGTGGGTAAATTAAAAGATTCACCAACGGCAATTTTTCCACTGAAAATAAAATCCAGTCCCTGAATTTCTTCCAAGTTTTTATAGCCAGCATCCCCTTCTAATGGAACTGGCCCAAGGGATTGGTTGTCAGTGATCCACCTTCCTAGGCTACGGTAGATTAGGAGCCCACACAGCGTCACAACAAAAGGTTGAATTTTAGCTTTGGTAATGAGCAACCCATGGACCAAGCCAATTAAAATGGACATGCCAAGGGTCAGGCCTATGCAAAGCCAGGGATCCAAACCCTGAATTTTGAGAAGGAAAGCTAAAACAACTGCGACCAGTCCAACGACGGAGCCCAAGGATAAATCAATGCCACCTGTAATGATAACCAAGGCCACCCCAATACTCATCACACCATACAAGCTCGACCACTTGATCAGGTTTTGCATGTTGTAAGCGTTTAGAAACTTCGGGTTAATTATCGCCGTTATCACAAAAATAACCACTAAGAGTGCAAAAATTCCGATGATGTTTTTTTTCATAGTTGTAAACCTAAGCGGCAGATTTTTCACTACCGGTTGCAAGGTGCATAATTGATTCCTCTGAAAGTTCCTCTCTGGATAATTCGCCAGATACCCGACCTTCATGCATTATATATGCACGGTCCGCCATACCGAGCACTTCCTCCATTTCACTGGAAACGAAAAGAATCGCCATCCCTTCTCCAGCAAGCTTTTCCATGAGCTTATAGATTTCACGCTTAGCACCGACATCAATGCCACGAGTGGGTTCATCCAGCATCAATAGCTTAGGCTTCATAGCCAACCATTTCCCCAAGACAATTTTTTGCTGGTTTCCTCCTGAAAGAAACCTTGCAATCTGTTCGATTGTAGGAGTTTTGATACTCATTTGTTCGACTGCACGGTCAGCAATCTTCAGTTCAGCTTCCTGGTTCAAAAATCCCTTCGCCTGATCACGCTCCAGGCTGGGCAAACTCGCATTTTCCCTCACAGTCATAGGCAAAACCAATCCATGCTGTTTTCGATCCTCAGGCGCCAAGGCAATACCGGCAGTAATAGCATCAGCTGGGCAGGATGGGCGAAAAGATTGGCCGTCCAATTCAAGCTCTCCCCCCAATGCAGGAGTTACTCCAAAGATTGTCTGTAATAATTCAGTTCTGCCTGCACCCACTAAACCGGCAATCCCAACAATCTCTCCTGCTCGTACCTCCAAGGATACCGGAATATCACAATAAGAGGGTGAAATAATTTCATGAGCTTTTAAAACCGTCTTTCCCGGTTGATGAATTTGCCGGTCATAGAACTCACTCAAATCCCGCCCAACCATCAAGCGAACCATATTTTCGTGATTAATTTCGTACTTCTCCAAATCTCCTGCATTTTCTCCATCCCGGAATACCGTAACCCGGTCTGACAACTCAATCACCTCTCCAAGACGGTGGGAAATGTAAAT
>Ga0181606_10002229_pt1 | contig 16716 bp, 15 predicted proteins | sample 041ome_10_FD_132994 | JGI IMG/M metagenome (GOLD analysis project Ga0181606, IMG submission 132994) | Coastal salt marsh microbial communities from the Groves Creek Marsh, Skidaway Island, Georgia - 041412US metaG (megahit assembly) | ecosystem: Environmental > Aquatic > Marine > Intertidal... | reverse complement strand
TTGCCCTGCACCGGCATCGGCAGCGTACCTTTACGTCTGGTAATATCCGGTAAACTTCCTTCTGCTTCATTCTTTGCAATAAGAGACAAACCATCCGCGAAAATATCCAAGGTATCTGCTGCCGCCAATAAAATCGCTGTTTGTGCGGGATCTTCGACGAAACGCTTTGGCAACTCGTCACTGTCTGCAATCGCGCGTCCTAGTGCCGCGCGCGCTTCTTGTAGCGCCACCAGCCCAGCTTGGAGGTCCAGTGTGACTTGATATTGCAGATCACTTAAATAGCTTGCAGCCTCCAGATCAGAACGCAGTGATTGTACCTTTTCCTCTAGAGCGGGCAGTAGATCCGCAATTAACATTCCACCCCGTACTTTGGCCATGGGACCATCCGGGTGCAATAATTCTGCCTGAATCGGCGACTTATCAATTCTCAAAAGCACGCCTATCAATTCGGCATATGCGTCTTCTTCTAACAACAACTTTTGTTGCGCGCGCGCTTCAAGAAGAGAAATCTGACGCAAACTATCACGTGCTAGGCTCAGACTTTCTTCAAAACTTAGAATAGCATCGGTTAACGCGGAGATACGATCCTTCGCCGACTTGGATCGGTCTAATTGATCCCACGCATTATCAAGTGATAGCTGCGCCTGTCGTGCTTTTAATTCCAGATCATTTTGCGCAAATAGTGACGTCGCAGTCCATAACATTGCTGCGATCAAAATTCCTATGCGCAATGCGTCCTTCAAACTATCAAGCTTTCTCCAGTCATTTCAGAAGGCTTATCAAGCTGCATTAGATGGAGCAAGGTGGGCGCCAAATCGGCAAGCCTCCCGCCATCTCGCAGTTTGTTGTTTGCTTCATCGCCCACCAAAACCGCTGGTACTAGATTGATGGTATGCGCCGTGTGCGGTCCACCCGTTTCTGGATCCACCATGGTTTCGCAATTTCCATGATCTGCGGTCACAATCATTGCCCCACCTGCTTTTTTCAACGCGGTCAAAACAAGTCCCAACCCTTGATCAACGGCCTCACAGGCTTTGATTGCTGCATTCAAATCGCCAGTGTGTCCAACCATATCTGGATTTGCATAATTCGTAACGATCAAATCATAACCTGCCTCGATCGCTTTGACGAACTGATCTGTAACCTCACCTGCGGACATTTCGGGTTGCAAATCGTAGGTTGCAACCTTAGGCGATGGCGCCATGTAACGCACCTCGCCCTCTTCAGGCTGCTCTTTCCCACCGTTTAGGAAAAATGTAACATGCGGATACTTCTCTGTTTCCGCTAATCTGAGTTGTGTTTTTCCTGATTTTGCCACCCATTCACCCAATGTATTCACGATTTTTTGTTTTGGAAAACAGGTTTGCATATAGTCGTTGTGAGATGTCGAATATTCCACCATTCCCAACAACATCGACCACTGAGGACGGGTGCCAATATCAAATTCGCCGAATGTGGTTTCACCAATTGCTCGCAAGATCTCACGAGCGCGGTCGGCACGGAAATTCATGCAAAAAAATGCGTCACCATCTTGTGCACCTTGATAGTCATCTAAAACGGTTGCAGGGATAAATTCATCGCTAACACCCGCGGCATAGTTTGATCTAATCGCTGCTTCTGCGGTGCCCACGCGCATATCAGATACGCCATGCACAATCGCATTATAAGCGGTGGCGACGCGGTCCCATCTGTTATCCCGATCCATTGCGAAATAACGGCCTGTCACAGTGCCAATTTTCACACCATCTGGCAGGTCAGCTAAAAGGCTATCTAAGAAATCCGCAGCAGATGTAGGCGCGACATCTCGGCCATCTGTGATGGCATGTAAAACCACTGGAACATCCACATCGGTTAAGATACGTAAAGTAGCGATAAGATGCGCCATGTGACCATGCACGCCCCCATCTGATATCAATGACATAACGTGCGCACGCCCACCTGTATTTTTAAGCGACCTAATGTAACTCATTAACGCAGGGTTTTGTGCATATGACCCGTCCTCAATCGCCAAATCAATTTGACCAAGATCCATAGCAACAACACGCCCTGCACCGATGTTGGTGTGCCCAACCTCTGAATTTCCCATCTGACCTGTTGGTAGACCAACGTCACGTCCATGCGTGATAAGTTTAGTATTGGGGCACTGTTCCATGATTCGATCAAAATTTGGCGTATTTGCCAATGCAGGCGCATTCGCCTCTGCATTCGATCGCACACCCCAACCATCTAAAATACATAAAACAACAGGTTTTGGTGCCATATCATACGCCTCTAATCTTTATGGGAGTTCTACGTAGCGAGGCAAATAAGAGCAAGAGCTAAGCGCGGTGATAGGGTGAACCCGCCAAAATTGAAGCAGCGCGATATAATTGTTCGCCTAACATAACACGAACCAGCATATGTGGCCAAACCATAGATCCAAAGCTGATCGACATATCAGCCCGCGCACGCAGCGAAGGATCAATACCGTCAGCGCCACCGATCACAAACGCTAGATGACCCTGTCCCTGATCTCGAAAATTCGAAAGACACTCAGAAAATTCAGGCGAGGTTAACAGTTTTCCACGTTCATCCAATGTGATGATTTTTGCGCCACTTGGGACTGCACGATCCAACAGATCTGCTTCTGCCCGCATCCCTATATTTTTCTTATCCTCAACCTCAATAATATCTGCAGGGCCAAGTCCCATTGAGCGACCCTGTTTGTTAAAACGGTCAAGATAATTAGAAAGAAGCTCAAGCTCTGGACCCCGCCGAAGCCGGCCCACTGCACAAATCGTTACCTTCATTACTCAGCTATTATGCTTGCCCAGACGGCAACCACATTTTTTCAAGCTGATAGAATTCGCGCACCTCAGGACGAAATATGTGGACAACCACATCCCCTGTATCGATTAAAACCCAATCTCCTGCCCCTTTGCCCTCAACCTTGCACGCTCGCCCATGCTCTTGCTTTAGACGATCAACCAGTTTTTCAGCCATTGCCGTGACCTGACGGGTCGAACGACCCGATGCGATCACCATGTAATCGCCAATCGATGTTTTTCCGCGCAAATCAATTTGCACGATTTCTTCAGCTTTATCTTGGTCAAGTGAGGTTAAGATACGATCTAACAGCGCTTCGCTTGTTAAATCTTCTGCCGCGGAATTGGCAGATTTGTTTGCAGTGCGAACTGCTTCGACAGATACTGTCAGAACTATATCCTCCGTTAAGCATGCATTCATTGCATGTATGCCGAATCTAGCATGGGTTCGAAAAAATCTCAATGACGCGTAATTGAAATGCAGCTTAGCTGCAAGAGTGCAGCAACACTTGCGAGTATGAAGATTCAAGTGTATGCGAAACATCATGGAAATGATCTTTGACATGGATGATCGTTCGCGCCTGCCTTGGCGGTTTTATGGTGCAACGATGACAATTCTGGCACGCGGCTGATTTGCCGCGACAAAAGATTTGCACCAAACGTTCATCACAAAAATCGGGAGAGGATGGAAATGACCGCCCCCAAGACACTTTATGATAAAATTTGGAACGACCACGTCGTCCACGAAGCAGAAGACGGAACATGCCTGCTGTATATTGATCGCCACTTGGTTCACGAAGTGACATCACCGCAGGCCTTCGAAGGCCTGCGCATGGCGGGCCGCACTGTCCGTGCGCCGGAAAAAACAATCGCTGTGCCAGATCACAATGTTCCAACAACATTGGATCGTGCAAAAGGCATCGACAACGAAGAAAGCCGTATTCAGGTTGAGGCGTTGGACAAAAATGCAAAGGATTTCGGCATTCACTATTATCCGGTATCTGATGTACGTCAGGGGATCGTGCACATAGTTGGACCAGAACAGGGTTGGACCTTGCCCGGCATGACCGTTGTTTGTGGCGACAGCCACACAGCGACACACGGTGCATTTGGCGCATTGGCGCACGGTATCGGCACATCCGAGGTTGAGCATGTTCTTGCGACGCAAACTTTGATTCAAAAGAAATCAAAGAACATGAAGGTCGAGATTACAGGCAAACTGCGCCCATTCGTCACAGCCAAGGACATCACACTATCCGTTATCGGTGAAACGGGTACAGCTGGTGGTACAGGATATGTGATTGAATATTGCGGTGAAGCGATCCGCGATTTGTCCATGGAAGGTCGCATGACCGTTTGTAACATGGCCATCGAAGGCGGCGCTCGTGCAGGCCTGATTGCACCAGATGAAAAGACGTTCGAATACTGCAAAGGCCGCCCACACGCACCCAAAGGCGCAGAGTGGGAAGCAGCCGTCGCATATTGGAAAACACTGTACACTGATGAAGGCGCATATTTTGATAAGGTCATTACCATCAAAGGCGAAGACATTGCGCCCGTCGTGACATGGGGCACATCGCCGGAAGATGTATTGCCAATCACCAGTACTGTTCCACGTGCGGATGATTTCAGCGGTGGTAAAGTTGATGCAGCGCAACGTTCTCTGGAATACATGGGTCTGACATCTGGTCAGAAATTGACAGACATTGAAATCGACACTGTGTTCATCGGATCATGTACAAACGGCCGTATCGAGGATTTGCGCGCAGCTGCAGAAATTCTCAGGGGCAAAAAGATCAAAGAGGGCCTACGTGCCATGATCGTCCCGGGGTCTGGATTGGTACGCGCACAAGCCGAAGAAGAGGGGCTCGCAGACATCTTTAAAGAGGCTGGCTTTGAATGGCGTTTGGCGGGATGTTCTATGTGTTTGGCGATGAACCCTGACCAGCTGACACCAGGCGAACGTTGTGCGGCCACATCAAACCGTAACTTTGAAGGACGACAAGGTCGTGGAGGACGCACGCACCTAATGTCACCAGCAATGGCAGCCGCCGCGGCAATCACGGGCCGTCTAACAGATGTTCGGGAGATGATGTAATGGACAAATTTGAAACATTCAGCGGTATCGCCGCCCCAATGCCATTGGTCAACATCGACACTGATATGATCATCCCAAAGCAGTTTTTAAAAACAATTAAACGCTCAGGTCTTGGTGTGCATGCGTTTGACGAAATGCGCTATGATGATGACGGCAACGAAATTCCTGATTTCGTATTGAACCAAGCCGCCTATCGTGAGGCATCAATTCTGATCGCCGGCGATAACTTTGGCTGTGGATCATCACGTGAGCATGCGCCATGGGCCTTATCGGATTTTGGGATTAAGGTTGTTGTTTCAACATCATTCGCAGATATTTTCTTTAACAACTGTTTCAAAAATGGAATGCTGCCCATCGTACTTCCGCAGGAACAGGTCGATCTGTTGATGAAAGACGCCGAAAAGGGTGCGAATGCCCGGGTGGAAGTCGACCTTGAGGATCAAACGATTACATCTTCGGATGGAGATATAATCAAGTTTGACATCGACCCATTCCGCAAACACTGCCTGCTGAATGGGTTGGACGACATTGGTTTGACCCTTGAAAAAGCGGCATCAATCGACAGTTTTGAAGCCAAAACAGGCGCTGAGCGCCCTTGGGCATAAAATAGAATTACTGGCGTGCCCGTTTGGGCACACCAGTAATTTATGTTCAAGAACACCCAAAATAAATCAAACCTCGAACCCGAGTGAAACGCCTTGCTCGCTGCAAATGGCCTAAATTTCACGCACTTTCTTGACGATATACGAGGAAATCGCTAACCCGCTACGGACAGCATAACCCAAGGATTCATAGCATGAGCAACCCATCAATTCTTATCCTCCCTGGTGACGGCATCGGACCAGAAGTCATGGCCGAAGTTCGCAAAGTCATTTCATGGTACGGCGACAACCGCGACCTTGCCTTTGATGTATCCGAGGATTTGGTCGGTGGAGCGGCACATGACGCACACGGCACGCCATTGCATGACGACACAATGGCTAAAGCCCAAGAGGTAGACGCCGTTCTATTGGGTGCCGTTGGCGGTCCAAAATATGACAACCTTGATTTTTCTGTAAAACCTGAACGCGGACTTTTACGCCTGCGCAAAGAAATGGACCTGTTCGCCAACTTGCGCCCAGCGCAGTGTTTTGACGCTCTCGCGGATTTCTCATCATTAAAGAAAGATGTGGTCTCTGGATTGGACATCATGATTGTGCGCGAACTGACATCCGGCATCTATTTTGGTGAGCCACGCGGCATTTTTGAGGAAGGCAACGAACGTGTTGGCATCAACACACAACGTTATACAGAATCAGAAATCGAACGTGTTGCACGCAGCGCATTTGAATTGGCACGACGTCGTGGCAACAAAGTCTGTTCAATGGAAAAAGCGAATGTCATGGAATCTGGCATCCTGTGGCGTGAAGTTGTGCAAAAAGTCCACGATGAAGAGTATGCGGATGTTGAATTATCACATATGTACGCAGATGCAGGTGCGATGCAACTTTGCCGCTGGCCAAAACAGTTTGATGTAATCGTAACCGATAATCTATTTGGTGATCTACTTTCGGACGCTGCAGCAATGCTAACTGGATCGCTGGGCATGTTGCCATCTGCATCGCTAGGTGCCCCAATGGCAAACGGACGCCCAAAAGCACTTTATGAACCCGTACACGGGTCGGCACCCGATATTGCGGGCGAAGGCAAGGCGAACCCAATCGCCTGTGTCCTAAGTTTTGCAATGGCATTGCGCTATAGCTTTGATCAGGGCGCAGAGGCAGATCGCCTAGAACATGCGGTGGAGAAAGTATTGGCCGATGGCGTTCGCACAGCAGACCTGTTGGGAGAAGAGGGTGTGACGCCCGTTTCAACATCTGAAATGGGCGATGCGATTATCGCAGCCCTCAATGCATCATTATAAGAGTGTTTTAATTTAACACTTGCATGAATAGCCCGCAGTGTGATTTTGCTAGGTCACTAGCATTATTCCTGCGGGTTAATTTATGTCTGCTAACGCTAAAGGCGCACTTTTCGCATTACTCGGATTCGCATTATTCTCGGCACATGACGTGGCGGTGAAATATTTAGGCGGACAGTATTCAACTTTTCAGATTATTTTTTTCTCGGTCTTGTTCAGCTTTCCAATGTTATTTCTAATGCATCTACGGGAACGCAATGCAGATAATTTGTTCCCAAAGCATCCTTGGTGGTCCCTACTGCGCGTCGTAGCAACCGTAGTCACCGGAATATCAGCGTTTTACGCATTTTCCGTTCTTCCCTTGGCACAAACCTATGCATTTCTTTTTGGAATGCCACTATTGATCACAGTTCTATCTGTTCCAATGTTGGGCGAACGTGTGGGCATACATAGGGGCAGTGCTGTAATTGTTGGCCTAATTGGTGTTTTGGTGGTTTTACGGCCCGGGTACGTTGAACTGGGATTAGGACATGCGGCTGGTTTGACGGCAGCCGTTGGCGCAGCAATTTCATCATTGATTGTGCGAAAAATCGGGAATGAAGAGCGCAGTACCGTTTTGATGATTTATCCAATGTTTGCCAATTTATTGCTGATGGCTGCTTTATTGCCCGGTGGATACGTTCCGATGGCACTCTTTGACTTGGCTTCCGTGGCGACTATGGCGATACTAGCGTCGCTTGCCTCACTATGCATTATTCTGGCCTATAAAAACGGTGAAGCCAATGTCGTGGCCCCCATGCATTATTCACAAATGATATGGGCTATTATCTATGGATATTTCTTTTTTGCTGAGCTGCCCGACAAATTCACACTGATTGGGGCATGTATCATTATCTCAAGCGGCTTATATGTTGTCTTTCGCGAAAGCCGCGTCACAGTCTCAGAAAACACACCCGTCCTGCGGAACAAAAGCCGCGCAGAAACGGGAACCACGCCCAGGATCTCCACACTTATTAATTCAAAAGACTAAGCATCAAGGAACATCCGCAATTTTTGTTCCAATGTTTTAATTTCCACGGGCTTGGCGATGTAATCATCCATACCCGAGGCAAAACATTTATCGGCCTCCCCTTTAAGCGCATTTGCCGTGATCGCGATAATGGGTGTGCGGTTAATGAATTCAGCCTGTTCAATATCACGCAGTGCGCGCGACATTTCAAAGCCGTCCAGCACAGGCATATGGCAATCCGACAGGATCACATCGTAATCACCCTCTTGCCACATGGTTAAACCTTCTTGACCATTGCATGCGATATCCGCGTTGAAGCCCAGAATTTCCAACTGTTTCAACATAACGATACGGTTGATTTCGTTATCTTCTACAAAAAGGATTTTCTTTTCGCTACGCACTCGTACATCAGGCTGCGTTTGGACCGAATTGACAGGCAAATCAGTCGTGTTTTCTATTGTTATACGTCCTGCTAGTAACCCAAACGCCCGATGCAGTTCTGTTGGCAGCGCTGGATCTAACTGTGTTCGGAAAACGTCATCCTGCAATAGACCCAAACGCTCTACACGGTTGGTTGTCATCAACAGAAACCGAGGATTTTCAAAACGTTCACGCAGCTGTTCTTGCCATCTAACGGTGCGGTCAGGAGAGTCGCTGATCAGGACAAAAAAATTTTTGCCCCTGGATGGAATTTGCAAAGTGTTCAAATCACATTCTGTGTCATGCGTTTGTACATCAATGCCGCGCGCAGTCAGATATCGTTTAATCTCTTCGCTCTCATCCGCAGTCTGATCGGCAATCCAATCCACAGACAACTCTGAAATATCTACCAAATTTGATGGAGCGCAAAGGGACTCAAGTGGAAGAAAAACAGAAACCTCGGTTCCAACATCTGGTTCGCTAATCAATTGAATACGCCCATCCATTCGATTAATCAAATTAAGCGAGATCATCAAACCCAAACCCGTGCCGCCGACGCGCCGCGTTGCGACAGGTTCACCCTGCATAAAAGGTTCAAACAGGTTGTTCTGTACGTCTTGGCTCATACCAATGCCATTGTCTTTGACATCAATCCGCATTTGGCCCGCTGACGTCATCGAAACACTTAAACGGACGTGACTGTCACGTTCTGTCAATTCATTCGCGGAATATTTTACCGCATTACTTAGCAGGTTCAGCATAACTTGCCGCAAACGCCCACCGTCAATCATACCAAATTCTGGAACCTTTGGATCGATAAACAGGTGTATTTTTACACCCAAATCATCTGCCATATGCTGCAGGGTTAGAGCCACGCCTTCAATTGTGGCGCGCATGTCAGTTTTTGATCGAATGATTTCAAGCTTGCCCGCATCAATTTTACTGGCATCCAGAATGTCATCAATGATCCGCAACAACGAAAAGGCAGAGTTGCGAATGATATCCAAGACACGCTGTTGTTCTTGGGTTGGGCGAAGGTTTTTCATGACCTCAACCATGCCCAATATACCATTCATTGGCGTTCTGATTTCATGGCTCATATTTGCCAAAAAATCACCTTTGGAATTCGCCGCCTCTTCTGCGCGCAGTCGCGCCCTGAACAGTTCATCTTCTGTCCGTTCTGACAGGATTGAAAAGTATGCAAGTTCAGCGATCAATAAAACTGCCACCGTTATCATAAGCAGATAGTTAATAATTTCCGTTGAAAGCGAATTTTGAATTGTGGGAATTCCGAATAATCGTTCTGAGCTTGATGCCAAATCGAAATAGATCACGCCAGCCCATGCAAGGGCGCTGTAAGCTATGAAAGCATACAAATAGATCCGCTCTGTTTTCCAAGAAAACACCAAAAATGGTAAGGCCAGAATAGGAAAAAACAGTAGGTCGACTTGTGTTCCATGCTCAGACACGATGATCCCGAGCACCATTGTCAAAATTGCATTTACCAACCAAAACGCACGGGCGATTGTGTCAAAACGAAACCAAAAAAACAGCAGACTAAGACCATAAAGACCTGCCACGGATCCAGCGATGGCAAATCCCGCAAAATCGCCCAGCAAAATCATTATCATAGCCCAACAAGTCGCAACGATCACGATCGCCTGAACCGCAAGTTGACTAAAGCGCACACGGCGTTCGCGATCAATCTCGATCATGTTAGGAAGTTCAGAGACCGGCATCCACTCTACCACTCATAATATCGTTGAATCATCTGTATTCATGATCAACGACTTGCACATAAGTCAGTTTACATACAAATTCGCCATGAAATCTAGCGGGTTAACAAAAAATGAAAAACGCTCTTTTGATAATCGATGTTCAAAATGATTTTTGCCCCGGCGGATCGCTGGCGGTGACCGACGGCGATCAGATCATTTCAGGGATCAATGACATCATGAATGATTTCGATTTCGTGATATTGACCCAAGATTGGCACCCCACAAACCACAGTTCGTTCGCAAGCAATCAAAATGCCGATCCATTTAGCGTGATCGATATGCCATATGGCCCACAAGTTCTTTGGCCTGATCACTGTATCCAAGGCTCGTTTGGCAGCGCGCTCCATGAAAATCTAAACACAACACGCGCCGATTTGATTATTCGAAAAGGTCAGAACCCCAGCGTAGATAGTTATTCTGCGTTTTTCGAAAATGATCACACAACCGCAACTGGTCTGCACGGGTATCTTACTGAACGGTCCGTTTCCAAATTGACGCTTGTCGGATTGGCAACGGATTATTGCGTTAATTTTTCAGCACAAGACGCTATAAGATTAGGGTATGAAACAAATGTTCGCATTAATCTATGCCGCGCCATTGATCTTGATGGTTCATTGGATCAGGCACGTAGCGATTGGGATGCGTTAGGAATAGGAATTTCATAATGGTGGATATCGCGACACGCGTTTGGAACCACAAATGGCGCATCGATCCCATTGTCAGATCGCTCATCGACACGGATTTCTATAAACTGTTGATGTGTCAATCGATCCATCGCAATAAACCCGATACGCAAGTTACCTTCAGCCTGATCAATCGCTCAAAACATATCCGCTTGGCCGAATTAATTGACGAAGGGGAGTTGCGCGAACAACTTGATCATATTCGCAGCCTCTCACTAAGCCGTGGCGAAAGCACGTGGTTGCGCGGAAATACCTTTTATGGCAAGCGCCAGATGTTCAGATCCGATTTTATGGAGTGGTTTGAAAACCTGCGATTGCCCGATTACCACCTAGAAAAACGTGACGGGCAATATGAACTGACTTTTGAAGGCAGCTGGCCAGAGGTCATGTTGTGGGAAATCCCAGCACTCGCCGTGTTGATGGAATTGCGTGGCCGTGCCGTGTTGAAGGACATGGGGCGTTTTGAAATCCAAGTTTTGTACGCACGCGCGATGACAAAACTTTGGGAAAAGGTGGAACGCCTAAGGCAGTTGGAACATCTGCGGATTGCGGATTTTGGAACGCGACGCCGTCATTCATTTTTGTGGCAGGACTGGGCCGTACAGGCTATGCAAGAGGGGCTTGGAAACAAATTCACTGGCACCTCAAACTGCCTGATCGCGATGCGCCGCGATATTGAAGCGATCGGCACAAACGCACATGAATTGCCGATGGTCTATTCAGCGCTGGCGGAAACTGATGCAGATTTGGCACAAGCCCCCTATCAAGTTTTGGCAGACTGGCATGAAGAGCATGATGGCAACCTGCGCATAATCCTACCCGACACCTATGGCACAGAAGGCTTTTTGAAAAATGCACCAGATTGGTTGGCGAGTTGGACTGGTATTCGTATCGACAGCGGCAAACCCGAACTTGCTGCGGAAACAGCAATTCAGTGGTGGAAGGACCGTGGAGAGGATCCAACACAGAAACTGGTCATCTTCTCAGACGGGCTCGACACCAACGAAATACAGACGTTATACCGACGTTTTACCGACAGGGTAAAAGTGTCCTTTGGCTGGGGTACAAATCTCACTAATGATTTCCGTGGATTGGTGCCTGATGCAGGACTCGAGGCCTTTTCATTGGTCTGCAAAGCGGTATCAGCGAATGGAAATCCAACTGTTAAATTGTCCGATAACCCGAATAAGGCAATGGGTCCAACAGAAGAAATTAAACGCTATAAACGCGTGTTTTCTGTTGGCCAACAGCTGGCTATCGACGTCACTGTTTAGGCTATAGGCCACCCCAGTAAATCATTGGTATTCTGCGTCATAATCGCAGTGAAAGGTAAATTTTATGTATCCATTTCTGAGACTTATTAAAGAGGTATTCAAATTTCGAAAGGCCCCGCAATTAGGGTTTGGCGACGTTCATGTCTCCCATCATATGTGTATGCCATGGGATTTGGACCCATGGATCGAATTGAATAACGGTCGTACACTGACCCTATATGATTTGGGACGCATCCCACTTGCCGCACGCTCTGGGCTATTGAATGTGTTGAAAGAACGCAGATGGGGAATGACCATGGCCGGAGCCTGCGTCCGTTACCGCCGCCGGATCCGTATGTTTGAACACATCGAGATGCGATCGCGCGCGCTCTGCTGGGACGACCGATTTATCTACATCGAACAATCCATGTGGAAAACCAACGGCGACTGCGCAGGTCATATCGTTTATCGCGGTGCATTTGTTGGACAGGATGGCATTGTTTCACCAGATCGGGTTTGGTCAGCATTAGGCGAAACAGCAGATCGACCCAAAATTCCTGAGTGGGTTGCAACCTGGATTGCGGCAGAAGATATGCGCCCATGGCCTCCCATGCAGGATTGATCAATTCGGGTCAAACCTCATTCTGGAACCACTTAATTCTTGACCCTCAATAAATACTTGCGTTTTGTAAGTAAAAAATGGGGGATCACATGTCTCAGAGAAAAACGATCTGGGGTTGGTATTGGTTTGACTGGGCATGTCAGCCGTTTTTTACTTTACTGCTAACGTTCATTTTCGCGCCGTTTTTTGCACAAGTTGCAACAGAATATTATGCATCTGGCGGGCTGTCTGAACAATCTGCGGATGCCCGCGCGCAAACGCTATGGTCTACGGGTATTACAATTGCGGGCCTGATTATTGCCTGTTCCGCTCCAGTTCTAGGTGCGATTGCGGACTCTGCTGGACGGCGCATGCCATGGATTTTCTTATTCACGGCTGCGGCAATTTTTGGGGCCGCCGCAACATGGTTTATGGATCCCACAGGTTCTAACTTGGTGACAATGTTGGTGGCATTTGTAATCTGCTACATTGGGGCCGAATTGGCATTCATTTTTGCCAGTGCGCAGTTGCCAGACCTTGGGGATGACGGCAGTGTAGGTGGGATTTCGGGATCAGGACTCGCCTTTGGATATATCGGTGGTGTGTTGTCTTTGGTCATTGTGCTGCTGCTCTTTGTTGGTCAGGACAACGGCAAAACCATATTCCTTAATTTTGATCCACTCTTTGGATTCGATCCATCAGAGAAGGAAGGCACCCGGTTTGCGGGCCCCTTTGCCGCATTATGGTGTTTGGTTTTCTCAATCCCATATTTCCTATGGGTCCGTGAAGGGCATCTCCCCAATCGCAGGCCTAGCCTGGGTGGCGCAATGACAACCCTTTGGCAAGCGATCAAAGGCGTCTTGAATCGTCCTAGTCAGTGTAAATTCCTGATTTCATCAATGTTCTACCGTGATGCGTTAAACGGTCTTTATACATTTGGCGGAATTTACGCGGGACTCGTTCTGGATTGGAGCATAGTTCAAATTGGAACCTTTGGAATCGTAGCTGCTATTTCTGCAGGTGTGTTTAGTTGGCTGGGTGGTAAGTTGGATAATCGCATCGGACCCAAACCCGTAATTTACTTAACGATTTTCATTCTAATGGGAGTTTGCGTTGTCATTATCGGAATGAGCAAGACACATTTCTTTGGCGTCGAACTGGTTGCGGGATCAACACTGCCTGATAACTTATTCATGCTGTGCGGATGTTTGATCGGGGGCATGGGCGGCATGTTGCAATCTGCTAGCCGCAGTTTGATGGTGCGCCACGCAATGCCCGGTAAAGAAACGATTGAATTCGGCCTTTATGGCCTATCGGGTCGGGCCACAGCATTCCTGGCACCATTGTTGATCACAATCGCCACAACCATCACCGACAGCGCGCGATTGGGTGTCTCACCAATCGTTATCCTGTTCGTAGTCGGCCTTGTATTTCTAATCGGCGTCAACGCCAGGGGTGACGCAAGATAGCAAAGTTTAACAATTGGATTAGAAATGTTTGGCCTACAACCGCTTCCTTGCTAGGATTTATCCAAAGGAATGCGTTTATGGTTTTCAGATTTCTAATCATATCTAGCCTGATCTGGTTATCCGCCTGTTCAAATTATGATCCCGACTTGGTGGTCCGTCTAAGTACCAAAGAAGCAAAACATTTATTCGGCGCCATTGAACGCGGATCAGAACAGCGGCCCGCTCCCCACGGCAGCTATGCCAAAGGATGCGTAGCCGGGGCCGACCAACTGGCGGAAACAGGCCCGACTTGGCAGGCGATGCGACTGTCGCGCAATCGCAACTGGGGGCACCCAGTCGCGATTGATTTCATTCATGACCTCTCTGCCAAAGCGGAACGGGAATCTGGTTGGAACGGTTTATACATTGGCGATATCTCGCAGCCGCGCGGTGGTCCGATGTTAACAGGTCATGCAAGCCATCAAATTGGGTTGGATATCGATATCTGGATGCGCCCGGCCGATGATCTAACCCTGAGTGTGAAAAAACGCGAAGCCATATCATCAATTTCAATGCGCCGAGCGAATGGAGCCTATGTCAACGAAAAGTGGAGCAAACAACACCACAACATCATCAAAGCGGCCGCATCCGATCCACGCACAGCCCGCATCTTTGTTTTCCCAGGGGCCAAAGTTCAAATGTGTAAAGATGAAAAGGGGGATAGGGCATGGTTGAATAAGGTGCGCCCTTGGTGGGGACACCATTATCATTTTCATGTACGCCTATCCTGTCCGGCGGGTGCAACAAACTGCAAAAATCAGGCGCCACCACCCCCAGGCGACGGATGTAAGGACGCAGAACGTTGGGTGCGCGATATTTTGAACCCACCGCCCCCAAACCCCAATGCACCAAAACGGAAACCAAAACCGCCCCTGACATTGGCGCTGCTTCCACAGCAATGTGTCGGTGTTTTGCAGTCGAACTAAGTGGGCTTGTCATTTCGTCCAAGTGACATTAAACGCGTCTCGTTTCCAAATGGAAACCGAGTCTCCGAACACCTTCGATAAAAACGGATAAAGCTATGACAAAACTTCTTCCTGGCGTAATCGCCATGGCCACGATTGTGGTCGCCTCAAATATCCTTGTTCAATTTTTACTATTGGGTGGTCTTCTCACATGGGGTGCGTTTACCTACCCGTTCGCCTTTTTGGTCACCGACTTGATGAACCGTATCTATGGCCCAGCAGCGGCGCGCCGTGTTGTCTTTGTCGGCTTTGTAACGGGTATCATCTGTTCATTGATCGGTAGCCAGATCATGTTCGACAGCGAATACGGCCCCTATGCTGCCGTTGCGTTTCGAGTTGCAGTTGGATCAGGGATTGCATTCCTAACCGCGCAATTGGTGGATGTTGCCATCTTTGACCGTTTGCGGGGTGGCACTTGGTGGCGTGCCCCATTGGCGTCAACAGTGATTGGATCTGCCTTAGACACTGCGATCTTTTTCACAATCGCATTTTCCGCATCCATTCCATTTTTCAACGACGCGCAAAATGCAGAAATCAGCTGGGCATGGGATAGTGTACCATTGTTATTGTTCGGTGGTGATGCACCGCTATGGATATCATTAGCAATTGCGGATTGGGGCGTGAAACTGTTGCTAGCGCTGATTGCGTTGGTACCATTCCGTGTCTTGGTCGCACGTTTGCATGCAAATACAATATCTGCTGTGAATTAAAACATTTTGACTTTTCTAGAAATTGTGGCACCATCACTAGTAGTGAAACATAGTGAAAGGAGGTGGTCCAGTGTCTAGAGAGGTATTGGAGAGAGGTGTCGGAACAGTTTGGGAGGTCCTTGACTAAGGCAACCCTTGGTCGTTGACCAAACGAATTGGTGAAGCCTAACCGGCCCACCTCCGAAATTCTCGAGGGTCGTCCGCAACGGGCGGCCCTTATCAGTTAAAGATATGATAACGATAAACGATAAAATCAGCATTCAAGATTGGGAAATCACCGAGCAGTTCGTGCGTGCATCAGGTCCAGGCGGACAGAACGTAAACAAGGTGTCGACAAAAGTTGCCCTGCGCTTTGAAGCAGACCGTTCCCCGAATTTGAGTACCGCAGTGAAGGCCCGATTAAAAAATATCGCAGGCAGCAAATGGACGATAGACGGTGCAATCATCATCCAATGTGATGCAACTCGCAGTCAAATTCGCAACCGTGAGATCGCGCAAGATCGACTAAAAGATTTGATTAAGAAAGCTCTGGTGGTTCCAAAGCGGCGTCGCCCAACAAAACCAAGTCGTGGAGCGATAGAACGGCGGTTAAAATCCAAAAAGATTAGAGCAGAGGTGAAATCACTGCGTTCTGGGAAAATTGAATGAGGGGGTATTCAAATGCTCATTAGAGCCTCAATCATAATCTCACTTCTCTGTTCAATCGCTGTTTCGCAAGAAGCAGGGCAAAAAGCACAGAATGCTTATCAACATTTTTATTGTCATCATATTATCCCAATCATGGCTGATGTAGATGCTGCGAAACTATCAGAGCAACACGAAAGCCATGTTTGGGCCGGCATAAGAGAAGCCCGTAAAATGATTGCCGAGATCGAAAAGTTCAAAGGCGCAAACCAGAAAGATTGGTTGGAACACGCACCCGCAAATTGGGGATATTATTTGAATGCGGGTCCAAGTGAGGATTTTGTGATTGGGATGCTTTATGAA
>Ga0181606_10002227_pt1 | contig 16722 bp, 10 predicted proteins | sample 041ome_10_FD_132994 | JGI IMG/M metagenome (GOLD analysis project Ga0181606, IMG submission 132994) | Coastal salt marsh microbial communities from the Groves Creek Marsh, Skidaway Island, Georgia - 041412US metaG (megahit assembly) | ecosystem: Environmental > Aquatic > Marine > Intertidal... | reverse complement strand
TGGACATAACTACAATTAGCGTCTAGAATTTACGGCGTTCTTTATCATCATCTCGAGTTCGGTCTCGGGTTCCCAGTCAGCCCACTCGCGGACCGCCTGGTTTACCTCCAGATAGCGTTCATCATCTCCGTCGTACTCGCGGAACTCGTCGTCGAACCCCATATCACACTCCTGAACGACCATGTCATCATCGGTCTCCCATCCGTCTGAATCCTCGTCGTCTTCATCTGGCAGTATGGAACCGTAGACCCTTCCTGTCAGCTTCATGGCGCTCCACTTCATACCGTATTCCATGTCGAGGGCAGTGACGATGCTCCTCCCAGTGGCTTTGCAATATTCTGCAGCCACCACGACGGCATTCTCCAGAACGGGCTGGATTGCGTTCGTGTATGCAGCGATGATCTGTTCCTCGCGACTCATTATTATTTTTTAAAATGTCCCTTTTCTTTAAGAGAGGATCATGTTGAAACCTCCAGTTGGATTCCGTGGAGACACAGGTATTGGTGCTCTAACTGGTATTAGTGCCGTTGGTCTACAGGATACGTTTCTGTATTCTAACGAAGAGTCACCTACAGAACACAAGTATAAATCATTTACTCAAACAATGCCATTTTATCGATACTATAAACCCGTTCAAACAAATTTTTTGGGTCAAGAAATACGTCATGTGTTCGAACCAAAGGAGATGGGTGATCTTATGACTGGACTGATGTTGAAATTCACATTCCCAACCACGTCTGTGCCAACTCCTTGTGCTCAAAATTTAGGTCTATCAATGATAAAAAGAATAGATTTATTTATCAACGATGAAAAAATACAGTCATTGAAGGGTGATTGGATGTCGATCTACGAAACGATGCATTCTTCAAATCAAGATCGTGAAAATATTCTTGGGACAATGTACAATTTCGGAACAACTTACGATCAAAAAAGTGTAGTAACATCTTATCCCAAAGAATTATATTATCCGATACCATTTTTCTTTAATAATCATTATAATGATTCTAATGTTGATACTACATCATTTCGTCCACCACTTCCTCTATGTGCACTTTATAATTCTAAAATAACTATAGTAATAAACTTTTTGACATTAGAAGAAATTGTGCGAGACACATCTGGATTTTCTCCAGGTGCAGATCTTTCTAATTTTATGTTTGTAACTGAGGAAGTAAAACTTTCAAGTTCAGAACGTTATTCGTTTTTGTACAAAAGTATAAATTATCCAATTGAAAAAATAAATGACGAAAGTGTAGAGCTTGAACCAAAAGCACTAGAGGTGGCATATCGCTATTATTTGAATAGTTATTACACATCTAGGGCATTATTTTGGACTTTCAAATTAGAACAAGGACTGCCTTACAATCCTGATTTTTACAGTCCCATTATAAAAGCTAGAATAAATTTATTGAGCAAATCGGATAGAAGTGAATTTGAAAACCCTTTATTTTTTAAAGAATTTCAGTCTTATGTTCATGATTTTTACAATAATGGTGTTTTTTATTCATATAGTTTTTCTGAAAATCCTTTGAATGTTATATACGGAGATTATGAATATGTAACACCAAGGCCACAGAGTGCTTATATTGATATGTTTTACTCGGCTGCACCCGTTGGATTCAGAAATTTTTCCGAAATTCTTGGAACTTCATCGGTCAGTTACACTTACAGCTACAATAATTTAATTCTTGACACAAGTCTGGATCTTACTTCGTTGGATACAGGAGTTATTAGTAAACTTGAAACAAATGGTGCCTACGTTGGGATACCTTCAACAACATATACTTCAACAGACAACGAATTTCCATGGGATCTGCGTTTCACTCCGTCAGGGTCAATCACGGTTGATTCATCATCCTCACTGAACATTAATTCAGCCATTGAAGGGTTTCCCGTCTTACCTGGATCAAAAATGATACTTACAGTTTATTATTTATCTGTGGTTAATTTCACAACAGAAAATGGAAAAGGATATATAGTTTAGTGATATGTTGGTAAATTCATTCCAGTATTATCAAACACCAATTTTGAAACACCTTTTTCTATATAAAGCAAATTTATAGAAAGGGGAAATATTTTAAATTTTATAGTATCCGTATTTTTTCCTTTGGCATCAATTCTGAAATATGGATTTGTCACCTGTGAAAAATTTATAGATCCATTTGGCTTGGGAATGTTCATTGGATCTTTACAAAGTGCGAGTGCATATATGTAACCACGATACGTATCTTCTCCAAATAGAATGTTTTGGTTAGAACCAGGAAAATGAGAATAATATTGAAACCCTCGTAGCATTTGAAATGTCCCTACTTCTCTTTGTAATATTAAATTGTCATCTAGCTTTATTTCTAGGGAATTTAAAAAATCATTGTAGTCAAGAGTAGTTTCTTCATATGTTTGTAGTTCACGTGAATAATCAAATGGCGTTGTTGTTTCAGTCGAAGTATTCTTAAAAGTGAAAAATAGAGCTTTCACAGGATTGTTTATATAAGGTTTTAGTATAAAAACGGAATCTCCTGTATATTCATTTTCTGAATATTGAAATTGTTCAACTGGATAAATTAATTGTTTTTTGCTTAGTGAATCAACAATTTCTTTTGGTGCATAACCATATTCTATTCGCAGACTAACATTTACATTGTTATTTCCACTGTCGACGCCACCCCACCTTACTGCATTTCTTATACCTACATCAACTTCAACTTCATGTAGTCTTAAAGCGCATAATGGAATGGCCAAATTTATTTTTCCGTGGAACCAGAATTTAAGAGGCACCTGAAGACGATAGGTTCGTGGAAATTGATCCGTATCTGTAAAAGGAAATCCTGGTCCTCCTCCCAGCATTCTATAAAGCTGAACAATTGAAAAAGATTCCTTTTCTGTATTTTCTACATTTAAGCGTAGGTTTAACGTTTCGCCGGACTCTTGTTGAATCGTATTTCCACCTATGTTCAAGGACACATAATCAATCATGGCATGCGCCTGATTCAACCTGGTACTCTGCGTACTTGTATAGTCAATCAAAAGATACATCTTCGTGATAAAATCACCATGCCTTGGTACCATGATTTTTCCACTTGACCCATAATTAATATTTATAGGTTCCGTGTCAAAGCTCTGAGTAAGAAAATTGCATTTTTTTGTAAACACAGCTTTGAATGGAGTTTCCATTATTCTAATAACTAATTACATTTTATCCACAGTGATATGTACACGCTACCACTTCCGCGCGATAAACATTTCCAGTATTTGATAAATATTCTTCTTTTGTAATTGTCGAAAGAGTTTTGTCTTCGGACATCGAAAGAAACCGTTTAGCATTCGTGAAATCACAATTTTGTAAAATCTTTGCTACCGTGTAGTTCATTTTTCTACTTCCTTCTTGTCTGACTCCATAACCAGATAGCGTCGATGAAGTAATATAATCTCCAGCATTCAATGTACCGTTTGCATCCGAAACCCATACTGTACCATCACCAAGTGCATTGTAATGTTCGTCGCCATCTGATACACCAAAGACATTTGGATCATTTTCAATGTCAGAAATACTCACACCTGTAAGAACATCGCTTGTAGAAAATATAGCCAGTGGTATAGTGTTATCAACTGAAACTATTAGATTTTTTTCAATAGATTTTTTTGTGACTCCAGAATGAAATCCTGTAAATTGAGAATATCCAGAAGCACTTACAGTACTATTTTCATTAATAGTGATATAATTTGTTGGATTTGTTGTAAAAACACCTATTCTCATTACATCATCGTTAGTAGGTGTTCTATATAAACCATAAACTGCACCATTATTTTCATTATCATCCTCTAGTGCATGCTTAATTACAGTATTACTTGATATTGTATTATTTATATTGAAAACAACATTATCACTTACTGGGTAATCAAGTTGTGTAAATGTTGTTTTGTATGGTGAAATATTATTTATGTCGATCTTCCCAGTAACATATACATTACTATCTAATACGATACTTGATAGATTTGAACCCACACTAATATTAGTAGCACCTTCGGTCGATGGTATCTCTGTGAAAGTTAGTCTGTTGGAAGTATCTCCTAAACCAAGTTGTCCAAAACTATTTAAACCAGTTCCATATATTTTTCCGTTGCTTTTTTTTATAAGTACGTGTCTGGCCATGAATGTTGTAACGATGTCTGTTACATTGGCGGCACCTTCTCCTACTGCTGTTGTGAATACTGTTGGATATGGATACGTGGTTCCTCGACCAAGTTGTCCATTAGAATCATATCCACATCCATATACAGCTCCGTCATTTTTTAAAATGACCGAAAATTGATCACCAGCTGCAATTTTAGTTACACCACTTGATCCTTCGCCATTCGCGAGTGTAAAGGTTGTAAGTGAACCTCCTGAATATCCTTGTCCACATTGTCCAAATATATTGTCTCCCGATATATAAACCGCATCACTTTTTAGTAACATTGAATGAGTGTTACCAACAGAACATTTCGTCACACCTGAAGAACCTTCACCTGGAATTAATGCGGGTGTAGTACCAGAGCTGCCTCCTAGCATTCCCTGTGAATTTAAACCACAACCGTATGCGGCACCTGTATTCTTAACAAAAATGGTGCTATAAAATGACGTGCTAAAATCAACTACTCCACTTGAACCATCACCCGTCATTATTGTGAATTTGGATGGGTAATCGTAATTCCCTAAACCAAGTTGACCATATCCATTATACCCACAGCTATATAACGCATTATTTTGTTTTAAAATGATGTGATGCCACGCTCCCGATTTTACATCAACTACTCCACTAGAACCTTCTCCCACAACGGGCGTTAAAGTTCGCCTGTTGATAGTATCTCCCAAACCAAGTTGACCATAATTATTGTATCCAGCTGAGTATAATTTACCTCCTGTACTTAATACCATAATTGATGTGTAACTATAAAATGATGCAGCAGCAACAGAAGTTTTTGAAATGGTTATGATTTCTCTAGGAACTGTATTAGTATAATCAATTTCGATAACCGAACCTGCTTTTAAACCAAAATCATTGGAAATATTTATTTTATCCATTAAATTATTTATATTCTGTGTAGTTACATTTGATGTTGTTAAAGATCCACAAATTATATTGGGAGTTAAAATATTAACTTGTCCAGTATTATCTATATTGAATAAATGTTTGTTCCCTGAAATTGTAGAATCAAAAACTGGCTGACTTATATAAAAATATTCACCGTTTTGATTATCTATACCCATGTCAATGTGTGATGTAGAATTAGGTATTTCAGATGGATTAACACGCAATCTAAGTTGTCTAGATTCTGTCAAAGCTCCTTTATTTGAATAATCGCTATATATTTCAAATGGTATCGTTGAACCTGATTCAATATTACTTACAAAAACTTGACCATCCACTTCCAGTTGATGATTTAGTCCTATTCCAGAATAAGACATTTAATAATAAATAACATAATATTATCCACAATGGTACGTACATCCAACAAATTGTGCTCGGAAATATTTGTCTGGATTTAAAAGATATTCTTCTTTTGGTACAATATCAAGTGTTAAACAATCATCTGAAAGTGATAAATATCTTAAATTTTCATGTTCGTTAAAATAACAGTTTTGTATAATTTTTGCTACTGTATAATTTTCCATAAAATCACTGTCTTGTTTCTGACCATATCCATGAAGGATGGATGATGTAATATAGTCTCCAGATGAAATAGTGCCATTTATATCTGAAACCCATATACCCCCTTCACCAAGAGAATTAAAAGTGTCACTTCCAGACATTACACCAATAACGTTGCAATCCATTTGTATGTTTGATAATTTTATATCTTGAAAACTTTTATTTAAATTACTTGGAATTATAGAAACTATTAAACCTGACTCAATTTCTTTACGATTATTACTCATATGAACTCCAGTAAATGGTATAAAACTTGATGCAAACATACGTCCATCTGATGTTACGCGTGCACCATATTGTTGATTAATAAATACTTCCGCAAGGTAATCATAGCATTTGATAGATAAATCTGAATATAAACCATTAAAATTATAAAGACCGTTGTAATCACCATGAGTTTTGTATATAAAAGATGCTAAATTTGGATTATTTACTAAAGTATAATAATTAAAAGTGCCACTATTTATAAAATTACCTACTCCTAAGTTTCCGTTAGTATTCTGTCCCATTCCAAGTATTTGGCCATTATTATTCAGTATGGATATACTAAATGGTCCACAACTAATTTTATCAACGTTTGATATAGAAGAGTACAAAGTAAAAACGCTTGATCCGCCAGAATTGCCAACACTCGATCCAGAAAAATAAATTCTATTATCGGATTTTTTTAAACTTGAAAAATATTCACCTCCACTTATATCAACCACATCCGATGAGCCATTTCCTGGTATAGCAGTAAATCCAGTTTGTATGTTTGAATAGCCAGTTCCAAGAGCCCCATTATAATTTCTTCCAGTGCCATACAAAGAACCATTTTCAAGTAATACATGTGTACACCTTTCATGAAAATAACCACTTTTTACATTTGTAAAAGGAATAAAACTACTAATTATATTATTATAAGATGTTTGAATTGAATAATCACTAAATAATCCAAGTTGTCCATAATCATTTTTCCCTGATCTATAAAGATCGCCATTAGATGTTAACAAATAAGTAAAAAATTTACCAGCGGATATAAATACGACAGTTGTGGGTGAACTTGGAATTGTTACAAAAGGACCTTGTGCGTTTCCACCATCTGCAAATTCGCCATTTGAATTCGACCCTGCTCCATAAACAGTACCATTTTTCAACATAATCGAAAAACTATTCGCTCCAGATATTTGTGTAACACCACTCTGAGCTATAGAAGAACATAACGTGTATGTAACGTAAGTACTAGATGTAGAATATCCAAGACCGAGTGCAAGAGAAAAATTTCTTCCAGAACCTATAACTGAACCGTCCGATCTTAAAATATTCGAAGATCTGTCATGCATTACCGACATAACTGCATTTGTTATTACAGAACCGCTATACGTCAATTGGTACCCATATACATTTCCATTTGCAGTAGAACCAAAAGTTCCTTCGCCCGCGTATCCGTAACCATATGCAGTCCCATTACTTTTTACAAATATCGCAGAATATGGATTAGTTGAAATATGAACAACATCGCTATTAAGTTGTGAATATCCAGTAGACGTAAATTGGGTGTGATCGCTTATATTCAACCAATAACCATAACCCGCATGCTTAACGGCCCCCCCTGAAGTAATAATAAGTGAACGATAATAATCCTCTGGTGCTGAAAAAAGATGAGTTACATTGTTTAAACCAGTCACGGATGTAAATGTATTTCTATTATCATTGTCCCCTAACCCAAGTTGTCCATAGTAATTATTACCACAACTATACAATTGACCTCCAGAACGAACAAAAGAACTATTATAATACGCTCCCAATTCCGTTATACTGCCAAGACCGGTAATAGACGTAAAAGTATTTCTATTATCATAGTCCCCTAACCCAAGTTGACCATATTGATTATCACCAGTTACCCATACCGTTCCATTAATGTCTAGTGCCATTGTGTGATTTTGTCCACAACATACTTGTGTGATACTCTGTCCTATTTGTATACTGACTGTTTGTTGAGATGCAATAGTTCCCAATTGTATATACTGTGTTGCTGATGTATTTACACCTAATTGCCATTCCGAGCTTACACCACAACCATATACAGATCCGTCGTTTTTTATAATCATTGAATTCTGTAGACCGTTTATTATTTTTTTAACATTAGAATCTGCAGGAGATGGTGCTGCTGTAAAGGTAGAATATGTTCCATATTGTGTTGGCATTCCTGCTCTATAGTTGGAATTTGATCCTGCAATATAAACACTTCCATCTTCTGTTAAAATTGATACAAACGTAGGCCAGAAATCTGATGAAGATTTATAGTGACTAGAGATTTCTACAATATTACTTGTAAAACTAGTACTAACACTTTGCGGTGTTGTATATGTACCTGCACTCGATGGCCCTAAACCAAGTTGTTTACTTTGATTTCTACCAAAAGCATAAAATTCATTTTCAAATGTTGTGTAATATGAGCTATTTCCTGCACAACCTATTAGTTTAACATTAGACAAATATTCACCTTCCCTTCCTGGTTCAGGATTTGGATTCAATAATCGCGTAAAAACATTTAAATTTTGATTTTCGTTATCAATTCCCAATTCACCATATTGATTTGAACCAGCAGCATAAACATTACCGGTTGGTGTAAGAAGAAAAGTGTGCGACATACCAGAAGCAATATTGGAAATGGTTTCCCATGTGTTTGGAGCAAATACATTATTTTGTAAAAGTAATGTTCCATTTACCGAAATAATTTCATTTTTTGCATATTCAGGTACATAAATATCATGTATATAAGAATTCTGAACCGATAATGTATTTAGTTCTGATATATTTGATGAATTTGGTATAGTTGTTTTTTTTGAATTATCTATGGTAAATGCTTTATCACCAGATATTGTAGCATCTGTCACTGGACAACTTATATAAAATTGATTTCCGTACTGATTATCTATACCCATATTTACATAAGTATTTGATATGGTGTTTTCAGAAGGTTTAACATTTAACCTAAGCTGTCTTGAATCTGTAAGTGTTGATTTACCTGTGTAATCACTATGTATTTCAAATGGAACCTCTTGTTTTAGACTACCTAATTCAATATTACTGATTAATGTTTGTCCTTTAGAAATCAAAGACATTACTAATATACGGTTTTATTTTTTTATCCACAATGATACGTACAACCAACCAATTGAGCCTTGTATACATTACTTGTGCTACTTTTATATTCCTCATTGGATACAACTGTCAATACACCTTCGTCTGACATTGAAAGGTATCTTGGATCTCTACTGAAATCACAATTTTCTAAGATCTTTCCAACTGTATAATTTTTCATAAAATTTGTTGATTGTTTTTGACCATAACCAACTAAAATAGATGAAGTAATATAATCACCAGCCGTGAATGTACCATTGATATCAGAAACCCATACAGTACCTTCTCCTAAAGCGTTGACGTAATTTTTAGACATTACACCAAATACATTTGGGTCCATGCTAACATTTGATTCATGAACGAATGGGATGGCACTATTTATACTTAAGTTTTCTATTTCTTTATCAGGATTTACAGATACAATTAATCCATCTTCGATAGTATCATCTATAATGCATTCATGGGCTCCAGTAAAATTTCCAAAACCAAATGGAGCAGTTATAGTACCTGCACTATTAATAAATATTCCATTAAATTTAAAAGTATCCTCCTCCGTCATTCTAAAAATTACAGAACTTGTTTGAACATTATTTTTATCATAATTTTCAAATATAGAAGAAGATGTAATTTTTCCCGAAATATTTTTAATTTTCATTGCAATGTTATCACCATCTTTTGTAGTATTGTTTACATCAGTATTAATTATTGGAACGTTATTTCCTACGTTGATGGATATAGTTGAACTATTACTAATAACATTTCCGTTAGTTCCTGAAATGTTATCAATTATCAAATTACTTGTGCTAAAATTTGTTTGTTGAGCATTTAAATCATAAAACTCCAGTTCTTGCTTATCATTAATTTTAAAAACTCTTTCACCAGAAACAGTTGAATCAAATACGGGTTGACTTATGAAAAACACGTTTCCATATTGATTGTCTATTCCCATATCAATATGGGAAGTTGATGTATCATTTTCTGATGGTGTGACTCTAAGCCTAAGCTGCCTTGAATCGGTAAGAGTTCTATTTCCTGTGTAATAACTTAAAATTTCAAAAGGAACTCGTTGACTCCTTTTGCCACTTTCAACAGCTTCCACGCATACTTGACCTGATACTTCAACATTATGGTTTGGATTATCTACACCAATTCCGATATATGACATATTTTAAAATATAGCAATGTTTTTAAGAGACTAATTATTTCTTCTCAATAATTTCGAGGATCTTGTTCTTCACTGTCTCGTAACTCATGTGAGTTCTCACCTCATTCTGAACCCATTCCGATGTTGTCTCCAGATCATCATTGTAGACCTTCTCCATAGCTTCCACAGTTCCCATCACACTTGGCTTGACCCACCAAGCACTCTGCATGTGATTAAAGTGTCGCTGGACGGGAGGCACCGACACTCCATACCAACAATAATCATGCATGGCACCGAATCGCGTGGTAACCACGGGCAACCCGTAGTATTGCGCTTCGAGCTGCGGAATTCCGAAACCCTCCGAACACGATCCACACAAGTACATGTCGGAACACTTGTACATTTTTTGAAGCGTAGTCTCATCAAGCGTGTTCTCTGTAAATTTGATGGCGTGGTCTGGTATCCCCAAAGTCTTCACAAGCAATGGAACATCATACACTCGCGCGTGATTGAGCGTCGGCGCGTGCACCCACATCAAGGCTTCTGGATGTTTCGCAAGAAATTCCTTGAACGCCATCAACGTCGTGTCCAGTGATTTTCTCCCACTCTGCTCGTAGTTCCCTGCCAACGTGCATATCACATACTTTGTGTCATCAATGTTGAAGTCCTTTCTGATTTTAGATTTCGTGTCCGTCTGAGGGAGAGGTGTATTAAATTCAATCACGTGAGGAACCACATAAGTGTCCCGCCCCATCTGACGCTGAACCCTTTCACGGGTCGAAGGACACAATGAAATAATGTGCTTGATTTTTCCAAGAGCCGCTACAGTGGGCAAATCAATCGGTTCGTAGTGCAAAGGAAACCACAGATAGGATGGAGATGCAATCTGATCCTGAGTTGAAGTCTCAAGTAAAAATATGTCCTGCAGGAAGAAAATGGCATCCGCACTGGTCCTCTTGATAAATTCGTTAATGTCTGCAATCTTGATCACGCAAGGAAACTTTTCATATGGACCCAAAATGAAATTCACCATAGGATTGTCAAGAAGACCTTGGGACCACGGGTCTCTGGTTTCATTTGGAAGAATGTTATTGTTCACCAAATCTCTAAATGAAAGTACACCCACATGCTTCACGCCACACAGACCCCAAAGGATCATAGTCACTGTGTGACCACTCTCGTTGAACATCTTGATGAGGTGCTTGAGCTGACTAGGGTAGCCACCCTTTGCACCAAAGAACGGCGTACCATTACTCGACAATAGGATGTGCATTTACTGTAATCACGTCTGTACCGTTTAATTGAAAAGCAACGATACTAGCTTCTTCGTCCCACATAGGCTCATAGTGATTCGGGACCCCGAAGTGTGAACGAACCATATCCTCATAGTAGTATTCAATCTCTTCATTGTCAAAGATGTCTCCAGATACGTTTCCCAAAATAGTGTCGCGGGCGCAGAGGTAGTCAAGAAAGGCATCGAATGTGTGACCCTTTGTCCACATAAACTCAATGTAGCGTTGATGTCTCCACGACTGATCAAAGAGTTTTAGCAGAAATTTTCCTACCCCTGGTGTGATATTTATACTTTTTAGTCTGATCACCTTTCCCGTGATCTCCCTATTATGAATATTGTTCAATTTCAATTTGTAGCAGGCGCGGCACACGTTCTTCCTTGAACTTGATCTCCCTTTATGGTAAACTCTGGACAACCGCTCTAAAGGAATTCTGGTCTCGAACTGAAAATATTCAAATGCATAGTTGATGAAATCATATCGACTGGTCCACTGCAAAGGTACACCACACCAGTGACATTTTGTTGTTGGATAAATCATTACTAGCTACGAATGGTATTATTTCTTTAACCGAAATATACCTAAGGCAAAGTCAAATTAGTTGTGTTCCACAATAATGTTTCGTAAATCGTACCCGTGTAAGTATATGAAGACATTCTGTTTTCTGCTACAGATCCATTATACACGTCACCTGTACCTCCTTCGTTACCACCACTTAAAGAAACATAACCTGTACCAGTGGCGGTTGCGACAAGTTGATTATTAACATACAATGCGCCTTTTGATGACGTACTGCTTATAATTGCTGTAAATAATACTTGTGTGGGTATGGTATTCGAATAAGAATCTGGTATTGTCCACGACACTTCAAAACTTGGTCCACTGGGACTACCATCGCCACCAGACCCGTACAATTTTCCTCCAAACACATAAAATACAGACCCACGTCCAGTTCCACCTGTCTCATAAATTATACCATTATCATTATTACTCATAGTTATTATTGATCGGACTGTCATGGAATTTGAACCATTTAAAGGTGATCCAGTTCCTACACTGTCGTTTGATCTTATGTCACTGGTCACTCCATAGAGACCTATTGGCCAATATTCAGAATTTATATATACACCATTCCATACTTGTGTACCGTATTGAGTTGCGTTAGTTAAAACGTACGTACCATTACCAGGATTGAATGTGAAAGCACGTGTCTCGCAAACACTGTCCCATACTCTTCCCGTTCCTCCTAGATTAGAGCCTGCAACACTGTCTGCTGCAGACGACACGTCTGTACTTCTCCTTAACCCATCAACCCACAGTGTACTATATGTCCCAGTGACATCCAGACAAATAAGTATTTCTTTACTTTCCGAGGTAGTCCAGTCGGCAGGTATTGGAAATGACACTTCGGTATTTCCTACATCCACTTGTCCATCACCAGCTCGAGCGTATACAGTTCCATTGTATCCATACACACATACACCAATTGCACTTCCACCGGTTTCATAAATTATGTTGCTGGTTGTGTCGTCCATGTCCAAGACGCTTCTAATTACTACTTGTGTTCCGTTTATGTTTGTATCCGACGCCGCAGTACCACTAAACGTATTCGTTGTCATCGAACTTCCAACTTTGTCCCAGTAATTCTTCCCACGGAGGTTGCTCACCTGTGTATATTCAATACCTGCAATACTCGATATACGCCTCATGCTTACGTTGTTTTGATTCAACCCATACTCGGTGGCCATGGCACTGAAACTCACGGGACCCGTCGTTGGGATCGTCATTGTTTCTCTAGTATTCTATCAATCTTTTTATCCAGTTCCTTGATCGCTTCCACGATCAGCCCCATGAGATTTCCGTAGGCCAGTGAATAGTTCGTCTCCTCCGACCCCTTGACCACCTCGGGGAGCACCTCCATAACATCCTGAGCCAAGAGACCCGCCGAGCGATTCCCGTGGAGCGTGTAGGTGTAGCCCGTGAGCCTCTTAACCTTGTCCAAGGCACTCTCGATCATGAGCAAATCTTCCTTGTGCCTTTTGTCCGAAAATGCCGTGATATCACCAGATGCATAGATATCTCCCACGACGTGTAATTTGTAACCTGGAGTCGTAATTCCGATGCCGACATCACCGCTGGTCTCTATTGTAAATAAAGTATTTGCATCATCTAGGTTTGGACCATTTGCTATTTTAAAGGACCCAACATTGATTGCACCATGTTGACCAACAGACCAATCTGTGTATCCAGTCTTAAAAGTTATCCTAGATTGATTCGCCGTACCTGTATCTTCAATTAGAATAGTAGGATTTTCATCTGCTTGTAAGTGCAATAATTCTGTTGGACTGTTCGTCCCGATTCCGACGTTGCCCGTGCCATCAATAATCATGCGTACGTTGCTAGCACCATCTGTGCAAAATTCAATGGGTCGATCTCCATTCTGAACTAATCTCAATTTTGCACTTGTTTCGGTTTCAGCATTGTTTACAATATTCATAACGTTATTTTTAGTCAAATCAACATAAGCGACATTGCTCAAGTGTTGCATAGCAAATCTTGCGCGCCCAGAGTTACCACTGTCCTGATTTTCTATACGAATTTGAGAGGTTCCATCAACGTCTTCCCTTAAATGTAATTTATATGAAGGACTATTCGTCCCGATGCCCACGTTGGACGTCTTTGAGATGACAAAGGTGTTCTGGTCGCCGACGTTGGAGGTGTTCTGGGGCGCCGTGATGAAAAAGTAGTTGTCCGTGGTGTTCTGAATGCCCATGTCGGTCACGTAGGAATCGTCTGGACTTGCCTCGGTGGTCGGCTGAACCCTCAACCTGACCTGGCGGGAGTCGGTCGGTGGAGACAGCATCCCGTAAACGTTGCTGAAAATCTCGAAGGGAACCTGGGTGCTTAGGGAACCCCCTTCGACATTGCTGATGAACACATCGCCAACCACCTCAATCTCGTGGGTCACCGATGATCCGATGCCGTCGTACGTTGGCATGGTTTTCTACTAATTGGTTAGGAAAGATTTATCCACAGTGGTACGTGCACCCAACGAAGGCGGCGATGTACACTGCATTTTCTTCAGTTGTTTCTGTACCATCTGGAAGAAGATATCTAATCTGGTATTTTAATGCTGTTTCTGTATCATCTTCCCATTGAATCTGACCATGCTCGTCTAGAACATTAACCATCTCGCTACGAATTTCTGTAACGTAGTTGTAACCCTCTGTTGGTTCCGTCTTTGTTTCTTTATGGGTTACGACGACAAAAAATTGTGACGTCGTTTTTGTGTATTGTGATTTATAGTCATCTTTTCCTTGGGACCAAGCCAGTGGTGTTATCGTACGTGTTATTACTTTTTTATATACTTCTTTATACTTCTGCTTCTCAGATTCTTCTAATTTATCGTACTCGTCTTGTTTTATAGTAGTAGTTTCATTGTTATTCGAATATTCTATCCACCCACCGTCCTGTGCATCATTAAATGTGGAAACAAACGTTTTAGCGTAACATTCCTTTTCTTTTACGAATCTATATCTTGGATCCCATCTGTCATATAAATCTTTCTCAACTACATTCTCTATGTCCTGTATATAATAAGTGACGTCGCGTAATTCACGTTTGATGCGTTTTTGAGGGATGTTTATTTTTGTGAAATCACAGTTCATAGTAATTTTAGCTACAGTATAGTTTGCTAAAAATTCAGAATCCTGTTTCATACCGTAACCTGGTATAGAAGATGTTGTGATGTAATCACCAGATTCTAAATTACCATTCATGTTTGATACCCATATACCACCTTCACCAATGGAATTGACGCGTATGCGAATGTCGCCATCCTCGCGTGGGATGTACGCGGTGTACTCATAATTGTTAGGATCTTCCTTTAAAGAAACTACTCCAAAACATGATTTGTCTTTAATCTTTTTCGAAATTGATACAATGGGAAGAGCTTCGTTTATGGTTATATTGTCATTGTAGTATGTATCAGTATCAGCTGAAACTATCATTCCTTCATAGTTCTCATATTGTGTGAGTGGAACCTGTGATATGAGAGTTCTATGTTGACCGGTGAAATTAAGGTGACTTTGCATATCGTTCATGACGGTTTTTACGTTTTTATCTATTATTTTAATAGCACCATGCAACATTGTGACCCAATGTGTGGTACATAACCCTCTACCATCCTTAGTTGGAGACAGATAATCAGGCGACTCTTCCAAAATTATACCTATCCTTCTCTTGGCGTCACTAGGACTATCCGCGTTTGCATAAAATGAATACAAGTTTGTAGCTAACGTATCATTGTACAGCGTCAGAATCTCATCATCCGTGAATCGAGTAATTTCTTTCTTATAATCCCTAGAAGATACGTTATAAAAATATCCTCGAAACTGCCCCCACAAGTTTCCAGCCCCGTTCGTCGTATATATCTCACCATTTTGTGGGTCATAGAAACCAGCGTCGTCGTTAAAACGCATGAAATACCCAGTTCTATTGCCACCCATGTAAATCATTTGACTTCCAGCTGCCAACCTCGAATCTCCATTTGAATAAAGTCCGCCAGTGCTTGCAACACCGTATATTTGACAATTTAGGCTATTGTCGCATCTTAAACTCCAAGTACGACCAGAATTCAAAAATCCAATTTCATTACTGGTGGTCCAGTGAATATAACCGCGCGGGGTGGTGTTATTACATGTCCCTGCGATTCCACCATTAGTCAACCCTGTTCTAAAATACATATCGTTTCTATCTTTGGGGTATATATGCCAAGCATATCCAGTGCTACTAGGATTATGCCAATAGATACCCGTCGTCCCAGTGCTATTTATTCTAAGCCATTCGCCTACATAAAGTGCTCCATCGGAAATAACAGAGCCCCTAAATTGCCAATCATTGTTATCGTAATAATTTCTTGCCGTCCAAGCATTCGTATTATTGTTCCTTCTAAATAAACTTATATAATCAGAGCCCGCCCCGTCCCAGTCAGGACTGCTGTCTCCATTGTAAGCAATACCACCTCCATATGCTGGACTCTGACCTACATAAAATACACCTGTTCCCTGGTTAGAACCAGTCGCTCCTACTATTGTCGTTTCGCTATCTCCTCCCCAAACATGCAGCTTGTAGCTTGGATTCGTAATCCCGATGCCGACGTTGCCGCCAGAAGGTTGTAGTTCCAAGTTGTAATTCGCCCCACTAGATGTATTGAAAGTCTGAATAACTCCATTTCCACGGGTTTGGGACACCGCAAACGACATACCATACCAAGCATTTGAACCATTAAAGTTGAGAACATTTAATTGACTTTGGGCACTACTCCACGTGTCTGCGTTACGAGTAGAAACCACTTCAAGTGGTGCACCTGGACTCGCCACCCCGATGCCGACGTTGCCGCCATTTGATATTCTCATTCTTTCGGTATTACTGTCGGTTGTTCTGAATATATAATCACCATCCCCTTTAT
>Ga0181606_10002219_pt1 | contig 16747 bp, 13 predicted proteins | sample 041ome_10_FD_132994 | JGI IMG/M metagenome (GOLD analysis project Ga0181606, IMG submission 132994) | Coastal salt marsh microbial communities from the Groves Creek Marsh, Skidaway Island, Georgia - 041412US metaG (megahit assembly) | ecosystem: Environmental > Aquatic > Marine > Intertidal... | reverse complement strand
GTGCCAGATCGGTTGGACTCAGCGATTTACCCGCACACCCTTTCGTGAGATCGCAGCCGCTCTGGTGGTGATCAGCTGCGGGCTCGCCTGGCGACATGCGACCACACTCGATGCCGACGCTGCCACACCGCCAGGGAGTTCGGCCACCGCATCCGCGAAGCCGACGACACCATCGCGCAACTCAATCCCTTCAACAGCAGCGCTGGTCAACGGAGCCGAGATTCCGCGTGAGCAGCTGATCGCAGAGTGTCTTGCTCGGCATGGCGACTCGGTGCTGGAGACGCTCGTCAACCACCGCATCATCGAGCAGGCCTGCCAGAAGGCAGGGATTGTGGTCACGCCGGAGCTGGTCGACGCCGAGATCGACGCGATGGCACAGCGGTTCCAGGTTCCCAAAGATCAGTGGATCGAGTTGATCGGACGCGAGCGGGGCATCTCCGAATCGCAGTACCGCACCGAAATCGTCTGGCCGATGCTCGCTCTCCGAGGCCTCGCTCACTCGCAGACAGAGCCGACTGCTGAAGAGATCGAGCAGGAGTTTGAGCGACAGTTTGGCTCAGCGGTGAAGGCCCGCATCATCGTCAGCCGCACCCAGCAGGATGCCGAACAGGTTCGTACGCTTGCGGTGGCGGCCCCAGAAGACTTCGGCGGCCTAGCCCGTCAGCACTCTGTCGACGTCACCAGCGCCAGCGCCAACGGCTGGGTTCAGCCGATCCGGCATCACACCGGCGTGCCGGAGTTTGAGGCAGCCGCCTTCCAGCTGGCTGAGGGGCAGGTCTCACCAGTTGTCCGCGTGGCAGACCAGTTCATTATCATCAAGTGTGAGGGCCATCTGCCCGCCGCCGGCGTTGAACTGGCCGCGGTCCGCGACCAGATCTCTTCGGTGATTCGTGACCAGAAGAGCCGTCAGGTCTCGGGAGAAGTCTTCCGTAGCCTGCAGGAATCATCACAGATCGAGAAACTGCTCGGGAACCCTCAGCTCCAGGCAGCTCGTCCTGGGGTCGCCGCCGTGGTCAACGGCACGCCGATTGCCACCGAAGCGTTAGCCGAGACCTGCCTGCAAAGGCACGGCCTGGAAGTACTCGAGATTCTCATCACACGTTCGCTGATTGATCAGGCGCTCAATCAGCAGAAGCTGACGATCACCCAGGCCGACATCGATCAGGAGATTGCCTACGGGGCCACGACGCTCGGTTTTCTGACCGACAACGGCCAGCCTGACACGAAGGCCTGGCTGGAGCATGTCACCACGCAGCAGGAGGTGCCGATTCGGCATTACCTCGAAGACATCGTGCGTCCCACCGTTGCCTTGAAGAAGCTTGTCGGCCCAGCAACCATCTCGCAGGAAGACCTCGACAAAGCCTTCCAGGCAACCTTTGGTCCACGGGCGCGGTGTCGGATGATCGTGCTCGACTCACAGAAGCGGGCTCAAGAAGTCTGGCAGCTCGCCCGTCAGAACACATCGCCCGAGTTCTTCGGCGACCTGGCGGAGCGTTACTCTGTCGACCAAGCCACCAGCGCCCTGCGGGGCGAAGTGCCGCCGATTCAGCGGTACGGCGGGCAGCCGGCCCTCGAGCGTGAGGCCTTCTCATTGTCGGAGGGAGAACTCTCGGGCGTGGTGCAGGTTGCAGACCGCTTTCTTGTGCTGCTCGGCGGTGGCTTCACCGAGCCCGTCGATGTGGCGTTCAACGAGGTTCGTGGTGAGCTCGAACGAGACATTCAGGACAAAAAACAGCGGATCGCGATGGCGGAATACTTCACCCGTCTGCGACAGGGCTCAGCTATCGACAACTTTGTCGCCGGCACAAGCCAGACTCCTGCCGGCCGCACCGGCGTGCCAGGCCGGCTGCCATCGGCTGCCGAGCAAGAAGCCAACGAGCTGACACGCCCCCGTGCCGGCAGTCGCCTCGGCCCGCAGTCGACCGCCACAGGTTCACAGCCCAGTGGCGTTGTCCCTGCTTCGGCCACCGCTCCAGCCACCCGCTAGGGCAGTCAGCCAGGCCTAGCAGTCATCTTCTCTCGGTGTGCGTTCCTGAAACCACACGCCGCGGAATCGCGACGGCCCGCCCTCAGTTTGCCGCAACAGGCGTTAGGATGGAGGGAGTTTTTCCATTCATCCTTGTCCTGCCAGTGCAGCCCATTCATGGATTCCACAGACGCCGCTTCGCCTCACGAAAACGAACAGACGCCCGACAATCCGGCACACGAACTTGCGGCCGGAGATGACGGTCCACAGGCACCAGAGCCAACGGCGAGCAGTCCGCCCACGATCCGCCTCGCAGATCGGATTGCCGATCTGCCTCCCTATCTGTTCGCGCGGATCAATCAGCTCCGTGACACAAAGCGGCAGGCAGGCTGCGATGTCATCGACATGAGCATGGGCAATCCCTCTGATCCCCCAGCCGACTACGTGATTGAAAAACTCGCCGAGTCGGCCAAGGATCCACGCAACCATGGATACGCGCCGTCAACGGGCATCCGCAATCTCAAGCGAGAACTCGCCGCGAAGTATCTCAAGAAGTGGGGCGTGCGGCTTGATCCTGAGAGCGAAGTTGTCTGCACCCTCGGCAGCAAGGAAGGTTTCGGACACCTCTGTCTGGCGTTGATCGGACCGGGTGACTCTGTGATTGTGCCTGCCCCGTCCTATCCCGCCCATGTCTATGGCGTTGCTCTGGCTTCCGGGCGACCGATCCTGATCGATACCACCGATCCCGCGCGATACCTCGCTGACATCGCAGCCACCTGCGAGCAGGCCATCAAGAATGGCGAAGCGGTTCCCAAGATGGTGATCGTCAACTTCCCTCACAATCCAACCGCCACGGTCGTCGGCCCCGACTTCTACGAAGAGGTCGTCGGGCTCGCTCGTCGCTATGGATTCCTGTTGGTCTCAGACCTGGCCTACGCCGACGTGACCTTCGATGGCTATGTCGCCCCGAGCCTGCTGGCTGTTGAAGCCGCGCGTGAACGTGCTGTCGAGTTCACGACAATGAGCAAGGGCTACAACATGGCAGGCTGGCGTGTGGGCTACTGCGCGGGCAACGCCGCGATCATTCGCGCTCTCGGGACCGTCAAGACCTACTACGACTACGGTATGTTTCGTCCCACGCAGGTCGCCGCGATCATGGCCCTGCGGCATGGCGATGCTGAAGTGGAATCGCAGTGCCGCGTCTACCAGAAGCGACGTGATGTGCTCTGCGAAGGCCTCGGCCGCATCGGCTGGACCGTCGATGTGCCGAAGGCCTCAATGTTTGTCTGGGCGAAGATACCAGAGCCGTTCGCCAGCAGCATGAACAGCATGGACTTCTCCGCGATGCTGCTTGAGAAGGCCGATGTCGCCGTGAGCCCAGGCGCAGGTTTCGGTGACGCTGGGGAGGGCTACGTCCGCATGGCGTTGATCGAGAATGAAAATCGCCTTCGCCAGGCTGTCCGCCAGATTGGCAAAGCCTTCAGCGACGTCCTCAAGGCGGGCACACCTGCTTCCAGCAGCATCTAGGCACAGCGTTGCCGCCGCGGTGGGCTCACCTCTGCATTCGCCTGCGTGAAGACACCACGCGGGTCGCCAAAGCCGGTTTTTTTACGATCGCCCACCGTGCCCGACGGTATTCTGTCTGCACACACCGAGTTCATTCCCCAGAAACGCTTCGTAAGGAAACTCCCTATGCGTCTGCTGCTTTCTTGTGCCCTTGCCTTGGCTCTCATCGGAACCATCACCCCTTCTCAGCTGCTCGCTGCCGACGTCGACAACGTGGCAGCTCCTGCCGAGCCGGCCGGCATGAAGTCTCTCTTTAATGGAACCAGTCTTGATGGCTGGGATGGTGACCCTCGCCTGTGGAGCGTGCGGGACGGAGTGATCCACGGAGAGACCACTGAAGAGAATGTCGCCAAGGGCAACACGTTTCTGATCTGGCAGGGTGGCGAGCTGAGTGACTTTGAGCTCCGTCTGTCGTTCCGGTGCACCGCCGACAATAACTCGGGCATACAGTATCGATCGCGGCACATCACCGAAGGCTCACCTCGCAATGCATGGGTGGTTCGCGGCTACCAGCATGAAATCCGCAACGAAGAGGATTTCCCCAACGTTCCAAGTTTCATTTACGACGAGGGTGGCTCACGCGGCCGAATCTGCATGGTGGGCGAACGGGCTGTCTGGAAAGCAGATGGCAAAGAAGTCACTGCCGAACTGATCGATCAGGATGCCTTTCGTGAGCTGATGCGTGTTGATGACTGGAATGAGGTCATCATTCGCGCCGAAGGCAACCATATCCAGCACTACCTCAACGGCCGACTTGTCCTCGACTTCACCGACGAGGATCCGGAGCGTGCCCTCTCAAAGGGCGTGCTCGCCTTGCAGCTGCATGCTGGACGACCGATGTGGGCAGAGTTTCGCGACATCCGCTTGGCTGACCTGAGTAAGTAGACGGCTGGTCATGTCGCCTTCGCTGCGGTGCGAATGCACCAGCCAATCGCCACGGCGTTGGCAGCGGCAAACAGCAAGAACGCGGGGAGGCCGCCAATCGTGGCGGCCTCTTCATGCGCAGCGGCCAGCGTGGGCATATCGACCGAGATCACCCGCAAGGCCTCTCTGACGACAACGCCAGCAATCAGGCTCAACAGCCAGCCGGCTGTCATCACCAGCAGCAGCGGCAATGGCAGACGGTCGCGCACCGCGACCCACCCCCAGCACGCAAGCTGCAGGCCAAGCCCCAGTACAGCCACCCAGAGCCATGGCCCCGCAAACGGCCCACCAAGCAGACCTCGTGTGTCGGCTGGAAGCGTCGAGGCATAGGCCACACCGCAGCCGATCACTCCCAAGCCTCCTGAACTCGCAGTCAGTGCGAGGCGACGGACGGCAGACAGGCCCATGACCGTCGTCGAGCCGGGCGGCGGCTGCACGAGCTCCATACCGAGCAGCCGCCCCTGCCATGCCAGTTCGACTGCCAGCGTGACAAACGCGGCAAAGAACCAGACACCCAGCCGAGGCAGCAGTCCGGCGGTTGTGTAGTGCAGCGAACCTGCCGCGTAGAGTTCTGGCCACACCTCCTCGTCCAGCGAAAGCAGATGGTTCTCCGTCCAGCTGTAGGCGATGAAGGCAAACCCGGCGAATGCTGCAGCAGCAACCGGAATCCTCCAGAACCAGGCTCGTCGGGTTATCCAGGCCGACTTCTGCAGGTAGAGCAGGTAGAAGCAAACGATCAACACCGGCAGGATCGCGATCCAACGGTGCGAGAGCAGCAGGTTTGAGCTGTAAAAGGCTCGCTGATAGAGAATCTGCACAAACAAGAGAGGGGCAACGCCTGCGGTAATCGCAAGCCCTGTCGCAAACGGCAGCCAGTCGATCAGGATGGCCTGCCAGCCGCAGACTGCGCACCGCTTGGGCCCCATGAACCGCCCGCACGCGAGGTAGGCCGTGCCAGCCAACACGTAGTGCATAAACACCATGTGCAGCACCAGCGTGCCCATCATCAGCACAAGGTAGAACGTGGTGGCCGGCGGAAAGCCAAGAGGAAAAACCGTTGTCATCGCGTCCCTGCAACCTCTTCACGGCCAGCAGCCACCATCTCTGACGACATTCGTTCGTGCCCTGGGCCGGTGCCCGCCTTATCGATCCACTGTTGCACCTGAGCTCGCACCTCCGGCTCAAACGACACGTCCCAGCCGTCAGGCCGGCCTGCTTCGATCCAGCCGATCAGCTGCACAAGTGATTCCAGTTCCTCAGCAGTACGAGGCTCTCTCGCTGCTCACGGCTGAGTCTTCCAGCGAAGTTGATCAGCACACAGGCGGCCAGCGAGGCAACTGCCACAGACGACACCGTGCGGAAGATTAGCGACGGTAGAAATCCTGGGTTCAAAAACCCATCCCACACGGAGCAGCTCGTCAGCAAATCACCAGGTGTCAGCTGCCAGGCGGGAATGCCGTTGATCCAAAACAGACTCATCCATGACGCAAAATCATAGAGCACGAGCAGCTGAAGCCGTGCTCGATCCGGCAGCCATGGGCCGTATCGATAGAACAGGTAACCGACCACCACCTCCAGGCAGAAGAAGCTCCACTCCGTGGCCCACACCCAGTGGAACCCATGCACCATCACGCCGATCGTCCGCTGACTGATCTGAATCGTCGTGAACCACATCGCGACACCGGTGACGGCACCAAGCACAAAGCTCACCAGCACCTTGAAGTAGCCATCGCTAAAGGATCGCGACAGGCTGCAGCGGCCCCGCATGTGCAGCCACTGCATGCAGCACAGCAGCATGCCTCCGCCGATGGCGAACTGGGCGAGAAAGACATGAAAGATGCCGAGCCCCCCGATCACCATACCCTTCATCAAAGGACCGAGATCAACAACCGGGTAGCACTCGAGTGGATTCATGAAAGCAGTCAGATCAACCAAAACAGTGGTGGCGGCCCGCTTGCGGGAAGTTATGCCGCCACCGACAATCCTCCACCATGATCGCGTGCGATTCAAAGGACTCGCATGCCGATCGGTTCCCTGCTGCCTGAAGCCGAAGCCCGTCCTCTTCTGTGGAGCATTTTGATGATCGACTCGACATTTGCCCGCCTCGCTCTCCTGCTCGCGCCGCTTGCCATCGGCTGTGCATTCGCCGCCGACAGCAAGGCTGCCGACGAACTGGTTTGGTTCGGGACGTACACCCGGGGCTCTGACAGTGAGGGCATCTATGTCGCTCGCTTTAACACCGAAAACGGCACGCTCAGCGAGCCCACACTCGCTGCCGAACTGGTAAACCCCTCGTTCCTCGCCCGTCATCCATCGAAACCGTTGCTCTACTGCGTGTCGGAGATCGAAGACCTGGATGGCAAACGGACTGGGGGGATCACCGCACTCTCCATCGACCCATCAACAGGAAAGCTCACGAAGATCAACGAGCGGCCATCGCTCGGTGCTGGGCCCTGCCAGGTCTCCGTTGATCCCAGCGGCCAGTGTGTCGTCGCCGCCAACTACGGTGGGGGCAGCAGTGTCTGCATGGCGATCCGTGACGATGGCGGTCTTGAGCCGGCAGCTGACGGGGTCCCCGGTGGCTTCGTTCAGCATGAGGGTTCGAGCGTAAACCCACAGCGACAGCAAGGGCCGCATGCGCACTGTGCCCGCATATCACCGAATGGTGCGTTTGTGCTCGTGCCTGACCTCGGCATCGACCTCGTCCTGGTCCACAAACTCAATCCAGAAAAGGGCACCATCGAGCCAACTTCGGCAGGTGTTGTACCTCCAGGCTCAGGCCCACGACATCTCGCCTTCACCAAGAACGGCAAACGTGTTTACGTGATCAACGAACTGGCACTGACCGTGACCGGCTTCGACTTTGATGCCGAAGAGGGCACACTCGTCCCGTTCCAGACCGTGTCGACTCTTCCAGATGAGATCACCGACCGCGAGGGCTTCTCAACAGCAGAGGTGGTGATCCATCCATCGGGCCGGTTCCTCTATGGCTCAAACCGTGGCCACCACTCGATCGCGATGTTTGAGATCAATCAGGCAGACGGCCAGTTGACGCTACTGGGAGTTGAGCAGATCCGGGGCAAGACGCCGCGGAACTTCAACATCTCTCCCGACGGCCGTTGGCTCCTCGCAGGCGGGCAGGACTCCGACACGGTCACCGTCTTTGCGATCGATGCTGAGACCGGCAGGCTCCGCTTCACCGATCAAACAGTGAGCGTGCCGAAGCCAGTCTGCATCTGCTTTGACCGATAATCAGGTTTCCAGCTCGGGCAGGATATGCTCGACCTCAACTACCTCTCGGAGCTTTTCCAGAGCCTTGGCCTCAATCTGTCGCACACGCTCCTTCGTCACGCCCAGAGCCGAGCCGACCTCTTTGAGCGTCTGCGGCTCATGCTCGTGATCGAGTCCATATCGGCGAATGATGATCGTCTGCTCACGTGAGTCGAGCCGATCGAGGAACTGCTCCACCTGCTGCAGGCGATCGCGTTCCGCGATCCGCTGACGATGCTCGTCAGCACGGGTATCCGTGGCTGCCTGCAGCAGTTCGGTGTCTGCAGCGCGGAAACGATCCCGCTGCTTATGCTCATTGGGAATCGTGCGGGCATAGTTCTTCATGATCGCCCACGAGGCGTAGGTGCTGAACTTGTTGCCCCGTGCGTAATCAAACTTCTCGACCGCCCGGATCAACGACATGTTGCCGTCGCTGACGAGATCAAAAAAGCTGTCTGCAGGTGAGACTCGCTTCTTAGCGATCGACACCACGAGCCGCAGGTTCGATCGCACGAGACGATTCTTCAGCTCGACAATCTGCAGATAGAGCTTGTCGATCTGATCCATCAGCCGCGTGCTCGGCCGCTCTGGATCGAGCTGCTCGCGAAGCTTGCAGGCGCGATACTTGAGGAAGTTGTATTTCCGAAACAGCCATCCCTCCTGCTCACGATTCAGCAGGGGAACCTCGTAGAGGCTCGCAAGATACGCAGGTAGCCCACTCGGCCGCCGAACTTTCCGCGTGGCCGCATCGCTCTTTGGAAAAGGCTGATTCACAATCCGCTCTGCCGATGCCCGCGCGAAGAGCGGATTTGGTATGTAGTCCAGCGGAAGCTGCATCACATGCTCTGCCCGCTGACCGAGGATCACCCGGTAGATGCTTGCCCGCGAGCGGCGGTACCGCCTGGCGATCGATTCGACTGCCTCGCCTCCGAGATAGAGCTGATAGATGCGTGCGCAGTTCTCAGGACGCAGCCTGCCATCGCCGAAGGGAAAGACCTGGGCCTCAGGATGAGACTGGTCGTGCTCCTTGATCGTGTACCGCACGGTCTCAACGCTACGACCGAGCTTCTTGGCGATCCTCCGGTGCACATCCGCCGGAACTGCTCCCACAGCCGCCAGCCGGCGAGCCCAGGTCACAATCTTTTCCTTCTCCTCATCGGAGAGCTGGCTGAAGCGACTCCCCCGCTCGACACGGGAAGCGTTTTTGGCAGCAAATCGCTCCACTTCGCTCTGCAGAAAGCCCACTCGTCGACGACCACCGACTTCGTAGCGACGGGCCACAAGGCCGTGGTGTCGCCACCGAGAGATCGTCTTCGTGGAAACGTTGAACCGACTGGCCACTTCCTCGATAGAAAGCACCTGTTCATCGGTATTGCTGCCGACGGACTCACCGCCAGCGAAGCCTGAGCCAGAAGAACCTGCCTGGTGGGAAAAGACCCCCACAGTGGACTGGCCTGACAAACTCATAGGGGTTGTTGAATGAAACCGCATGGCGCTCTCCCTCGCGTGGTGCTTAATGCCTCCATCCCCCGCAGCCCTGACACGCTGAGGATGGCTCCGACATCGCAAACCGGCTTCCGAAGATCGCAGGCTGACGTTTTTACGCCTGTGAAGATCAGCCCCTACGCCTGAAACTTCACCGAGTGAATGCCTCACACAACGCCGCCCGGCAGGTCTTCCGTCACCTCCGAGCAGGCCTTGCGACCGGAGATTTATACGGCCGAGCCACCGAAAAGGTTCGAAAGAAAACCAAAAACTTGAAAAGTTTTTGCGAGGCTCCTCTGTTTTCGCCCTGCTAAAGCCTCGAAAAAGTCTAAAAACACCGGTTTTCTTGCTTATTCTGCTGCGATTTCCCCGACCCCAGCAGGGGCCTGCCATGTCTCAAACGTGTCGTTCCACCAAGAGATCTCCCTTCGAAAACGGCGAATCTGCAAAAGGACACTTGGTACCTCGCAGCCCCCCCGCACTCCCTGTTCCCCCCAGCTCTCCCCGGCTGTCTCTCTGGGAGCTAAGGCCTGCAGGAGGCCGCTGCGGATTGTGCGGCTTGACGCGAGGCCGTTGAGACTGGAATAGTAAGGGGTTGTTGGTGCTCGATTCCTACGGCAGAGTTGTCTGCTTGGGAGGCCGGTTGTCCGCGGGTCTTGTGTGCATTCCCCCGACCGGCTGTGAGCATGTCCTCAGCCGGAGACGCCTGCCATCGAGAAGCAGCATCGCATCAACGATCAGATTCGCATTTCTCCCGTTCGCGTGATTACCGCAACGGGAGAGCAGTTAGGGGTTCTGCCCACTGCCGAAGCACTCGATCGCGCTCGAGAAGCCGGCCTTGACCTGGTGGAAGTCGCTCCTGGGGCAGCCCCACCTGTCTGCCGCATCATGGACTTTGGCAAGTTCAAGTACCAGCAGAAGAAGAAGCAGCACAAAACACACGTTCATCACACGAAACTCAAGGAAATACGGCTGCGGCCCAAAACGGGCGACCATGACATTGAGTTCAAGGTCAACCAGGCCCGAACATTCCTGTCCCATAAAGACAAGGTGGTCGTTTCTGTCGTGTTTCGCGGACGAGAAATGGCCCACATCGACGAGGGCCACCGCGTGATGAAGTCCTTAATCGAGAAACTCACCGAGGAAGCCAAGGTAGAGTCGGGGCCACAGCAGATGGGTCGCAGGCTCACCTGCACGCTGTCCCCCCGCTAGTGAGTCCCCTGTTGGCCAGTTCCCCGCTAGCCACCACACATGCCTGCGGCGGAAGCCAGAGGGTCCATCAAGCCGATAAAACAGTCCGCACAGGCGGTTCCGCAGCATTTCATGGTGTTTTTCGGCCATGGCGGTCGCGGCCCTTGTGTCTGGGCGAAAGTGCGAAACAATCGAGGATTCGTCAAGGAGTCACAGAGATGCCAAAGCAGAAGACCCACAAGGGCACAAAAAAGCGGTTCCGCCTGACCGGTACTGGCAAGGTGAAGCACCGCCGCGCAGGAACAAGCCATCTGCAGGTTCGTGTTTCCGCGAAGCGAAAGCGAAAGCTACGCGGCACAGGTGTCCTAGCCGCCGTTGATACGCCGCGGATCGCCGAAGCCCTCGGCAAGTACAGCTACTGAGGCCTGCTGCGACGCTCGAGCTTCCTTTAGGGGGACGCTCAGCCGTACCAGCTGGCAACAGACTGTCCTACTCAGGTGACAGCCCCCTGTTTTCCTGAGGATCTTGGCCAGCAGCCCTTGCATTGGCCGAGACGAAAGCCACATTAGAAGATCCCCTGGCGGGCAAGACTCACACGCCCGCCCTCAGCGAAAGCCTCCATCATGCGTACTAAAAGTGCCGTCCCCCGTCATCGCGCGAAGAAGCGACTGTTTAAGCGTGTCGAAGGATACGTTGGAGGCCGTCGCAAACTGCTGCGTACCGCCAAGGAATCGATCATCCGGGCTGGTGTCTACGCGCACCGCGACCGTCGTCGTCGCAAGCGCGAGTTCCGCCGCCTGTGGATCATCCGCATCAATGCCGCAGTTCGTGAGCGTGGCCTGCGTTACTCCGAGTTCATCGCTGGGCTGGAAAAGGCTGGGATCGAACTTGACCGTCGCACGCTGTCGGAGATGGCTGTTGCGGATCCATCCGGCTTCGACCTGGTGGTTGAGCGGGTGCGTGAGGCTCTCGGCACCGAGGCCGTGGCCGCTGCCTAAGTCGTATTGACCTGGTTGCGTTGGCCAAAGCCTTTGGGGGCAGAAAGTCATCGTGGCCGGCGGGATCATGTCCCGGTCGCGGGAGTCGACCAGCGGCGGTCTGCTGCCGCTTGGGGATGACTCGTTCGAAGAAGTGTGCCTCGCAGGCAGTCCAAACGCGTGGATCTTGAATCGTTTGTCCTCGAGGTAACACGGCTTCGCGATGAGGCTGACGCTGCGTTTCGCGATGTTCGCGACGCCGCCTCGCTCGAGGAAGCACGGATCGCGTTCGCTGGCGCGAAGAGCGGACGGCTCAAGGCCGTGCAGAAACTGCTCGGCGGCGTGGGCTCGACTGACCGCCCCCAGGCTGGCCGAGCGTTCAACGAGGTCAAGCAGGCCATCTCAGCCCTGCTCGAGGCAGCTCAAGATCGGCTCGCCGCGGCCACCGCCTCGCCAGAGGCCGCAGCCATCGATGTGACGCTTCCCGGACGGCCGCTACGTCTGGGCCGACTCCATCCGATCACGCGAACGATCCGTGAAGTGCAAGGCATCATGGCGCGGCTCGGTTTTGAGTGCGTCGATGGGCCGGAGGTCGAGGATCAGTGGCACAACTTTGAGGCCTTGGCCATTCCGCCCGAGCATCCCGCTCGTGATCCGCTCGACAACTTCTATCTCAACGTCGCGCAAGGTGCCGACCCGCTGCTGCTCCGCTCGCAGACGAGCACGGTGCAGATTCGCGTGATGGAAGCGACAAAGCCGCCGCTGCGAATCGTCTCCCTCGGTAGGGTCTACCGGCCCGACACAGCCGACGCGACGCACTACCCAATGTTTCACCAGGTCGAAGGCCTGCTGGTTGAGAAGGGCACCACGATGGCCCATCTCAAGAGCGTTCTCCGGCTGTTTGCCTCAAGCTTCCTTGGCGGTGACGTGCACGTTCGCTTCCGCCCTTCGTTCTTCCCGTTCACCGAGCCGAGTGTCGAGGTCGACATGGAGTGGGGTGGACGCTGGATTGAGATGGGGGGCGCCGGCATGGTCGACCCTGCCGTGCTGGAAGCTGTGGGCTACAACCCGGATGAGGTCTCGGGGTTCGCCTTTGGCCTTGGCGTGGAACGGATTGCCGCTCGTCGCTACGGCGTGGCAGACATCCGTGACTTTTACCGCAACGACGTCCGCTTCTTGGAGCAGTTCGGATGATCGTTTCTACAAACTGGCTGTCTGAGTATGTGCGAGTGACCGCTCCGGTTGAGCAGGTCGTGGAGCGACTCGCGCTCTCAGGCTTGAACCACGAGTCCACCAGCACAGTCGGCGACGACACCGCGATCGAGATTGAGGTCACCAGCAACCGGCCCGACTGTCTTGGGCACATCGGTGTCGCCCGCGAACTCTCGGTGCTGTTTCAACGGCCGCTGCTGATTCCCAACGCCAGGCCATTGGAAGCGGGTGGGCAGGCCGGCGAGAGCGTGGCTGTTGAGATCGCTGATCGAGGGATGTGCCCCTTCTACTCTGCCCGAGTGATTCGCGGAGTGCGTGTTGGCAAGAGCCCAAGCTGGCTTGTGAGCAGACTCGCAACGGTCGGCATTGCCAGCGTCAACAACATCGTCGACATCACCAACTACGTGATGCTCGAGTGTGGACAGCCCTTGCACGCGTTTGACCTTTCCCGCGTCAGAGGCCAGGCGATCGTCGTCCGTCCAGCAGAAGCTGGCGAAGCCTTCGAGGCCATTAACCACCGCACCTACGAGCTCGATCCTCGAATGTGCGTGATCGCCGATGCAGAGCGTCCGATCGCCCTCGCGGGCGTGATGGGTGGGGCAGACAGTGAGATCTCCGATGCGACGGTCGATGTGCTGATCGAGAGCGGCCAGTTTGCCCCGCTAGCGGTCCGTACGGCCGCTCGAAGCCTGGTCCTTGCCAGCGGCTCGTCGTTCCGCTTTGAGCGGAGCCCAGACCCCGCTGCGGTCGACTGGGCGAGCCGTCGTGCTGCGATGCTGATTTTGGACCTTGCTGGTGGCACGCTCGAGCATGGTGTGGCCACCGCTGGCGAGTTGGCCACGCACCCGGCCACGGTCGCCCTGGCTGTCGATCGCGTCAGCGAGGTCTTGGGCGTTGAGATCCCGTGGGAACAGCAGCAGGCAACCCTCACGGCCCTGGGCTTTACCGAACAGACCGAAGGGGCCGACGACGAGATCAGCCTCTGGCATGTCCCCTCGTGGCGACGCGATGTGACTCGCGAGATCGATCTTGTCGAAGAGGTTGGCCGGATTGTGGGCTACGACCTGATCCCCGAAGACGCCACGATCTCGGCTCGTCCGGTGGCCGACACGCGACGGCAGGACGTGACTCGTCTCGCATCAGATGTGTTAATCGCTGCTGGCTGCTGTGAGGCCATGACCCGCAGCGTGGTTGACGAGGTTCTCGATCTTTTCGGAAGCCCGTGGAGCGACAAGCCCTCCTTGACGATCTCACCGCCGCTGGTGCGAGGTGCTGATCGGCTTCGTCGCACCCTCCTCCCGAGCCTTCTCGAGGCTCGGGGCCACAACCTGGCAGTGGCGGCTCCGCATGGCGACCTGTTTGAGATCGCGCGAGGATACCTGCCAGGCGCTGAGCTTCCGGTAGAGCCCCATTTCCTCTCGGCTGTCGTGGGTGGCGAGTTTGAGGTGGGCAAGGGTCTCGTCGAAGCAGTGCTCCAGCGACTTGGCATCAATGCCTCCGGGCTGACCGGGCCGCCACCGCGAGCTTCCTACCGCCCCGCCAACCACCCTCTGCTGGCAACCGGTCGAACCGCGGATGTGATGCTCTCGATTGCAGGACGGGCCGCGACTCGCGTGGGCGTGATTGGCGAGATCGAGTCAGCGCTGATCGCTCACTTCAATCTCGTTGGTCCCGTCGTGGCATTTGAACTGCGGATCGACACGCTCGACACCGTCGAGGACACTGACCGTGCAGTTGTGCGGCCGAGCGACTTCCCACCGGTCGAACGTGACCTCAACCTGATTGTCGATGAAGACGTGTCGTGGTCATCGCTTGCCTCGGCGATCGACGAAGCCTGTGGTGGCCTGCTCGACAGGCTCTCTCTCACCCAGGTCTGGCGAGATGACGGCAGAATCGGCCCTGGCCGCAAGAGCGTGGTGGTCTCTCTGTCACTTCGCAGCCAGGATGCCACCCTCTCTGGTGACGAGGTCAAAGAGGTGATCAACACGATCATCGAGACCTGCACCCGTCGCTGTGGCGCGGCCCTACGGGCCTAGGCCATCTCTTCACAACACACGGCTGAGTGAGCCCGTGCGGTGGTGAGACTGCCTCCCGGTGAGACTGTCCCGTGCGATGTCGCTAGCGATCTGCGTAGACCCGCGTGACTTCTTCCTTGGTCACCGGCGTCTGCTGTTCCGCTTCGGTCACCTGCACCTGCACACGCTGATCACCCTCGCGTCTCCCGCGAGCCTGCACGCGGAAGACTGCTTCCTCCGTCGGTGCGAGCCGGGCCAGAGGATCAAAGGAAACCGTCAGGTTCTCCACTTGGTGCTCCACTGGTCCGTCCGCATCCACTGGCTGCAGATCGCCGAGCATCGTGGCAGTGACCCGCACGTTGCTCGCAGGCTTGGTGCCCTGGTTGCCAACTCGGATCACATACTCGGTGAGCCCGTCGACCTCGATCGGGTCTTCACTGTCGACCACGCTGAAGGTCAATGCCGCCACGCCTTCAACTTCCAGCACGCGAGTGATCTGATCAGCAAGTCCGTCGGGGCTCCGGGCAGCAGCCATCACCTGCTGACTTCCCATCGCAATCGGCATCAACACCATTTCGACGCTCCCGATCTCCGCCGGCGGCAACTCCTCAAGCTGCCAGAGGACGCGATGGTTCTTCTCGTCATAGTAGCCCGCGTTGTTGGCGGTTACGAACTTCAGACCTGGCGGCAGCTGTACTGCAAGCTCCACCGAGCGGGCCGCAGCGGTGCCAGCATTGGCCATCGAGAGCACGCAGGTCACCGGCCGCTGCAGATAGCGTCGGCTCGGGAGCTCAGCGGTGAGTTCGAGCGTTGGAGCAGTGACTTCGACGGCGACATTCTGACGCTCCTCGAGCTGGCCATCAGCTCGCACGCCTACATCGATTCGATGCATTCCAGGCCCTGTGGTCGCCAGCAAGAGATCGATACTCCGTGACTCACCCGGCTTGAGGCTGCCGATATCAAACTCCAGTTCGCGGCCCGCACGGTGTGCCAGGCCTTCCGGTAGCACACCCTCGAGCACAACGCCCGTCGCTCGGCCCGTCCCTGGATTGGACACCGTGATCACCACCGGCACCTCACCACCGATCCGCATCGGCGACGGCTGCTCGATCGCCAGCGACAATGCCGGCCGAGTGGCGAGCGAACGCACCGACGCCTTGGCGGAGAAACGCACGCTGGCCACGCTGCCGATTTCTCCCTCGTCGTTGGGGAGCACCTCGACGAGCACACGCGCCTGTTCGCCCGGATCCATGCTGCCGAGTTGCCAGGTCAGCTGCCCGTCGATGCCTGGAGCGGCTGGCGGAGTAGTGCTCACCAGCGACGTGCCCTCCGGCACCATGTCGAGCAGTTCCACGTCGTGAGCCGTCACGCTGCTGACATTCCGAACAAGAATCTCGTAGCGGGCAAACTTGCCCACCTGCACTTCGCGAGGGCCTCGTTTCTCGACCGCCACCTGAGGGGCCTGCACGCCCTCAAGCAAGGCTGGTCCGGGCCGTCCGATGCCGGTCACGCCATAGCCCGGCCCCTCGCCTGGAAAGGCTGGTGACGCCCCGCTCGCTCCCGGTACGACGGCAGCATCGGCCGCTGGAAATCCACGAGAGAACGCAGATGCCTGCGGTGGCTCGGGAGTGGGGAGGGCTGTTTGCTGGGCGTTGGGCAGCATCGGCCGCTCAGGCAGGTTGCCTCCAAAAGCACGGATCGCATCGGAACTGGCGTAGCGTGCCGAGTTGGCAGGCTGCGTCTGTGGTGTGTCGAGTGACGCTGCTGGAGCAGGAAAGCCCTGAGACGTCGATGGGGCAGCAGCCGACGCGGCAGATGGAGGCGTGACCGCGACAGGAGCGTCCGGGTCATCGAAGGAGAGGGATGGGGCAGCGGGCTGCGTGACCGGGTCGTTCTGCCCGACCGGTGTGGCATAACCCGGCTGCACATCAGCCATGACCCGAAATCCCTCAGACTCACTGTCGGCGGCGGCAGGTGCATCGAGAGCAAAACTCTGCTGCGGCTCGAGGTCATCACTGGCGTCACTCGTCGCTGGGTTCAGAGCCTGGTCGCCCGCCTCTTCGCGGAGCATGTCATCCGCCGCCAACGACGGCTGGTCTGCAAAAGCCTCGTCAGGCATTGGTGCGGTGGGCTCATCAGCG
>Ga0181606_10002218_pt1 | contig 16747 bp, 16 predicted proteins | sample 041ome_10_FD_132994 | JGI IMG/M metagenome (GOLD analysis project Ga0181606, IMG submission 132994) | Coastal salt marsh microbial communities from the Groves Creek Marsh, Skidaway Island, Georgia - 041412US metaG (megahit assembly) | ecosystem: Environmental > Aquatic > Marine > Intertidal... | reverse complement strand
GGCCTCAGACTGCCAGCAAGACATAACTTCAATCCTATTGTTTTCCTGGTTTTCCACAACGTAAATCCACTCACACGCAGGCGCCGCTCTCGTGGCATTGGCAATCACAGAGAAGTCGGCCAAAAAGGATGCCCGCTGCCCGTCGCGCACGTTGTAGGAGGTTTTGACTATCATGCTCATAAACAGACCCTTTTAGTAGAAGCGTAAGCCGCCGTAGTGGCCAAAACTAGGCGGTTGTTACCTAAACGTTCACGCGCAGACCATATCCTGCTTCAGAGAAAAATAAAACACCCATGTAAAATGAAGAAATAGAAACTTTATTCAATGGTGTTGGCCGGTTAGTGACGGTCTTTCACTAAAAGAAATGGTTGTTCAATAATCCGCGCCTGCCGGCAGAAAACTCGACCCTGATAGGTATAAACCGAGCATCTAAATTGATCTTGGTGAAGGCCTTTTGATTCGGTCCAAAAGTTGGTCACCTCGATATCAGGAAAAACGAAGGGGTTCACTGCCGGATTGATGCATTGTTTTTCCATTAGCTTTGGCATTTCGCTCTTGGTGGGAAGCCGCCATGGCTCGCCCGTTTTTTCCTGAATCTCTGCAGCGTAGCTCATGGCATCATCCCACGTGAGCTTGATTGCGTCGCCTCGACATTTAAAGTTCACCATGCGTTGCCCGACGGCGCATTGCGTTACTGTGAGGCCAGTTGGCTCGTGAAGAGCGAGCCCATTTTTATAAATCTTAAAGTTGGACTTTTCCAGCCTGCTTTCAAAAACGTCAGCGCAATCCGGTTGATTACGCTGATCTGTACATCCTAGAGCTAGCGCTACACCAGACAACACGAGTGTGATTCTTGCTAATACAACTGGTCTTATCGATGGCATTAAGTTTATCCGAATTCTTTTTTCGTAGAAAAATTCAAGTGCTACTATGCATCATGTTTCGGTGCTTTGCTGCATTACTTGAATGAGCCTTTTATTCTTAGGGTAGAGCCCGCAGTAGCTAAGAGCCTAAGAGTTGGAATCAATCTCAAGTCGACAGGGGATCGGTCGATATCATTCGATAGGTGTTATTACGCAAAGACGATCGGTCATTAGGCGGTTGCTAATGAATGTCGATGATGCTTAATTTGGGTGATTGGTTAAGCTTGCGTGACGAGCGACATACATACGAGGTAAATAGATGGATATTGCAACTATTATTGGGCTATTGGCTGCGTTTGGCCTCATTTTCATGGCCATTGCAGAAAACGCTCCCGCTTTTATCGATACCGCGTCTGCACTCATTGTTGTTGCAGGTTCGATTGCGGTGGTCATGGCACGCTGTTCACTGGGGGAGTTTTTAGGCGCCATCGGGGTGATGGGCAAAGTTTTTTCGAGAAAGATCGACGATCCAGTTGATCTGATAACGCAAATTGTGGAGCTCGCGAATATTGCTCGAAAGGATGGAATGATTGCGCTGGAGGGACAAGAAATTAGTAACCCATTCCTTGCTAAGGCAGTGGCCATGCTCGTTGATGGTACTGACGGTGAGATTATTAAAAGCTCCCTCAACCGTGACAACACTATGATGAAAATGCGTCACTCTATGGGTGCCAATATTTTTAGCGCTTGGGGCGAAATCGCACCGGCAATGGGAATGATTGGCACCCTAGCTGGCCTGGTAATCATGCTTGGGAATATGTCCGATCCCAAAGCGATTGGTCCAGCGATGGCGGTTGCGCTTCTCACTACTATGTACGGAGCGATTTTGGCCAATGTTATTTGCCTACCAATCGCTCAAAAGCTTGAAAATGCTTCTTCACTTGAAGCCGCAAACAATGAGTTGATCATAGAAGGTGTGTTGTTTATGCAAGAGGGGGGTAACCCGAGAGTGCTTGCAGACATGCTGGCATCGTTCGTCTCGCCAAAGAAGCGGGATAAGCTAAGCACGGCATAAATTTGAGTGATCTAACGTGGCTAATGACGACACAACAAATGAGTTACCTGTAGATCAGAGAATTGACGATAATCCGGAGACGTTGGAGTCCGAGAGTGATGAGTCCCCGGAGATCAGGGCTGGCGAAGATGCTTTGGTTGACGAGGGTGTCATAGAAAATAAACCGTCCTCAGAAGAACCTCCTGAGAGTGAGTGTCCACCTTGTAAAGGGGGGGCCCCTGCTTGGATGGCTACTTTTGCAGACATGGCCACCTTGCTTATGGCGTTCTTTGTTCTTTTACTAAGCTTCGCCGAAACCGAAGTTCCGAAATTCAAGCAAGTGGCAGGATCACTCAAGCAAGCTTTTGGAATCGAGAAGATAGTCCCAAAAGTTACGATACCGATGGCGCGTAGCGTTATGGTGGAAAACTTTACTCCAGCTGTTGCTGAGCGTTCTGTTATTGATCAAAAAGAGCAGTTATCCGACTTTGTCCGCGGTGATTTTATTGAAAAGAAAACCGAAGAGGGAGAATTTGACGAGATTCTGCAGAGAGAATTCCAGCAGGTTCAGGAGGCACTGGAGCAAGAAATAAATGCCGGTATGGCTGATGTCAAAGTGGACAATGGCGAGATTAAAGTGACATTAGCCGAGAAAACCTCCGGCGCGGGCGCTGAAGGGTCGGAAGGCAAGGGCAAAGGCGGTTTAGTCCCTCAGGCGACACTTGATGCTGTTGCGAAAATAGCAGATGTGTCAAATAAAATAACAGCTACCGTTGGAGTTCACGTAGCAGACAAATCGAATGGAGCTGCTCAGGGGGCTCGCTCTACCGCTTATAATAGCATGAGGGACGGTGGGTCAGGACTTTCAAAGTACGATCAATTGCGTGCCGATCTGCAGGACGAAATAGCCAGAGGGTTGGCTGAAGTAGAAAAAGAGGGCGATAAAATCATAGTGCGACTGGCTAGCCAGGGAGGGTTTGTTTCCGGTTCTGCGGGCGTGAGAGACAGCTTTTCGCCTACGCTCATAAAGCTGGGTAATACCCTTTCTAAGTACCCAGGGATCGTGAAGGTAGAGGGGCACACCGATAATGTTCCTGTCGCATTCAGTGAAAAATTTAAATCTAATTGGGACCTGTCTGCGGCGCGAGCCGCTGCTATCGCAGATTATCTCTTGACCTCATCAAGCCTTGAGGCTGGCAGAATTCAAATTGCGGGGTTCGCGGATACTAGACCATTAGATACGAATGAAACCCCCAATGGACGCTCGCGTAATCGAAGAATAGAGGTGATTGTCGATGACGCATAGAGGCTTTTGGTGAAGCGTGATGACTGAAGATTCGGAAGAAGAAGGCGTCACTGAAACGGCAGAGCCTGCGGAGGTGGACGCCGCTGGGGGCAATGACTCATCGGAAATTCCGGACGAAGGATCTGCGGTTGCTGTTGCTGTCGCGAGAGTGGCCGACGAGGCCGAGGACGCATCGGAGGTTGACTGCCCGCCTTGCAAAGGAGGAGCTCCCGCTTGGATGGCGACCTTTGCTGACATGGCTACGTTGTTGATGGCCTTTTTTGTCTTAATTCTCTCCTTTGCACAGATGAACGTACCGAAGTTCAAAGAAGTCAGTGGATCCATGAATGACAGCATGGGTGTACAACGGCAGGTGCCGGTGGTGGAGCCTCCTACGGCGGACAATATTATTGCCACGCAGTTTGCTCAAGCAAAGGTTCAGGCCACTGCTCTCAAAACAATTAGTGAGCAAACCACCGACGACGAACAGCCCGATGACCCCGAGCTGAAAATAACTACCGCTCCCTCTTCTACGCCAAACTCCTCGGATATTGAGCTCGTCAAATCAGCCTTAAGAGAGGAGATAGAAAGGGGGCTTGTAACGGTGGATGAGAGTAGCGGAACCATTAAGGTTTCTTTATCGCCTCGCGCGAAAGATGCGTCGTATGAGGGAGATTCGGGAGTCGAATCCGGTCGACGTCTTGACGCGGATACTGTGGAAATTTTCGCAAAAGTCGCTAACGCGCAAGCTCAAGTCGCAACGCCTATTGAAGTCAGCGACTCTTCTCCCGTTGATAATGCTGACTCGTTTGAGGGAACTAGCGCTGAGCTAGCGGAGTTACGTGAAGTTGCCAGCAATCAAGTTGAGGAGCTGAGGGCGAAGTTGAGCGAGGATATCAGTAAGGGCAGGGTCAACGTCGAGCAAATTGATACTCAGGTTAAAATCACTTTGGCAGATCAAGGTTCCTTCACTAGTGGGAGCGCCGATCTCAAGGCAGAATTTTATGGTGTTCTAGATAGAGTGGGAAAGGCGCTTGGTCAAAAAGCGGGTGAAATGGTAGTGGCTGGACACACAGACAGTGTGCCTGTTGCGTTTAGTGAGCGATTTCAGTCCAACTGGGATTTATCAGTGTCCAGATCGGCGTCTGTGGTGGACTATCTCGTAGGGGAGGGGTTTATCAGTAGTCAACAGGTCACGGTTACAGGCTATGCAGATACTGTACCTATTGCATCCAACGACACCGCTACTGGAAGATCTCAGAACCGACGAATTGAAATTATGGTGAATACTGATGCGTAAGTTTATTTTTTCTCAGTTTGCAGAGAGAATGAAAATCTCTGCTTATATAGCATTTACAATGGCAATGTGTTGTTCTACCGCTTCTGCTCAAAGTTCTAGCGACGAATATTTGGCGTCGTTAAAGGAAACCTCATTAATCGAGGATGCCAATATAGAGGATGACGTTCTGGTTGTGTGGCCGTCGCCTAATTTGCAGAGTTCTCTTGACTATGATTCTCTGGGGGAGCGGTTGTGTGGTGATCATAAGAAATATCGGTACCTCGTAGTGTGGTTTATGGATTCATCGCTGTACCGCAGCACAAAAAAAATGGAGCTCTTGGAGAGTTACATCTGCATAAAGTAACGTCTTGTGTCAGGTAATGGGGGATGTATGGGCGTAATACAGAAAATGGCCTTTACGTTTATCGTCGCTTATTTGTCTGGCTGCAGTGTCGGCAAGGATCCCGATGATACACTCGATTCCGGCAACACGGGGGACGAAACCCAGAGTCGCCTGTCGATAGCCATCTCTGGAAACACTAAGGTTCGCGCCGACGAGACGGTGATACTGACCTACACTCTAGGTGGCGAGTTGGCGTCTAATGCGAGTGTCAGTTACGACGGTACGACACAGCTCGCACTGGACACCATCACTCAAACTATATCTGGAACAGCATTAGCGCCTGGTGTTTACGACATTACTATTTCGGCCACGGCAGATCAGATTACCGCTTCGCAAACTACTCAGATTTTGTCAGATGCGAATTTCAGAGGACGATATTCATCTGTAGGCGATGAATCAGCCAGTCTTACTATGACACAAAGCTCTGCGACTGAGGGCGACGATGGGTATGTGTTGAGCCGCACGGGAACCCTCTATTGGTATACGCAAGAAGACAACGAGACCATGTTTATTAATCGCCTGTGCGGGGGCTCAATTAGCATTTACGGAGAGACTGCTGAGGGGGGCGGGTTTTGCAAGTATTTATCGAATGGCACTGTGGAAGTTGCGGTCATTTCTGATCTGAGGGTCGTTTACCAGGACACTGGTGATCTAGCATTGACATATTCTCACGACGGGAGCTCGGACTCTTTTGAGTTCAGTTTTAGTGTTGTCGGAGAAGCCGGCGTTAGCCCGGATATAGACTACTCAGGTGTCTATATATCTATCTTGCAACCTAATTTGGACTTTCTAATTATTAACGATCAGACGGTCAGTAGCTCGCTAGCTACTAACGCAGAGGTGCCGCAATGCAGTGTATCGGGACTTCTTCAGCCATATAGTGAGGAGTTAATTACAGCGACGGAAGGCGACGGCTCTATTGTTCCCGCCAGTGACTTAAATATTGGCAACTGTGATTTGACTAGCCAAGATGGCTATATCATTGCCATCGGTGATGCAACTGGAGATGGGCAGAGTGGACTTCTACAAATTTTTGAGAGCGGTATTAATGGTAATACCCTCCGCTTCGACTTGTACGCTGAAAGAGGCGGGGAGTTTCCAGATCCCTTGAGTAAGCTTCGGTATGCACGGGTCTGTTTTAAGGGTTTACCCACAGCTATTGCATTTGACTACGACGTCTCGGAGCAAATATGTGAGGGCTTGACAAGTCCATGAGACTACCGAATTTTGGCAAGAAAAGTCGTATCAACAATAGTATGACGATCTCAGAGAATGAGGAGCCATTAACGTACGAGGGAATTCCCTCGGTCTCAAAGGATTTGGACTTAAAGAAAGCAAAGGATTTATCAATGAATGATGTTGTTCGAGCACTGACGGAGCAATTTTCAAATATTGACGCGGACAATGTGAGGGACCTGTCCGCGGTCGGTATGGCGCTGAGTGAAATTCCAGCAGAAATGCCAGGGCTCACTGAGATGTTTACGTCGTTTAGAGAAGAGATTTTGTCGTCTTTGCTTTTTACAGGTGATGAAGAGAAGTTTCTATCAAGAGCGGACAAGCTTCGTGGGTGCCTTGATAGCGTTTCATTGCCTGAGGGTTCAGGGACTATAGAAGAATTGAAGCTCCTTGTTAATACCTTGGTAGACGAGGCGGGCTTTGATCAAAGAGACGAAAAGTCTCCACCAGATGCATTGGATGACACCCATGTTGAGATTAATCAGCCATCTGCAGAGTCCCTGTTAGCTCGGGCGGAGCGAATGCATGAAATAACAACTGCGGCTCGAGAATACTTCGCTTCCGATGCGGCTTTAAATGCTGTCTTGGCGACAGGGGGTGGGGGCGTCGGGCCTTCTATTCTCGAGACAGCCCTCAGATCTTTGGCGGAGGCATCGGTTATAACGGTTGCCAATTCACTCGAAGAGCAGGAAGAACAATTAAAAATCTATAGGAATATATGCGAGCAATTAGTTAAGGCCAGAGCAAGAATGGTGGAGACTCAGAATTGTTTGGAATTTTTAGAGGAGGGTTTGAAAGGCGAGGGGTCGCTCAGTGGTGTAGAAGGAACTCACTATCAGTGGCTGAGTGACCTCGTAGGCCAACTTATAAGCGAACAGACTTCATATGATCGAATTTATCAGGAGAAAACCGTAGCGGTTACGGAGCAAATATCCCTACTACAAAGCGAATCAGATCAGCTGAGTGCGGCAGTGAGAAAACTAGGTGCTGAGACTCTAGAGCCCCCTCAATCTGTATTACAAAGCCTTACAGGTGGAGGTCCTGGGGATGTGGCCGACGAAGGTGCGGTGCTGGACTACGAAGAGTCGATTACCCAATATATCGAGTGGGTGACAACACAGCGTGAATCTATCAGAGAACTTAAAAAGCAGATGGCTCGCGTAGATCAGCAAATGTTAGATGCCGAGACAAGGGTTAATGAAGCCTTCTCAGTTAAATTAAGCAGTGCTCTTCGAAAAAAAGAGGAGACGAGTAAACGATTGAGTGATGCGCAGCGAGGTGCGAGAAAAGACTATGAAGAGGCGGAAGCCCTGGTTGGGAGCTTAACTTCTGATGCCGAAGAAGTTTTGGCCGGAGTTAGCCGGCTTGCTGCCGCTAGATCAAAGTTTATTGGAGATGTAGAGGACTCAATTACCACCACTATGATCAAGCTGGGAGAGGTGCTTCATGAGGGCAATGCTCGAGCGCACATTGACGAAGAGGATTGAGGCCAGGTTTTGGAAATTTTTTTGGCTCAACATAATCGGCGTCATGCTATTTTTGATAGGTGGATGCACAGCTGATGAGGCTGAGGTTGATGAATCTGCTCTATGCTACGAGCGGTACATTGAGGAGTTCAGTGACCAGTATCCTCTTGAAACACTCAAGAAGACTGCAGCGCTGAAGTGTTACTCATGAGATCGGCCGTACAAGGTATCACGTTTGAGTTACTACGCATGCTCCTCGTGGGAGCAATCATAGGTATCTCTGGTGGTGTCGCAGCGAACCTTTTCGTACTCGGCGTCTTAGAGATCGATGCTTTAATAACGTCGGAGCCTATGAGAGCCAGCTTTATAGGGTTTGATGTTACGCGTTGGATGGCGCTGGTTGCGGCAGCCCTTTTGATTTTCGGATTGAAACGGGCCTTTGACATGGATCGTTGGCATGGACCTGCTGATACAATCCTTAGCACGCACCGCGTTTCAGCGTCTTTCCCAGTTCGAGAGGGATTTTTATCCACCACAGCTGCATTTATCTCAGCAAGTGGCGGCGCATCTGTCGGCCAGTACGGCCCAGTGCTTCACTTTGGCTCCTCGGTCGGTGCTCTTGTAAGGTCAGTGCTGCCTACAAAATTGAACCCTGAGGTGTATGTTGCTTGCGGTGCAGCCGCTGCAATATCGGCTGGATTTGGGGCGCCTATTGCTGGGGTTGTTTTTGCTTGCGAGGCAATACTGCGTCATTTTTCAGTAAGGGCTTTGGCCCCAATAATAGTTTCCTCGACAATAGCTTCAGCTAGTACTCGGCTTTTCTTCGATAGAAGCAGTCCCTACATTGTTGATGTCAGTGGGTTGGATTGGAACTTACTTCCTCTTGTACTACTGCTAGGCGCATCGTCTGCGCTATTGGCCGTGCTCTTTATGTCTTCACTTCTCAAGGTAATAAACTGGGCCAAACAACAAAATCGTGAACTACTATTGCTTTTAATTGCGGCCACAGGTACGGCCCTGATTGGCTCCGCTGTTCCTGAAGCGCTTGGTCTGGGGACCAACACGGTCAATGAATTTCTTTCGGGAGAGCGAATAGCGTCGGACGTGGCGCTCATATTAGTTGCAAAGTTTATAGCCACGTTACTCTGTTTAGGGTTTGGACTCTTTGGTGGCGTTTTCTCTCCCGCGGTTTTCATGGGAGCGAGTGTCGGGTCATTGTTCGGGATCTTAGCCACAACACTGGGCTATCCAGATTTCGCCCTGACCCTGATGGCAGTTTGTGGCGTTGCAGCGGTTACGGGCTCTGTGGTTGGGGCCCCTGTAGCCATCGTGATCATAGTTTTGGAGTTTACTAGAAGCTATGAATTCGCGTTGATATCGCTCATCTCTGTCGCAATGTCTTCCTTTATTTCTACTCGCATATTTGGTTATTCATTCTTTGATCGTCAGCTAAAGGGGCGCGATTACGATTTGCGAATGGGAAGAGAGACTCTTGCACTCTTAGATTACGGCGTGTCCAAACTAAATTTTGACGCAGGGTGCGTATTTAATCAGCGGAGCCTCGGCTCAGACGTACTATTGCAATTAACCACAAAAAATAAGACGGAGGGTTATGTTGTTGATGACCGTAACGTTCTTATTGGGGTTGTTACAATTATTGGCGCATTGGATCATCAAAATAGATCCGTAGAAACCTTTATGTCTAAAGAGTTTCATTTTTTGACGATTCAACAAGACCTTTTGTCTGCGATGGAGATAGCTCGGTCCTTTGTGGGTGAGGCTATCCCAGTAGTTGATGACAAAAATGTGTACGCTGGTTGCATTACAGAGGGCGCGATCCTTGGTGCGGCTTTGGAGCAGCAGGAGGCAATTAGGGGTTATGAACACAATTAAGCTATTCTTGAGGAACACATGCCTGATCGCTGCGCTAATTCACCCTCAATCGCTAGTAGCCGCTGATAGAGAAGACAGGTTAAACGCCGGTCTAGCTGCTTTAAAGCGCGCACATTATGCCACTGCACTCCGTTCTTGGTTGCCTATTGCTGAAGCAGGTGACCCTGAGGCGCAAGCAAATGTGGGGTATATGTATGAGGAAGGATTAGGTGTAACTCAGCAGTTTGACGCTGCAGTTAGCTGGTACAAGAAAGCGGCTGCTTCAGGCTCGATGCAAGCCAACCATAACCTGGGCATGATGTTTGCCGAGGGGAAGGGTGTCCCGCAGAGCTGGGTTCGATCTTTGAGGTACTTTGAGATATCTGCCAGTGAGGTCCCCGCTAGTCGCTACATGATTGGGTATACCTATTTCCAGGGTGAGGGGAATATCCAAAACCGGCCTAAAGCTTTTAGGGAGTTCATGGACGCCGCTATAGATGGATATGCCAACGCACAGTATATGATCGCTTTTATGTACCTTGACGGTTCAGGAATTCCGGAACAACCCATTCAGGCATATGTTTGGTCAAGCCTTGCCCACGAAAATAATCAGAGTCAGGCGGCTGAATTAATCGACGCGGCTAGTAACCGAATGAGCTCGGCTCAGGTGATGCGAGCTGACAGCGTCATTCAAGCTTGCATCAGGACTGGATTAGAGTCATGTGCACCCACCATCGCCGCTTTAGAGTAAGGCCCTCTCATCACTGAGCTTTGTAGCGGTCGGGCATGTCTTTCCATGCTTGACGTATTGGAGTTATTAAACCTCTCACAGCTGTAACTGTAGCTTTATCTGTATTGATATTGGCTTTGAGGAGCTCTTTTATGCAAAAGCGATAAAGTTCCGCCAAATTCCCAGCAACTTCACCACCTTGTTCTAAGTCTAGGCTCCCTTGAAGACCGGCTAGAATTCGGCTGGCTTTTGTCAACTTTTCGCGCATGTTGGCCGTATCTTGCTGATCAAGGAAGTACTCCGACGCTTTCAAAGATCGATCCAGCTCGTCAAATAACACATCAATTAGTCCGTGGCTGTTCGCTCCCAGTACAATGGACCTAGTGGCCGTATCTTGGTATGCAGCTGCTCTTACAATACTATTCATAAAGTCTACCCCTTTTGACTAATTTAATAATCGGAGTTAGTGGGATGAACTTGAGGGGCACTTACAATATATTTCTCGCCGAAGCACACTGCGTGATCGAGGTTATTACGGCAGATCGCGACATTCCTCTGCTTTTCAGTATGTAGGCTTATTTCAGTCCTTGCGCGCCATCGCAGCAGAACCTTACTCTACCCGAGACAGCGTGAGCGACAGAACAATAGTCACTTTCCCACAAACTCACTGACACAGGGCGTCACCATAGTATACTCACGGTCATAGCCTGTGGGGCTATCTAGATGTCAAGGAATTATATTTACCTTCGAAGTCTAAAGAGGGAAGATTTCGTTTTAGCTAGTGCCGGAGCTGATTTATTCAAGGTAGTGAACTACACCAGTTCGACGTTCGACAGACAATATTTATGACGACTAGTTACATATCCACTTGTGAGCAGGCATAACGTGACGCCCGAACAGCGAGACGAGCCGATTTATCAGACGTTCTCAGGCCTTTTTTCCAAGGGTTTTACACTCGATACCGCGACACTGGTATTTGTTTTAGCCACTCATATTGCGGCTGCTGGGCTCGGTATCTGGGTTGGCCTTGTTGCACTACAGGAGTGGGCATCGATGGCGTTTGGCTGGGCTTTAGCACATTTTTTCATCGGCTCTTTATCCACGACGGTTTATAGTCATCGTCTGATTGCGCATCGGGCGGTCAAGACAGTATCGGCTCCCGTACACCTGTTTTTCTGCCTATTCGGTCAAATTCTCAGCGTTCAAGGTAGCGTTCGTCGATGGTCAGCAAACCACGTTTTACACCACGGCGTGGATCGTCATGGCAAAAAGGAACTCGACCCATACAGTGCGACTTGGTTTCCAGATACGTTAAGGAATTTTCTGTGGTCCCATAGCTTAACGCACCTGTTTAATCACCCTGAATCCGACGAATACAGGCGGGCGCATAACGCAAAGTTTCACCCGATTATCGTTTGGCAGGATCGGCACTACGGCGCCTTGATCGCGTTTTGGATCTTTGCAATTCCCGTTGGTGCGGGGTATTCACTGGGTGGAATTACAGGCGCTGTGTCGTTGCTGGCGGGCTCCATGGTGGGTAGCGTGGCCGTTCAACACAACACGTGGACGGTCAACAGCGTTACCCACTTATGGGGTTGGACCAAAGGTTTAAAAAGTTCTGCAACTAACAACTTTATTTGGCTTGGGCCAATGGGTGAAGGAAATCATCATGCCGATCATCATGACTTTCCGAGGGACTATCGAAACGGATTTGGTTGGTCCGGTTGGCTGCTGGATCCGACTCGATACGTGATCTTGGGCTTTTGCGCACTGGGATTGGTCCAAGGTCTTAATCAGGCGACGCGTCGTGACGAGGCCGAAATTATCTCGGCTCGAAAGCTGGCAAAAGTTGTCGAATTGAGTGCCCCAGCCAAAGATAAAACCGCTGTCTATGCGCAATTGGAATCTAGGGTGAGGGAGCTACGCAAAGAATGGTTGGAAGCTGTCAGTAGCTGGGAAGCGCTGCGTGCCGAATCGAAACTTCTGCAGCAAGCAAATGCGACTTACAGAGAGTTGAGTCGGGAGAGGCGACTTGCTCAGGCGCGGGTGAAAGAACGTAAGCAGGCGTTCTTTGCGGCTGTCGAACTTCTTAAGACTCAGGCGTTTCACTACGCGCATTAAACTTGCCTTCAACAGCCACTCACTGTGGGTAGCAAGGTGATGACACGCCGGTAAGTGTTATCTCATTAGGTCAAGTCGATCGGTGATGGGGGCTGCCGGGTATCGATAACAATTTAGTCGATCCAGATTGCGATGCCTTTAATTACGTCTCTCTCATTATTTGTTACGACAAGGCCTCCCCCCGAGGTTTCAGCGGTACTCATCCGTGTTGGTGAGCTTCGCTCTGTTATTACCAACGCATTGGCGCCGAGACGGGCGGCCTTCTTTTTGAGCTCATTCAAAGCGTGATCGAGATCTCTGTCTCGCGAGAAACCCGAGTCCGACGACGCACGGACCGAAGCTATTACCTCAGCGTCTTTGGGAAGTCTTGGTAGCAGGTTGACCGATCTGTAATCTTCTATTGCGGGTCTAACGTAGCCGGTAACTAAACCCGAGCCTGAAGCACAGCCGGTTATACATAGCGTAAGAAAAATCGTGATTGTCTTGAGCTTCATGTCAACAGATTACAAGTTGTTAATAACAATCTGCAAACCGAGAAAATCTTGGGGTGGTAGATGGTGGCGTGCTTCAAAAGAGTCAGATTAAAGAGTTACCCATAGTAAAACGAGTCTGCGCAAAACTGGGCGACGCAGGGTGGTTGTCCTAGGGGATGTTATTGCCAACAATAAACAAGTGGAACCCGTATTAGGGAGCCACTGCTTAACGCAGGTACACTAATTATCTGCTTCAAAGTGAGACCGATTTTTCAGGGCTCATTAAACGAGGTTCTTTTGATACTCGACACCGAACGCTTACGACTTCGTCCTATTACTTCAAAAGATACCGGGGATTTACTCCTGTATCACAGCGATCCAGCGGTCGTCAGGTACATTCCATGGACAGTACGATCAACTGCCGAGGTTGAGACGGCCATAGCGAACTATGCGACCTTACCTATGGCGTTAAATCATGAGGGCGACTCGATCGTTTTGGGATGGGAACTTAAACATTCGGGGAAGGTGATTGGGCAGTCGAATGTGTCGTTAGTTTCTCTCATCAATCAAACGGCGGACGTGGGTTGGGTTACAAGCCGAGGTTTCTGGCGCCAGGGCTATGCGCACGAAGCCTCGGCAGCATTCATAGACTTTGTTTTCAGTCAGGCAGTAGTCCGTCGCATCGTTGCTAATATTGATACCCGTAATCCGGAGTCTGCCCGTCTCGCCGAGAAGCTGAAAATGCGTTTGGAGGGAGAGTTTCGACAGTCCATCTTCACCAAGGGAGAGTGGTGCGATATGTGGCAATACGCGGTTTTACGTGAGGAGATAAATCAGTAGGGATTCAGGAGTAGGATGATCGCCATGATTGCTTCGGTCAGTATCGATATGATCTTTCACTCGCGTTTCGAAAGCCTCCATTCATGCCCTTAGGCTGAATTGCCGCGCAACAGCTTCCACAATTGTTCGAACCGACTCGCATCCGCGCTGCGCCGTGTAACCCAAGTGACGTGTTGATTCGATGTAGCACCTGGATCTAAACGAATACCCCACAGCCCTTTGACCTCGTTGGGTAGGTGAGAGTAACGCATATCCACGATTAGCAATGGGTCGTTCGTATCGACCGCAAGATGATCGTTTGAAAACCACCGAAATCGCTCAATATCCCTTGCTTGCTGAGATTCAGCTTCCAGCCAGGGATAATGCGTGTCGAGATCTAACCGAGTAACGGTGTCTCCCTCTATGACGGTGACTTCATGACCCGCACGGACTGCGTCGACCCAGAATACACCCTCGTGCTCATAAACTGTCTTCCACAGTAAGACATTACCAAAACTCGGTTTGGCCGAGATGAGTGCATTAATGTGTCCTCGGCTATAGGCCAGCTTTTCACCCGCAGTTGCAGCACGGTTCTCTTGAATCACACCAAGCGTTAGGTAAAAGACCACCCAAGCTGCGCCGCAACGTGCAGCGACAGTAGACTTTCGAACTGCCGCAGCGACCACAAAACCTAGCAGTGGCAATGTAAAGAGTGGATCAACGACCGAAATGGTATTCCAAGCGATGCGTGCATCTGAAAATGGCCACAGTAGTAAAGTGCCATAGGTAGTACATGCGTCGAGTAATCCGTGAGTACCATAACCAAGTAGGGCAATAAGCCAAACTTGAGGGTAGCTCATGTGGCGTCGAAGAAAGGGCCAGAAAGCGAGGGCGCACAATGCTGCACCAAAGGGTATAAAAATAAGCGAATGCGTGAATTGACGGTGATACTCGAGCTGCAGTAAAGGATCGGTAGAAGACTGAATCAGAACATCGAGGTCGGGTGCCATTCCTGCCAAGGCGCCAATGATGCCGATGCGCAGAGGACTGAGCGAGTCGCTCGCCGTTTTGCGAACAATGTTTTGAGGTACGACTGCGCCTAAGGCGGCTTGGCTGAGAGGGTCCATACTCGCTCCAATTTGTTACAACACCCTCGGCCGAAAAGTGAGATCATTCATTGGGCGCACCGGCATCATGATAGCCATTCGTCGAGGATTCTGAAACGGCGACGGCTCGGTTACCAAGAGAGTTCGGGAAAGGCGATCAGCGTACGAGCAGTGTTGGCTAGTAAAGAAAGCTAGTGGGTAAGGAAAGAAAGGGGGTACAGATAAAGTCATGATCGTTCGCGAGGCACGTGCTACTGATTTTGACGATATCGGGCGCTGTATTTTTGCGGCCTTCGAGAATGATGCGGAGGTTATGCTTGTTGGACAACTGCGTGCGGATAAAGATGTGTTCTTCGAGCGGGTGGCCCAAGCGTCAGGTTCAATCGTTGGCCACGTTATGGTCTCTAAGTTGACCCTAAACCCTGGTCTTGGTTTACGCTGCGGCAGCGTAGCGCCATTGTCGGTAGTCCCCGCTTATCAATCTAATGGGATAGGCTCTAGCTTGATGGAAGCGGTTTTGGCGCAGAGTCGCTCGCTGGGTTTAGATGCGCTGTTTTTATTGGGTGACCCGGCTTATTACCAGCGCTTTGGTTTTCGGGTCACGGGGGTGCGTAGCGATTATCCAGCAGACTATTTTCAAGCTTATGAGCTAACGCCCCACTGTTTAGTTGAAGGCAAGGCAAAAGCCTACTACGCCAGAGCCTTCACGTTGCTTTAAGCATCGGCGGCTTATCTCCTTAAGGCTCTCACGCTCTAACGCTCTAACGCTCTAACGCTCTGAGGCCAAGACCTGCTTCACTCGCTCGATATCGATTGCCTCAATGGTTCCCTCGTGGCCTTTCACGCTTGTGGCCTTGAATAACGCATTCAAAATGGCTTCCTCTGTGGCTTCCACGGCGGCTTGAAATAGCGGTGACATTTGGCTGTTGGTCAGACCATTTGAGGGTATTTTGTTCGGGCCCCGACGGACGGATTCGTGGCTAGAGAACGCAATAATGTAGTCGCCGCTGCCGTTCGTGACGGGGGAGCCGGTTCTGCCAATTGCGAGCATGGCTCGTGATGCGAGACGTCTCAGATTCCTGTCGGATAAAGGCGCGTCGGTTGCGATGACAACGATGATTGAACCATCAGCATCACCCTTATCGATCACCTCTTTCATGAAGTACTGACCAAGCTGGCGGCCAACAGGTTTACCGTCGACGCGGAGGATGCCTCCGTAGTTAGTTTGTACGAGGACACCCACGGTGAAACCGCCTAGTTCTGTGGGAAGCAGACGTGAGCTTGTGCCAATACCACCTTTCCAGCCAAATGATATTGTGCCTCTTCCGGCGCCAACCGATCCTTGCTCCACCGATCCTGATTTTGCAGATGTAATCGCTGTTTCAATAGTCTCGGCACGCAAATGCCTTCCGCGAATGTCATTTAAAAAGCCGTCATTTGTCTCGCCAACCACCGCATTAACGCTTCGTACCTCTTCGTTTCCCGGCTGATTCAATGTCCAGGAAACCGCGGCCTCCATTCCCTGTGGAACGGAAAGTGTATTGGTGAGAATGATGGGGGTTTCGAGCTCGCCAAGTTCGATGATCTGTGTGCTTCCAGCAAATTTTCCATAGCCATTGCCTTGATGAAAGCCAGCTGGGACGCGATCGCGGTAAAGATTGCCACCATGGGGCAGGATAACCGTCGCCCCTGTGTTGATAGCGTTCCCATCGGTGAGCGTGACATGTCCAACAAGCACGCCATCAACATCCGTAATCGCGTTGAGTGGTCCGGCGGGAAGGATACCCGGTGCGATACCTAGATCCCTCGCGCTTGGACGGTCGATAGCAGTGTCCGTGGATGTGTCCTCTGGCGTCAGAGGGGCATCCTTTGACCAGGCGCTACCGGCTATCACCGAGAGTGAGAGCATGCATCCGACGAAAACGCGTATCTGACGATAACTAGGGCGTGCCATAACTACTTCCTGTGAGGGAGACCATAGCTTGAATATAGCATCGACGGATTTTTGGCGTCGCCCTCGAGATGTTTTTAACCTGAGTC
>Ga0181606_10002213_pt1 | contig 16758 bp, 15 predicted proteins | sample 041ome_10_FD_132994 | JGI IMG/M metagenome (GOLD analysis project Ga0181606, IMG submission 132994) | Coastal salt marsh microbial communities from the Groves Creek Marsh, Skidaway Island, Georgia - 041412US metaG (megahit assembly) | ecosystem: Environmental > Aquatic > Marine > Intertidal... | reverse complement strand
TCGATGCGAACGGAATCCACCAAAAATGGCATATCGCGTTGGATAATAAAAATTTCAGTGCCACTCACACAACTTTCTGCCGTAGGGCAATAAATTTTTACCTTTGGATTGTTTAAATCTATTTTTTTGGTGAAATTCAGAAAATCCTGAAGAAATTTTAGAACTTTTTCTACGGGCTCATCTCCCAATTCATCAAGAGCAGGAAGGTCAAAAAATTTACGGGAAAAAGAAACCAACTGTGCTGCTAACGGCTCAGGATAGTGATCATTAATTTGTTTTTCTAACGCAATGAAAAACTTATCTCCATTAATGGCTTCCATAACTTCTCACTTGTATTCCTAGATTTATAATTATTTGCCTTACAATACTTGCCTTGCTAGTTTTCACTTTACAGCTTCTTGCTATTTCGTTAACCACCTGAACTTCATACCTATCTTATAGTCTAGAGTACTTTGCAAATACCAGTAATGCCTGGAGATCAAATAACGGTATCTTTTTAATGATAAGACTTTCCAAAAATAAGTGTTTTCCAACCAATTGAACCCTTGGGTAAATCATAGACAGGCATTACAATTCATCGCCATATAAACCCTATGGTTATTGTGTCATTACAGTAGCTGACCGTTAACAATGACGAAGCAATCACTAACAGAGATAAACACCACCACATGAGCCACCAACAAAAAATTAACGATCTAAGAACATTTCTCAACAACCAAATTGTTGGCCAACCTCACCTTATAGACCGACTAATTATCGCTTTGTTAGCCGATGGCCACCTTTTAGTTGAGGGGGCTCCCGGTTTAGCAAAAACTAAAGCCATTAAAACCCTGTCCGATGGAGTCAGTGGCGATTTCCACCGGATTCAATTTACCCCTGATTTATTGCCGGCAGATATTACTGGTAGCGATATTTATCGCCCTGAAGATGGCAGCTTCAAGTTTCAACCAGGCCCTATTTTTCACAACCTGGTGTTAGCCGATGAAATTAACCGCGCACCAGCAAAGGTACAGTCTGCCCTGTTAGAAGCCATGGCTGAACGACAAATCAGTGTTGGTCGTAATACCTATGCCTTACCCCAACTATTTTTAGTCATGGCAACACAAAACCCCATTGAACAAGAAGGCACGTACCCTCTTCCCGAAGCACAAATGGACCGCTTTTTAATGCACGTCAATGTGGGGTACCCAGAAGCGAAAGCAGAGAGGGATATCCTAAAACTAGCACGCAACGAAGCCATGGACTCACCTGTGGAACAGGTAGAAGAAGTATCTGAAGCTACGTTGCTGGAAGCACGCATAGAAGCATTATCTGTTCATATGGCAGAACCTGTTGAGGAATACATCGTTCAACTGATTCTTGCAACTCGAGAACCCGCCCAATACGGTGATCAACTGGCCAACTGGCTCGATTATGGTGCCAGTCCCCGGGCCACTATTTCCCTTGACCGCTGTGCAAGAGCCCATGCTTGGTTAAATGCCAGGGATTATGTTTCCCCTGATGATGTAAGAGCTGTCGCACACGATGTGCTTAGACACCGTCTAATCCTCAGTTTTGAGGCAGAAGCCAACGGGGTAAATGCTGATCAGGTGATTGACACCCTAATCAATACCGTACCCTCTGCTTAAATAACGAATTAGCCTTGAGTTCATAAGTCCATGAATAGCGGTGATATAAACAATCCTGCCATTGCTGATATCACAACATTGGTGAAGCTTCGTTTCGGTACCAAAGACCTGAAATTTTTCCCCAGGCTGATGGCCAAGAATCCTCTGATGGGCAATCATCAATCCCGTTTTAGGGGCAGAGGAATGGACTTTGAAGAGGTCCGCCAATACCAACCTGGAGATGATATTCGGACCATTGATTGGCGCGTGACCGCTCGGACTACCACAACCCACACCAAACTGTTTAGTGAAGAGCGCGAACGTCCAGTACTCATTGTCACAGACCTAAGAGCCAACATGTTTTTTGGCGCTCAAGAACTTAAATCGGTCACTGCATGCCAAGTGGCTGCCGCTTTAGCCTGGGCAGGACTTAATGCCAATGACCGTGTTGGCGGGCTCATTTTTGGGCCAGAGCACCAAACGGATATTCGAGCACGGCGAAGCCACCACAGTGTATTACAACTAATACATACCTTAAGCGATGTAAGTGAACAGCTGATACATGCTCAAAGCACTCATGCAAAAAACACATCAGATACAAACAATCACACTTCTCTAGCCAAAATACTGGAAGACACCCGTCGGGTTGCCCTACCAGGTTCAACGCTGTTTTTAGTCAGTGACTTTCACGACCTGGATCAAAAATGCGAGCAGCATTTATTTGAACTGGCCCGACATTGTGACCTCAATATTTGCCATGTATACGATGAGCTAGAAGCCCACCTCCCACCTCCGGCAAATTATCAAGTTACCAATGGCGGGCAGCGATTTAACTTGAACACACGAAAAGCTGACCTGCGCCAGCAATTTGAACAGCAGTTTAAAAACCGTCAGGCCAAGATTCAAACCCTTTGCGGCAAGTTGCGAATGGGTTGCCTTACCTTTGAAACGGCTAAACCGATACTCCCCATATTGCAGCAAGCTTATGGTCGGAAAAAAGTGCGAGGGCGTCGATGAATATCCCCTCCAATCCCCACCCCCCCTTAACTCAAGGCTCTGTACCTTCAAGGCCATTACCACAAGACCCACTATCTCAACTAAGAGATATACATCTACCCGATCCTGTTTCTTGGTGGCCTCCGGCTCCCGGCTGGTGGATACTGGCTATTATCGTTTTAACAACGCTATTTTTTCTGTCGCGTTGGTTAATTAAACGTAGAGCAAACAACTGCTACCGCAGAGAGGCGATTCAACAATTAAATGGAATAGCAACCGCCACAAACAACCTAGAATCAAGCAATCTGGAAAAGTGCCAAGCCCTTCTAACTCTGCTGCGGCGCACAGCAAAAACAGCCTACCCACAATTGTCACTGGAATCAGAGTTAACTGCACCTATGCTGTCGCACCTCAACCACTGTTGTAAGCAAACAGTATTCGATGACAACCTACAAAAAAACCTGGGGCAATTACTCTACCAAGCAAACCCCAATATCAGTGATGACTTGTTGCAACAACTACAACAAGGGACTGAGCAATGGATAAAGAAACATAAGGCAAAATATGACCCTCAAGTTGGCGGAGGAAAAATCAATGCTGACCTTTGAATGGCCATGGTTGTTGCTGTTATTACCTTTACCCTTGTTTTACCGGTTATGGCGCCGTAAAGCGGATGTCTCGCTGCCAGCCCTAAAATCTCCGGTGTACATCCACTTGGCAGCTCAAACCACCCATTCTACTGTGAGTAATTATTGGCATTGGTTGACCCTGGTCCTCTTAACCATTGCCTGGATTGCAGCTGTGGCAGCCTCTACGCGACCTACCTGGGTAGGAGATCCCGTCGCTCTGCCCAGCAGTGGCCGGGATATTTTATTGGCTGTCGACATTTCCGGCAGTATGGAACAAACGGATATGTCCATTTCGGGACAAACTGTCGATAGGCTCACTGCGATAAAACATGTAGTTTCTGAATTCGTGGAACGTCGTCAAGGCGATCGACTGGGGCTAATTCTATTTGGTACCCGGCCCTACCTGCAAACCCCCCTTACCTTTGATCGCCGCACAATGAACACGTTATTAGGTGAAGCCCAAATCGGTTTTGCCGGTGATAAAACAGCCATTGGGGATGCCATTGGTTTGGCAGTAAAACGTTTAAAAGAACGCCCTGAAAACCACCGTGTTCTGATTCTACTCACAGACGGAGCAAACTCTGCCGGTGAAGTACAACCGCTGGAGGCTACAGACATTGCAGCCCGTGAAGGCATCACCATCTACACCATCGGTATTGGTGCTGACGTCATGCTGCAACGAAGCTTTTTTGGCACTAAAAGAGTCAACCCATCCCGTGATTTGGATGAAGCCACTCTTAAAACCATTGCCGAAAAAACATCGGGACAATATTTCCGGGCTCACAATCCACAAGAGCTGGAGGCTATTTATGAACAGCTCGATAAACTAGAACCAGTTGAACAGGACGCTGAAACACTGCGCCCTACCAAAGCCCTTTTCTACTGGCCTCTAGGCTTAGCCTTGATTTGTAGCTTGCTTGTGGTTTTTGTACCGCAATCCTCTTTTAGTCGCAGCGGAGATCGCAAGTAATGGATGCTCTCGCAACCTTTGTAGCAACTATAGCGGCAGAATTTCATTTCCTTCGCCCCCATTGGCTATATGCCCTAATACCTGCCTGTGTTGGCTGTATTTGGCTTTTGCATCGTCAAAAACAGGCCGGTAGTTGGGATCAGGTGATTTCACCGCAACTATTACCCTTTTTACTCGATTCAGTGCCCGTTAAACAGCGAAGACTATTGCCGTTCCTTGCTTTGTCAGGTTGGATTCTGACTTGCCTAGCCATGGCCGGACCAACCTGGGAGCGAACACCGCTGCCTGTCCACAAACAAGAAAATGCGTTAGTTATCCTGTTTGACCTATCACCGTCCATGCTGGCGCAAGATCTGAAACCCAACCGGTTAACCCGAGCTCGGTTAAAATTGATTGATTTACTAAAGCTTCGAGAAGAAGGCACAACGGCACTTATCGCCTATTCAGGGGAATCCTTTGTTGTCAGTCCTTTGACGGATGATGCCGATACAGTAGCTGCTCTGATTCCTGCCCTTGACCCTTATATTATGCCAAGCCATGGCAGCCTGGTAGAAAGTGCCATAGAACAAGCCGTTGAACTGGTATTAAATGCAGGACTGGTACAGGGTAATTTCTTACTAGTGACCGACGGTGTTTCTGCCTCAGCACAAACAACACTGAATCAAACCATTAAAGAGCACGGTGATTTTAAGCTCTCTATTCTCGGCATAGGGACAAAAGACGGTGCACCAATTCCCCTTGGTAATGGCGGGTTTGCCAAGGACAAAGGCGGCAGTATCGTTATTCCCAAGCTGGACATTCATCGTTTACAAAAGCTGGCCAACTTAAATGGCGGCCACTTTACCCAACTCACTGCAGATGATGCTGATATCCAGTATCTCACCGAACCTTTTAATATTGAGAGCGATTCACCCAGTAAACAATTGGAACGCACCTTCGACAGCTGGAGTGACCAAGGCTATTGGATGATATTCCCAGCACTTATCATATTACTATTGGCCTTTAGACGAGGCCTATTAGCCTGTTTGGTCATAACTCCCATGTTATCAATACCACAACCAAGCCATGCCCTAAGCTGGGAAGACCTTTGGTCCAGATCTGATCAACAAGCGGCTCAGGCAATGAGTAAAGGCGATAGCGAAACGGCACAACAACAATTTAAAGACCCTAACTGGAAAGCAGCTGCAGCCTACCGCAATGGTGATTTTGATAAGGCAGCGGAGCTTTATAGCGATAGTAATAATAACAAGAACAGCGAGAGTCAAAACCAGGCTAACCACTACAATCAAGGCAATGCTCTGGCAAAAAATGGCAAACTTGAAGAAGCCATCAAAAGCTACGAAAAAGCCCTGACTCAAAACCCAGACAATGAAGATGCCCAATTTAATAAAGACTTAATAGAGAAACTGCTTCAGCAACAGCAACAGCAACAAGATGGTGACTCCTCAAATCAGGATCAGCAACAAGACGACCAAAATGGCCAACAGTCTGAGGGTGATCAATCCCAAGGAGATCAGTCCCAGTCTGAACAAAATCAAGAGGGGCAGAATCAACAGAACGAAAGCAAAAAAAATGTCTCCCAACAAAACGAGTCACAGGAAGAAAACTCTCAAAATTCTCAAAGCCCTCAAGACTCGAGCAATGAAGATAGCGACACAGAGAGTTCTAAAAACAAACAAGAATCAGAACAGGAAAATACCCCTACAGAAGAGCCAAAATCAGCCGAAGGTTCTGAATCGGATGAAAATTCTGATTCCGCTGAAGGCTCTGATTCCGCTAAGGGCTCTAACCATGCTAAAGGCTCCCCTGAAGAATTATCCACAGAACAAATGTCTGAAGAGGAAAAGCAGGCTATGGAGCAATGGCTGCGTAAAATCCCGGATGACCCCGGCGGTCTTTTACGGGAAAAATTCGGCTATGAAGCGAAAAAACGAACCTATGAACGTCGGCGTGGTATCAACCAGCCTCCCAAACAAGATGAAGAACGATGGTAACAACTGTGTTTGAAATACCCAGTAACAAAAACAGCCAAAAGCACTATATAGCGGCTTATTTTCTTTCCCTTAAGCATGTATTCACGTTGCTAATTTTTTGTGTGCTGTTCCCCAGCTCAGCCCTGGCGGACACACTTACAGCCAGTGTTGACCGCAACCAGTTAAGAGCTGGGGAAACATTCGAGCTCCGCCTTAAATATGCTGGCCAAACTACAAGCGACCCTGACCTATCGCCCCTGGAAAAAGAGTTTGAAGTGCTATCAACGCACCAACAAAACCAATTTTCTTTTATGAATGGTAGTTCTACTTCCTACACTGAGTGGCGAATACAGCTTTTACCAAAAAAATCAGGAACATTAACGATACCTTCACTAACGTTTAAAGGTGTCTCAAGTAAAGCTATTACACTCCAGGTAACAGATCGGCCAACCAGTAGTTTAAAAAATCAGCCTGTATATGTGGAAACAGAGTTGGATAAAAGTACTGTCTATGTCCAAGAACAGCTACTACTCACCCTGCGCATTCTAGCCACAACCAACCTTCAAGGGATTTCAAGCGAAGACCTGGTCATAGAAAATGCATCCATGAATAAAGTGGCTGAAAACCAGTTCCAGAAACAAATCAATGGCGTGAATCACCTTGTTATTGAACTCAAATATGCCGTTTTTCCAAATACCAGCGGTCAACTGACCATTCCAGCGCTCCGCTTTAATATCGTTTTACCTGACAGGCGAGATCCCTATTCCAGTTCATTTTTCTCTCGTGGGGGGAAACGGATATTCCTCCATTCCGAAGAGCAGAAAGTTACTGTTAAACCACGCCCTGCTAACTATGGCACTGGAGAATGGTTGCCCAGCAAGAATGTTAGCCTTAGTGAAAGGTGGAGTCGCCCATTAGATGGGCTCGTAGCGGGTGAACCAATTACAAGGACTATTTCCTTTACTGCCCAGGGCTCAACTTCTGCGCAGCTACCACCATTAGAAATCAAAGCCAGCAATGGTTTTAAAGTCTATCCAGACCAACCTCAACTCAATGATGAAGTAGATAGCAATGGCGTTACTGCAACACGGTTAGAATCAATTGCCATAGTGCCGTCTCGAGGGGGACAGCTAAACTTGCCACCCATTACAGTAAAATGGTGGGACACAACGACTAATCAAGTGAGAGAAACCACCCTGGATGGTACAACATTAACTGTCAAACCTGCTGCCAATGCCAGTTCTCTACCAACTATATCAACACCAGTTACCCAGGATAGCGTGGCTGCTCCCCGAGAAGACTCTGCTACGGCCATACCAACGGAAATCAAAAGTGAACCCAGTATGCTTTTATGGCTGCTGGTTATCAGCAACATTGTATTGTTCGTGGCCCTCGTCACTCTGTTTGTATTATGGAGAAAATCCAAGAGTGCAGAGTCACCAGCCCTACTTCAAACAACTGAGTCTGAACAAAAAGAATCTGAACTATTTAAACAGTTAAAACAAGCTGCGAATAAACAAGATTATCAAGGTTTTCGTGAAACTTTATTGACCTGGGCCAGCTCACACTGGCAACAGCCATTCGTTACCCTTGACCAGGTCGCCACCCTAGCTAACCACTCTCCAACTAATAGCCCTTCGCTGAAGCTGCAACTTCAAGCTCTAGATTCTGCTCTCTATGGTTCTGGTGATACTGTAGAAATTGATTTACCTAGATTAGTCGATGAACTAAAACAGTTAAAAAGCCAAAGTGACCAAAAAAATCAGGGCAAGGACAACCACCTTAAACCCCTTTATGGATAGTAATTGAAAGTATGAAAAGTAACTAAGAGCGAGTTAAGAGTGAACAAATGAATATTTTTCCTCCCCATCGCCGTTTTGCCATACCCTTTGTCGTAATTTTTGTCATACTCACAACATCGTCATCTGTATGAATATTCGTCACTAGGGATATTTAAAAGGAATCAAGTTTATGCGTCGTGTTATTTTCAATCAAAAAGGTGGGGTGGGGAAATCCAGCATTACCTGTAATTTGGCAGCTATTTGTGCCAAAAGTGGTGCTAAAACGCTCGTTATCGACTTGGACCCACAAGCCAATTCAACACACTATTTGCTTGGAAGAGGCCCCAACCTGAAGAAACGATCACAGACTACTTTGCTCAAACCCTTTCTTTTAACCTCACTCCTAAGAAGCCTGGCGAGTTTGTTACCGCAACACCCTACGAAAACCTTTCTATTATTGCAGCTAATGCTGAATTGGATAGCATTGAGCAAAAACTGGAATCACGGCATAAAGTTTATAAATTTAGAGATTTACTGAACAAGCTGTCGGACGAGTTTGATCATGTCTTTATTGATACAGCACCTGCGCTCAACTTTTATACCATGTCAGCGCTTATTGCAGCTGAACGTGTATTAATACCCTTTGATTGTGATGCTTTCTCAAGAGATGCCTTGTACAACATTCTCTATATTATTGCCGAGACAAGAGAAGACCACAATGATGGCCTTGATGTGGAAGGCATTGTTGTTAATCAATTTCAATCACGGGCCAAACTACCTACTCAGCTAGTTCAAGAGCTCAAAGCAGAAGGCCAACCTGTATTACCTATCTATCTAAACAGCTCGATTAAAATGCGAGAATCACATCAATCTTGTACACCGTTGATTCATCTAGCACCGAGCCACCCCCTGACACAAAAGTTTGTAGAGCTTTATGAACATTTATCTCCTGAGAAAAAGAAAGATAAAAAAGCTGAAACCTGTACTTAATCCCTTTTTGAATTTCAGCAATAGCTTTTCTAAATTTTGAACAAAAAAAGGAGAGCAAATTGCTCTCCCCAAAACTGCTAAATGTCAGAACCCTTGAGATAAGGGCAGATGTCACACATTTACCACCACACTAACATCATATCAGCATGTTGATGTTTGTATTCTCCACCATGTTTTATTTGCGAACCTTGATCGGGATCAAAAAAACAACGGATCGCCACAGTGAGCCCCTACTGGCAGTACAGTAGCTGCAATTAATGGCTGAATTCATAAACTCTTTGAGACGATTTCATAGGTGTCACTGGACAATTTTGGCTCTGACATAATCCTTGCCAATTCACCTTTCATAAGATGTTGTTTTTGCTCTGGGAAACGTCTCCAGCGAGTTAATGGTGTCAGCAATCTCGCTGCAATTTGTGGATTGAGCTTATCCAAAGCCAAAACCTGGTCGGCAAGAAAGCGATAGCCCTCTCCACCCTCACAGTGGAAATTTACCGGATTGCTATTACAGAACACACCGATAACCGATCGCACCTTATTGGGATTGTGGATATCAAATGCCGAATGCTCCATTAACGCTCTAACACGAGCTAAACCACCCGGTAATGGACAAGCAGCCTGGACTTGAAACCATTGATTCAAGACCAGAGGCTCGTGGTGCCAATCATTGTAAAAACTTTCAAGGGCTTGCATAGATAATACAGCAGCTGCTGGCCTAGGGTCATTCACAAGGATACCCAATGCCGCCAAACGATCTGTCATATTGTCCGATTCATCAAATTGTGACTGCACTAATGCCAAAGAATCCTCTGTTTTTGCATTAGCCAAATAACGTAGTGCAAGATTTTTTAAGCTACGCTGAGCTACTTCATTGGCATTGTGGATATAGTCACCCTTGGGACTATTATCACGGTAAATACCACGCCACTGATCCGACAGTGATTCTCCAAGCTGCCCACAAAGAAATTGGCGTACATGGTGAATTGCTTCTACATCAATTTCATCTGATATTTCAGCTAACAACAATTCTGAAGGCAGCTTCAAAACCAGAGCCTGCATGGCACGGTCATCTGCTGACTCAGACAGTATTTTTGCATATGCTTGGCTAAGGCAATCATCCATAACCAACGGCTTAGAAGCAAGGTAATCTTCCATCAAAGACTGCATCAACTGAATAGCAAGCTGCTGAGATGCATTCCAGCGATTAACCCCGTCAGAGTCATGGGACATCAATAATGCTAACTCTTTCCGGCTATAGGGATAATCCAATTTTACCGGTGCAGAAAACCCTCTTAGCAAAGATGGCACAGGGTGTGTTTCAATTCCTTCAAATACGACCGTCTGTTCAGAATCAGTAATTTCTATTACCTGATTCTTATCGCTACAACCAAACAATGGTAGATCACCTTGCTCGGTCACCAGTCCTAGTTTCACCGGAATTTGATAGGGTTCCTTCTGTTTTCCTTGCTCAAGCTTTGTTGCTTCACAGGATTGCTTGAAATGCAGCCTATATTGTTGAGCCTTTTCATCATATTCACTACGTACGGATAACCGCGGGGTACCGGCTTGGCGATACCAGTTCATAAACTGAGAAAAGTCACGGCCACTGACTTCTGCCATTGCCGCAACAAAATCTTCAATGGTCACGGCCTGGCCATCATGCCTTGAAAAATAGAGATCAGAACCCTGACGAAATAGATCTGCACCTAAAAGCGTGTGAATCATTCGTACAACTTCAGCGCCTTTTTCATAAATGGTCACGGTATAAAAATTGGAAATTTCCATATAGGAGGCTGGCTGTACGGGGTGAGCTGTGGGGCCTGCATCCTCAGCAAACTGAACTGTTCTTAACAGATTAATGTCTTCCACCCGTTTGACCGTACGTGATCCCATATCTGCCGAAAATTCAGCATCACGAAATACGGTAAAACCTTCTTTCAAACTGAGTTGAAACCAATCACGACAAGTCACCCGATTACCGGACCAGTTATGGAAATATTCATGGGCTACAACAGCTTCAACACGCTGAAAGCCTGCATCTGTAGTAGTTTCCGGGTGAGCGAGAACACAAGAAGTATTAAAGATATTTAGTCCCTTATTTTCCATCGCCCCCATATTGAAGTCATCTACGGCGACGATCATGTAAAGGTCTAGGTCATATTCGCGCCCATAAACCTGTTCATCCCAGGTCATCGCATGTTTTAAGGATTGAATGGCATGATCACATTTATCCTGATCTTTTGGTTCTACATACACCCGAATATCTACGGTACGCCCAGAACAAGTGGTAAATTGATCTTCCACAACGGACAAATCACCTGCCACCATGGCAAATAAATACGCTGGCTTACGAAAAGGGTCATGCCAGGTTGCCCAATGGCGACCATCATCCATCTGCCCCGCTTCCATTTTTCCATAACCCATCTTTCCAAAACCTACGGGATTACCATTAGCAAGCAATACCGGGCATTCTGATTGATCAGCAATAATGGTTGTGGTGAATTCCGACATGACATCGGGGCGATCCAAGTAATAGGTAATTCGCCGGAACCCTTCTGCCTCACACTGGGTACAGTACATGGTGCGAGATTTATAGAGTCCCTCTAATGAGGTATTTTGTTTTGGATAAATAGTAACTTCAGTAGCCAGCTCAAACTGTTCCGGCACCTGATGAACTGTAAGTTCATCTTCGGTAATACTGTACTGGTCTGACGATAGTGTAGACCCATTAACAGCGATACATTCCAGGGTCAGTTGTTGACCTGAAAGCACCAAAGTATTTCCTGAATAATCGCTCTCAGGGTTACGCCTCATATCAAGTGTGGCATAGACCTTGGCCAGATCCTGTTCTATCTCAATCTTAAGTGTTGTCTTGTCAATTAAATACCTTGGAGCTTCATAGTCCTTTAAATGTATGGTGCCGGGCTGGGCATCTTTCATCGCCATGTACAAATTACCTTTATTATCAAATCACTAGGAGCTTTTAACAGGCCCTAGACTAGAATTGGAGGAAATGTCTGGAGTTTATTTCTTTGATTGCTTTCTAAAGATTTATTTCCACATGATAAGCCGTATATTTACGAATATTGATCACACCCGTATCCAAGATTAGATACTGCCCCTTGATACCCAATAACGTTCCTTCTACCAGTGGGTTTTTGTCCATATTATGGCTCGTTACTTTAGTCGGATGTTCCAATACAGGGTATTCGATATCGACTGGAGCAACATCATCGATGCGCTGTAGAGCCTGAATTCCATAACGTTCTTCCAATTGCTGTAATTCTAGATCACATTGCTCATACAGTGCGTCGCGCATAACCGGCAAATCAACGGGGGGGATGTTACCTTTTAACATGGTGCGCCAATTGGTTTTATCCGCCACATGTTGCCGGAACATGTCTTCCACCATGCCCGACTGCTGACGTGTTTTTACCCGAAAAATAGGTAAGGCCTGCACCGCACCTTGGTCAATCCAGCGTGTGGGTAATTGGCTCTCACGGGTAATACCGACCTTGATACCAGAGGAATTGGCTAAATAGACAATATGGTCGACCATACAATGCTGTTCACCCCATTCTGGCTCACGGCATGTCCCATGGTCATAATGACATTTTTCTGGGCTGACAATACAAATGTCACATTGGGCTAACTTGGTAAAACAGGGGTAACAATAACCCTGGTTAAAGCTTTTTTTACTGCGGCGACCACAATGAACACAATGAATAGTACCCGTGTGTTGAATACGAATGGCCTGCCCCAAATGATCATTTAAAGGCACAAGCTGATCATCTAGTGAAATCTGATACTGTACTCGGTTTGGCATGTCTACTGAGGGGGCTTGTGAAGAATCAGAGGCAGGTAAAGATACCTGCATTTTACGCAAATGCCCCCCGTGGGTAGCCATGTACTACTCCTGCCACTTCACTGGTTGTTCATCATCTGGGCCGGGACCCTTTTTACTATCACAGGGCTCATCCACTTTTTTAGGTGGTACGTAGCCAACACGCTCTTCTTCAGGTTTATGAAGTGCATCATATGCAATGATAGCTTGAAGGGTATTATCCTTCTGTATAGGCGTCATTTGAGTACCGTCAGGCCATTTTCCAACCTCTACGGCACTCTTTAATTTATTGTATATTTCTGGAGTAATTGATTCGATCAGTTGTTGAAATTCCATGATTTACCTAGTAATTTTTTCTATCTAAAGGGTTCTATATCAGGAGTTCTATGAAGAAGATCTGTGATATTTTGGTCGATGATTATAACACTACCAAACTTATATGAAGCTACTACTTGAATGAGCTATAACCTATGAAGCTGGCTCCCTAGGCTCGCTATAGCCCGCCCAACCACCAAGGATCATCCCTGTGACCAAACCTACCGCATGGGCGGCATTAGCAATACTGCCAGACATCAATAAATCAATGATGCCACTCATTCCCAGTAACAACCAAAACAACATAAAACCAAGTAAACCTGGTGGTATTGCTAACTGGGGTCTGGGAGAAACCTTATGCCTGATCCAAACATAACCCAACAATCCATAAACAACACCAGACATCCCCCCAAACAAGGATGGCCCACTCCATAAGTATTGCCCGAGATTCGATGCTACAGCCATCAACAAAACAATCACTAAGGTATGGAGGCTCCCAACAAATGGTTCGATTCTTCGCCCCAACTCCCAAGTCCAAAGCCCATTAAAAGCAAGATGAAAAAGTCCGAAGTGTAAAAAAATTGGGGTCACTAAACGCCAATATTCTCCATTCGACATCGCATTAGGTGCTGTATCAAAGCGAGGTGAATTCCCTACAAGGGTGAAATCTTGAAATGTAAACCAATGAATCAAGGGTAGCGCCCACTCCACCAAGGCTGTACCCAATATACTCAACACCAATAGAATCCCTATTACTGGCATTCTATAAAGTTGCTGTTGAAAACTTGGGTTACCTAGAAAAGTAGATTGATTTTGCTTTAATTTTTCCTGATACACCTGGATTCTCTCCAGGACTTTCAATACATCTGGAACCTGGTCAGAAAATTCGACCCATAATTCAACACATGTCTCAGTACGGTGAATGCGATAAGAAAGGTTTTGAGCAGTTAACTCAGAAAGCAAGATGCCAAGATCAAAGTCATTGGAAATTTCTGCTACCAGAGTCCATTCAGAAAATTCATCATTCATACTTTAGAGGGCCTTTAGACGATCCCGATTAACGGTTTCGATTACTGGAGTCTTGTCGACTGCCCCAGCCCAACTTAGTTCGACAGGTCTCATAGAAATTGTGTTCTACGGGGTGAATTAATTTGAGAGGCTGTGATTTTTTATGAATACGAATAACATCACCTGGCTCGGGTTGAAGGTCGTTCTGACCATCACAGGTCACCATCGGGTCCAATTCATCACGGGATGCGACTCTTATTTCAATTTCACTATTTCCACCTACCGCAAGAGGCCGGCTGGACAGCGTATGAGGATTCATGGGAACCAAGACAATTGCATCCAGGTTAGGGTGCATGATGGGCCCACCACCCGATAGTGCATAGGCCGTCGAACCTGTGGGTGTAGAAACAATAAGCCCATCTGAACGCTGACTGTAGACAAATTGATTATCAATATAGAGGTCAAACTCCATCATTCTGACAGATTTACCTGGGTGTAATACAACATCGTTTAGTGCAATACCGGATGATATTTTTTGCCCATCCCGATAAAGTGATGCCTCCAAGAGAAAACGGTTAGAAATAATATAGTCACCCGATAGGACGCGCCCGACCTCCTCTTCCATTTCGTCCGGAAGAATATCAGTCAAGAATCCCAAACGACCACGGTTAACACCAAGCAACGGCACATCATGATCAACCATGCTTCGACCCGAGCTCAGCATGCTGCCATCACCGCCAACAACAATGACTAAATCCAGCTCCAAGCTTAAGTCAGTACAACGAAAGGTTGGCAGAAGATCGTCGTCCATGAGTTTTGCGGTATGAGATTCTAACAGGACATCGCAGCCCGCCTGCTCTAGAAAACTGGCAAGTCGTTTTAGCGAATCAACAATTTCAGGTAATTGAATATTGGCGACAAGAGCTATTCGTTTAAAACCCGTCATATATACACTCAACCCTAGTTCGAGCCCCACTGACCCTAACCCGAGTTCAACCTCAAAAGAAGCATTACCCAGGCAATCTATCGGTGATTATACACACACAGAAAAACTCGGCACGGAAAGAAATATTCAAGTGGTTTAACTCAATGGCCGTGACTAAATGATAGAGCTTTGGATCAAAAAACAGGCGCCATTAAATAACACATCAAAGTATTTTTTGATGATGACCTGGCAACATTTGGAGGTTATTTTTAGGGGCTTTTAAATGTAATGGCGGACCGGACGGGACTCGAACCCGCGACCTCCGGCGTGACAGGCCGGCATTCTAACCAGCTGAACTACCGGTCCGCATGCTCTTTCTTCTCACTATTCTTTTTATTAAAAGTAATTTACTAAAAAGAATGGTGGGTGGTATAGGAGTCGAACCTATGACCTACGCCTTGTAAGGGCGCCGCTCTACCAACTGAGCTAACCACCCCTTGGAAAGAGACGCGCATTCTACCGGATTATCTCTCGGTGTCAAACATTTCAACGACTCATTTTCTATACATATGCCAGCCATCAAATTAAGATACACACCCAGCCAACTCACTGAGAATCAAATGGAAATTTTTAAGGAATTCACCTTCGAAGCTGCACATTTTTTACCCAATGTACCGACAGATCATAAGTGTCGCCGGCTACATGGACACTCCTATCATGTGGTTATCTATTTGGAGGGGCCTATCGGTGATGAAAGTGGCTGGGTAATGGACTTTGGCGAGCTTAAAAAGCATTTCAAACCGGTCTACAACCGACTGGACCACCGCTTCTTAAATGATATCGAAGGTCTGGAAAACCCGACCAGTGAGAATTTGGCCAGGTGGATATGGAATGAACTAAAGCCTACCCTTTCTTTGCTTTTGAAAATTGAAGTTCGAGAAACCTGTACCTCTGGCTGTATTTATACAGGTTAATAAAGTGTATCTATACCTACCAATGATAAGAGGGCAGAAAGAAGACTGATAGCAGATGACAGATACTGACAATATCACTTTAAAGCGGCTCTTTATTGCCATCCCCTTACCGGATTCAACGAATAAGGCATTAAATCCATACTGCGAACAAATTGCCTCACAACACCCCCAGCAAAAAGTACGCTTTACCCCTATGCTCAAGCGGCATATAACATTGGCTTTTCTTGGTGTTCTAAATGAGGATCAAATCAAGGCTGTATCCGCCATTATCAGAGGGTTTCAACATCCGGCTATAACGATACAACTCAGTACTATTTCTCGTTTCCCTGATGACCAAAGTAAGATCATCACAGCGTTACCAGCTCCATCTGACAAACTCAATTCACTACATAGTCAACTTCGAGGGTTATTTGAATTAAATGGCATAGAACTCAAAGGGTTCCCCAAGCTTTCCCGCCCTTATCGCCCACATATCTCATTAACTCGCATAAAAAACCTTGATGATAACTTACCAATCACCATTGATCCGCCCATAGACATGTTGATCTCAAATATCGTTCTCTATGAAAGCCAACTAACAGAAACAGGCAGTCTCTATATACCAATGGAAACAACTGAGCTTCTAAACGAGTAAGAAATAAAACAACTTTTTTTACTAATTTTTAACCAATATCTGCTCAAGAGCTGGTGCTAGTTCAGGGTAGTTGAACTCAAAGCCAGACTCTAGTGCTTTACGAGGATGCGCT